>JQGR01000023.1_pt1 | contig 30644 bp, 37 predicted proteins | sample 210181 | NCBI WGS metagenome assembly JQGR01 (sample SAMN02928655, study PRJNA255238) | bioreactor metagenome | biome: continuous culture; feature: L-culture metagenome assembled contigs; material: continuous culture biomass; isolation source: continuous culture inoculated with microbial biomass... | reverse complement strand
AATGGGGGCGTTGCACAACGCCAAATGTCACAACGCCAGAAGTCACGATGCCAAATGTATGGGCTGTGGTGGAAACCAGTTCAACCGGCATGTCCTGTTCCAGCGGACCAAAGATGTGCAGCCCGTCCCCAATCAGGATCGGATGCGTGGTCAGGAGCATATCCTTGATCAAACCAACCTGAATGAAACTGTGCACAATCTGGCCGCCATCCACATAGATCCGGCCATGGCCTGCGGCGGTGAATTCAGACATGATTGCGGTTGGTACGGCAGACGGCAGGTGCACCTTGTCTTTGTTTCCTTCCGCGACCCTTGGTGCCCGACTGCCACGGACCTGTGTTGAAAGGGGAGGCCGAGAGGGGAAACTGGGTTACCCTTTCCAAAACGCCAATGAGGGAAAGTGCGCGATGACACCCGAATTTATGTTGATTACTTTTGTTCTGTTTCTGGCGGGGGTGGTTGCTGTCCCAATTGCCAGTCGCTTCGGGCTTGGGTCTGTGCTGGGCTATCTCATCGCAGGGATCGTTATTGGCCCGTTCCTGACATGGGTGGGGGCCGACGTCGTCTCACTGCAGCATTTTGCCGAGTTCGGCGTGGTGATGATGCTGTTTATTGTCGGGCTGGAGATGAACCCCAAATCCCTATGGCAGATGAAAGGACGCATTTTTGTATTGGGTGGGTTGCAGGTCGGAGTGACAGCCGTATTGGTGATGGCTGTCGCGATGGCCTTTGGACAACCCTGGACGGTTAGCCTGGCCATTGGCCTGATCTTTGCCCTGTCGTCCACGGCCATCGTTAACCAGACCCTCAAGGAAAAGGGGCTTTTGAAAAGTGATGGTGGTCAGTCCAGCTTTGCCGTGCTGTTGTTTCAGGACATCGCGGTCATCCCAATGCTGGCGCTTGTGCCGCTTTTGGCGCTGCCAGAGCTGATGGATGCTGCGCATCACGGCGCCGGGCATGATGATCATGGGGCAGGCCTGAACCTGTCACTGGTGGATGGTCTCAATGGTTGGCAGACCGCGCTTGTCACACTGGCCGCGATTGGCGGGGTGATCGCGGCGGGCACTTATCTGGTGGGACCGATTTTCCGCTTTGTGGCCCGCGCTGGCCTGCGCGAGCTTTATGTGACCACCGCGCTGATGATCGTCTTGGGCATTGCACTTCTCATGACCATGGTGGGGTTGTCCCCCGCGCTGGGCACTTTCCTTGCAGGGGTGGTGCTGGCGGGCAATGAATTCCGTCACGAGCTGGAAAGCGATATTGACCCGTTTCGCGGCATTTTCCTTGGCATTTTCTTTATCACAGTCGGGGCGAGCATCGACTTCCTGCTCCTGTGGGAAAACCTCTTGTTGGTGGTTGGACTGACGATCGGGTTGATTGCACTGAAGGCCGTGGTGCTCTTGTCTCTTGCCCGTGCTTTTCGTCTGACGGGGGGCGACAAATGGCTGTTTGGTCTGGGCATGGCGCAGGCGGGCGAGTTCGGCTTTGTGCTGATCTCTTATTCCGTGGCGAATTCAGTGCTGCCGGGGTCTGTCTCAGATATGCTGCTTTTGGTTGTGGCCCTGACCATGTTGCTCACGCCCGCATTGTTTATTCTTTATGACCGGGGCATTGCCCCGCGCTATTCGCGCCAGCAAGAGTTGGAAGCGGATGAGATTGATGGCGACGCGCCGATCATTATCGCAGGGCATGGACGGTTTGGTGGCATGGTGAACCGTGCACTGCGGGGGGCCGGGTATGAGACGACGGTTTTGGACTACAGCGCTGAGCAACTCGCACTGTTGCGCCGCTTTGGGCTGCAGGTATTTTTTGGGGATGCCACGCGACCGGATCTGCTGCATGCGGCCGGGATTGAAGAGGCGAAGATCCTGGTGATTGCAATCGATGACAAGGCGGCGATCACCGGGCTGGTGCGTTATATGGGGCAACACCACCCCCATGTTCATGTGGTTGCCCGGGCCATCGACCGCTGGCATGTTTATGACCTTTGGGCGTTGGGATGTCGGGATATCATTCGGGAAGTGTTTGACAGCTCGTTGCGGGCCACCCGATCTGTCTTCGAAGCGCTGGGCCACGCGCGCCCCAATGCCCAGGCGCTGGTGGATACGTTCAGCGATATGGATCGCAAAACCATGCTGGATGTGGCGGATCTGCATGACATTGATATCCCGCCCGCCGAAAACGAACCCTATGTGGCGCGAATTCGGGAAATGCAGGCCGAATGGGAAGAAGAGCTGCGCGGCAGAATGACCTCTGCAGCCAATCATGATCATACGACCCAAAAGGCGGTGGAGGCGTCAGAATAGCGTGATGAGGGCGCGCCACGCGGTTTCGCTGGCGGGTATGTCGACCTATCAAAATCGATAGGTTGCCGCAGTGCAGCATGATTTTCTAACCTGATTTTGGGACCTTTCCAAACCCGGATGGGGTAACTCTTCTCCGGTGTCCCTTATTCAGATGAATGCTTTTTCCACAAATCGCTGCGCCGTGACCTCGTGATTTCTTCACTCTGGTCGCGGCGCCATTTTGCAATTTTGCCGTGATGGCCTGACATCAGCACATCAGGAATTGTGCGCCCTTTCCATTCGGCAGGGCGGGTGTATTGCGGATGTTCCAACAGCCCATGAGAAAAGCTCTCGTCCTCGATGCTTTCGGCATTGCCAAGCACTTCGGGGATCAGGCGCACGGTGGCATCCAGCATGGCCTGAGCGGCAATTTCACCGCCGGTCAGGACAAAATCGCCAAGGCTGACTTCTTCGATCTGGTAATGTTCCAGCACCCGTTCATCCACGCCTTCAAACCGACCACAAAGCACGGTCATGCCGCGCGCTTGCGAAAACCGGCGGGCCATCGCCTGATCCAGCGGTTTACCCCGTGGCGACATATAGAGGATCGGCCAGTCGGTGCGATCTTGCGGCACGCCGGTTTGCGCCATTTCAATCGCCCGGCCCAGCACATCAGGCCGAAGCACCATGCCTGCGCCACCGCCTGCGGGTGTGTCATCGACATTGCGGTGTTTGCCAACGCCAAAGCCACGCAAGTCGATGGTTTCCAGTGCCCATTTCCCGTCTTTCAGTGCGCGCCCGGTCAGGCTTTCACCCAGCACGCCGGGGAAAGCATCGGGAAACAGAGTGATGATCTTTGCGGTCCAGGCCCCGGCCAGACGGGGGGTGGGTGTCATCAGCGCGCGCGGTTTCAAGTTGGCTGAGATCGACAGGCGGCCATGTGACTTGCTGCCGTGTGACTTGCTGCCGTGTGATGTACTGGCGGTGGCTTCGGTTGTGCTGGATTGGGCTGCGCCCGCGGCGGGCGTGCCCCCTTCCACGTCGCGTTCGGTGCGTGGATCTTCAGGTGTATTTTCGTTGACGTCAGACATGACCGCTGTCTACGACAGTTTAGGTGGAATGCAAATAGGCGGAGCACGCCGGTGACACATGAAACAGGCGACGAACCAGAACTTCCAGAGGCAATGGAGATTGCGGCCCGGCATGCATGGCTGACGCCTCACTTGAAGCATCTTAAACCGGTTCTGCTGGCGGATCGCCCAAAGGGGCGCGGACGATGGTTTGTGCTGCGGCTTGTCGGGCGGTGTGCTCAGCGTGACATAGATGTCGTTTTGAAAGGGGATACGACGGGGACAGAGGAGGGGCGGTTTGAACAGCTCGTTGCCGGGCACCAGTTTGCCTATGCGGCACTGGGGGCGTCTTATGTGCCCAAGGTCCTTTCAGTCGATCTGCCCAGCCGAAGTTTCCTAATGCCTTATGTGAATGCCCGCACAGCCCAGGATATGCTGGACCGGGCCGAGATTGGACTTGCGGATCCCGAGCATGTCATGGGTCTATGTGGCGATTGGTTGCGGCGTCTTCACACGGCGACGTTGCAAGAGACGCGCAAGATCAACCCCAATTCCATGTTGTCCTGGATGACCCATATGCACGAAGCGGTTCATACCCGTTCTATCGAGGTGCCGCGCCGGGATCTGTTTCTGAAATACGCAGGGCAGGTGCCCTTGATGGCGGAACGTGCACGGGGCAAATCTACGGTGGCCGCTCTTGCCCACGGAGATATGAACCTTCGGAATTTGCTGATAAATCAGGATCATGCAATTGGAATTGACTTCGGGCCGACGAGTTATGTGGCAACGGCACATGACGTGGCAAAACTGCTGGTGCGCTATCATGGCTGGTTTGATCCGGATCCGGAATGCGCCCCGCGCGGCGTTTTGGCGCGCCTATGGGGCCGAATTAACTGCTATGGCCCGCCCGGCAGTTGACTATGTCCTGCCGATCAAGCTCCTGGGGGATTGGCGTGACATTCCAAAAAGCCGAGAAGACCGGCGCGCAGGCCAGCATCATCGCTTTACCCAGCTGCAAAAATTTGCCGAACGGGTTTTTGAAGGCTAAAGCGCGTTAATTTACGTCACCAGTTTCGTTGTCACTGTCGTCTTCGCCGTTGTCAGCAAAGATCCCTGCTGGTGGATCAGCAATGATCCGGCCCGCGCTGAGATCGACAGTTGGCACCGCAGCCCGGGTGAACGGCAAGAGCGCGCCTGTGCTCATGCCTTTGCCCAGAACGTCAAGGACATCGCCTGCACCATGATTGTATACAGCCTTGACCCGGCCAAGCTCTTGCCCGCCGGTGTCCAGCACCAAAAGACCAATCAGATCGGCGTGGTAAAATTCGTCATCCGGCAGCGAGGGCAGGGCGCTGCGATCGGCATAAAGCTGTACCCCTTGCGCCGCATCGGCCTGCTCTTTGGTATCAATCCCGGACACGCGCCCGGAAAACCCACCTTTGACCTGGCGGGTCAGGGTGATGTCATAGCTTTTGGCGCCGTCTTCCGACCAAAGCGTGCCATAATCGGCGATCGCTGCCGGGTCGGCACAGAAACTTTTAATCCGCACATCGCCATGTACGCCAAAAGCACCGGCAAGGGCGCCTACACAAATCCGTTCTTCGCTCATTTCACACCTGTGCAAATGCCGTTCAAAATGGCCCCACCCGCATCAAGGCAGCGGTCAGCCATCTGATTTCTTTCGTAAAACACACCCGCTGCAAAAAGTGTAGCCAGCAGCAGGATCGTGCGTATCGGGCGAAAAAGCAAACCCATTTGCTTAACGCACCTCAATCGGCAGGCTGCCCCGGCGCGCCTCCCAACCGGTGCCCTCCAGCTCGGGGCTGTCGGCCACAACCTCAGGCCAGCCAAGGCAGAAATACCCAACAAGCCGGTGGTTTTCCGGCACATCCAAATCGTGGCAGATCTGCTTGGGATCAAGGATCGACACCCAGCCCAATCCAAGCCCGCGCGCGCGGGCTGCAAGCCAGAACAGCATGATAGCTGAAACCACAGAATAGCGGCGCATTTCGGGCATGGTGCCAGCACCAAGGCCGGATCCCTTTTGGGTTTCCTCATCGCAGAAAATAGCCAACTGGACCGGTGCATCCTGCATGCCCGACAGTTTTAGCCCCGCGTAAAGTTTTGATTTTTCGCCAGAATACCCCGCAAGCGCATCTTTGTTTGCGGCTTGGTAATTGGCAAGCGCAGCCGCACGGGCCGTGCTACTTTCCACCCGGATCACCCGCCAGGGTTCTGACAGTCCCACCGACGGGGCCATTAGAAAGGCATCGAGGCATTCTTGCAAAAGCGCCTCATCCACCGGGTCGGGACGGAAGCGGCGCACATCGCGCCGCCACCGCATCAGGGTTTCGAGATCCGCCTGAAACGCATCTGAAAAAGCGTGCATCGCAGATCTCTCCTCCGTTTCCCTATGAAGATCCCGAAGGATTATTCTTCAGCCGCAGCTTCAGCAGCCTCGGCCGCTTTAGCAGCTTTTTCTTCAGCGCGTTCCTGAGCTTTCTTGCCCGGCACGGCTTTCTTCGGGTTGTTGCGCTCTTTCTTGGCAACAACACCAGCGGCTTCCAGGAAGCGCGACACGCGGTCGGACGGCTGGGCGCCTTGGTCCAGCCAGTGCTGAACGCGTTCCATGTCCAGTTTCACGCGCTCTTCGCTGTCTTTCGGCAGGAGCGGGTTGTAGGTGCCCAGTTTCTCGATGAAACGGCCGTCGCGCGGCATGCGCGAGTCAGCAGCTACCACACGGTAGAAGGGGCGTTTTTTCGAGCCACCACGGGCGAGACGGATTTTCATAGCCATGAGAGTTTTCCTTTTTTCTAGCTATTGAGAGGCGTTGTCTGATCTGTCAGCGCGGCCCCAATTTCGGTGTTCGGGTGTTGCGGTATCCGGGGTTTGGCCCCGGTTATTCTTGGTGTTTCTTATGGTGCCTGATCACTTCGTCGATGATGAAGTTCAGGAATTTCTTGGCAAATTCCGGGTCAAGGTCGGCACGGCGCGCCAGGTCCTCAAGCCGTTCAATCTGCTTGGCCTCGCGGGCCGGGTCCGAGGCGGGCAGATCATGGGTCGCCTTGAGCTTGCCCACGGATTGTGTGTGCTTGAACCGCTCGCCCAGCGTATAGACCAGGATCGCGTCCAGCCGGTCGATGCTTTCGCGGTGTTCCTTAAGCAACTCTGCTGCACGGGTCACGGCGTCACTCATTTGGATGTCTCCCTGAACAGACGGGCGAGGGGGTGGCGATAGCTGTCGCAACCGGGAATGGGGGATGCGGTATTGGGGTCAAGTTCTGCCCCCAGACGCTCTGCCAATTGGCGAGAGCTATGGTTCTTTGTGTCGACGAAACTGACCACGCTGTCCCAGCCAAGGTCATTGGCAAGGTGGTGCAACACGGCGCGACAGGCCTCGGAGGCATAGCCTTTGCCTTCGTACTCAGGGGACACAAGCAGCCATGACATTTCTGGTTCGTCAAAGCCACCGGGATGGTATGGGCCAGCCATGCCGATCGTGTCACCGGTTTTGGTCAAGGTCACCGCAAACATGCCATAGCCACGCAGGGTCCATTGCCCGACATAGGTGGAATATTTGAGCCACGCATTGCCCATGTCCATCGGGCCGCCATAGAAAGTGGCGTGATCCGATCCCAAAAACGTGGTCATCGCATCCAGATCTGCAGCGCCGGGTTGGCGCAGGGTCAGCCGTTCAGTGGTCAGGGTGGTCATGCCATCAGCTCCTCTTTTGAGGGGTGGCGGTAGACATATTCCGTGCCGTGGGTCGGGCTGTCCCACTTGCTTTCCAGTTTGGCGCCCATCCGTTCGGCCAGTGCCACGGACCGGTCATTGCCGGGAAAGATGTTTGAGCACAGAGCGCCCCAGCCCAGCGTGTCATAAGCGTAGGCGCGCACCGCTTCGGCGGCCTCACGGGCATAGCCTTTGCCTTCGGACCCTTCGAACATGACCCAGCCCAATTCGGTCTCATTCCAACCTTCCGGCCCCCATAGGCCGACCATGCCCACGGTGTCACCGTCAGCGGTGTCGAGGAACCAGAAGCCAAAGCCTTTCAGGGCGAAATGGCCGATATTGGCGGCAAACCAGCGCCATGCGCCGGTGCGATCCAGCGGGCCGCCAAAGCCCCAGCTGCGCTCTTTTGAGGCAAAGAAGATCGCGACCAGTTCAAAGTCAGCCTCCTGCGGCGCGCGCAGGGTCAGTCGGACTGTGGTAAGTGTGGGGATGTTGGTAAGCCGGGTCATGCATAAGCCCCCGGATTGCCATCAGTGTCCGGGGCCGGGTGACGCCAGACGTTGTAGGGCTGGGTATCCAGCGGCTCTTCCACAGTAAAGCGCGGTGCATCCGGGTCGACCATGCAACCAAGCCGTTGGGCAAGGGCTGCTGACCGGGTGTTGTCGGTGTCGATATAGCTGACACAAGTGTCCCAGCCGAGGGTCTCATAGGCCCAGCCGCGGGTGGCCAGCGCGGCTTCAAATGCCAGTCCTTTGCCCTCGATGGACTTGTCCCAGACCGACCAGCCGATTTCCGGCTCGGGCCAGCCGACAGGTTTCCACGGACCCGCCGACAGCACGGGGGTGCCTGACGATTTTTCGACGCCGACAAACAGACCAAACCCCAAAAGTGACCAATGCCCGGCCATATGACCAAAGGCGCGCCAGGCGTTGCGGTCGGTGTATGGCCCGCCAATGAACCCGGCACGATCCGACCCCAGGAAGGCCGCGAAGGCCTCCCAGTCGCCCATTTCGGGCTGGCGCAGCGTCAGGCGCGGGGTTTCGATGGTGACGGTCATTGCGGGTGCAGTCCTAGGTTACTTTTTCTTTTTGCCAAATCCGGCGAGGCCACCGGGCAGGCCCATGCCGCCACCAAGGCCGGGCAGGCCACCGCCCTTGACGCCCAGTTGCTTTGCAGCGGCTTCGATGGCTTTCGGGTCCATTTGCGAAGGGTCCATGCCGCCCATACCGTCGGCGCCCATGCCGGGCATGCCGCCCTTGCCGAACATGCCGGCCATTGCTTGGCGCATCATTTTGCCTTTGCCCATTTTGCCCATTTTCTTCATGGCGTCGGACATCTGGCGCTGCATTTTCAAAAGTTTGTTCAGTTCGGACACCTGCATACCTGCGCCTGCAGCAATCCGTTTTTTGCGACTGGCCTGCAACAGGCCGGGATTGGCGCGTTCGCGTTTGGTCATGGATTGAATGAGCGCGATCTGCTGTTTCAGCACCTTGTCGTCCATGCCGGCGGCTTCGGCCTGTTTGGCCATTTTGCCCATGCCCGGCATCATGCCCATGATGCCCTGCATGCCGCCCATCTTGATCATCTGCTCAAGCTGCATTTTCAGGTCGTTCATATTGAACTGACCCTTGGCAAAGCGCTTCATCATGCGCTCGGCCTGTTCGGCCTCGATGGTTTCCTGCGCCTTTTCCACCAGGGCCACAATGTCGCCCATGCCCAGAATGCGACCGGCGATCCGGTCCGGCTCGAAGGTTTCCAGCGCGTCCATCTTTTCGCCAAGGCCGACGTATTTGATCGGCTTGCCGGTGACCGCGCGCATCGACAGGGCGGCACCGCCGCGCCCATCGCCGTCCATCCGGGTCAGGACCACGCCGGAGATGCCAATCTTGTCGTCAAATTCCTGCGCCACTTCCACGGCGACCTGACCGGTCAGACCATCAACCACCAAAAGGGTTTCGCGCGGGGTGACGATGTTGGAAACCTCTTCGACTTCGCCCATCAGCACATCGTCGATATGCAAACGACCCGCAGTGTCGAGCATATAGACGTCGTACCCGCCCATGGTCGCCTGCTGCTTGGCGCGGCGCGCGATGTCGGCGGGCTTCTGGCCTGCAACGATCGGCAGCGTGTCCACACCGATTTGCGTGCCCAGAACCGCCAGCTGATCCATCGCAGCCGGGCGGTAAACGTCAAGCGAGGCCATCAGTACGCGTTTGCCGTCTTTTTCTTTCAGGCGTTTGGCAAGTTTTGCGGTGGTGGTGGTTTTACCACCGCCCTGCAGGCCGACCATCAGGATCGGCGCGGGCGGGCTGTCCACTTTCAGCGCACCGGGTTCGCCTTCGCCCGTCAGCACATCCACCAGCGCGTCATGTACGATTTTCACAACCTGCTGGCCGGGGGTGATTGATTTGGTCACCGCCTGACCGGTGGCGGCCTCTTGCACTTTCTTAATAAAATCGCGCGCAACCGGCAGCGAGACGTCCGCCTCAAGCAGGGCCACACGCACCTCGCGCAGCGCGGTTTTCACGTCGTCTTCGGACAGGGCACCCTGTTTCGTCAGGCGGTCAAAGACACCGGAGAGGCGATCTGACAGGCTCTCAAACATTTGCGGCTCCTTTCGCCGTTTCGTTGCCCCAAAGATAGGGGCGTGCGGGTGCATATCCAAGCGTGTTCCAACGGCACAACGCGAGTTGCCCCTGTGGGCGCAACGCGCTGACAGAGGGCGATCCCGGCATGTGCCATGGGACCGGAAGTTACACGACTCCCGGGGTTTGGAGAGGATCTACTGAGTCTTATCCGCAGAGTCAAGGAAATGCGTCACCATTGGTGGTGTGGTTGGCCGGAAAGAGAAGGGGACCGCGGCGCTGTCCAAGTGTTTGACTTCGATCATGGTGGCGCTCGCATCCTGGGGCTATCCTCTGTCTTGAAACGGATTAGCGCGCAGGAAAAAAGGAGCGCCCCATGTACAAGAATATCCTCGTCCCGATTGCCCTTGATCACGACCGCGACAGCAACCAGTCGTTGAAGATCGCGCAGGTTCTGGCGGATGAAGGTGCCAAGATCACTGCGCTGCATGTCATGGAAGAGATCCCCTCTTACGTGGCGCAATACCTGCCGCAGGGCCAGATTGAAGACAATTCGCATCAGTTGGAAGAGCGGCTGCAACAGGAGTTGGGGGATATGCCCGGTGTTGGGGTCAAAGTGGTGTCCGGCCATGCGGGGCACGCAATTGTGGATTACGCCACTCATCATGACATTGACTGTATTGTTGTCGCCTCGCACCGGCCGGGGTTGACCGATTTCTTCCTTGGATCCACCGCCGCACGCGTTGTGCGCCATGCACCCTGCTGTGTGCACGTATCGCGCTGATCCGGAATTTGGTGCCTGAAAGCAAAGAAGGCGGGCCTTGTCGCCCGCCTTTTTCATGCCCATATGCCGCAATAGCAGGAGGGTGTGCAGATGAAATGTCCGGTCGATGGCGCGGAATTGAAGATGGCAGAGCGGCAGGGGATCGAGATCGACTATTGTCCTCAGTGCCGTGGCGTCTGGCTTGATCGTGGTGAATTGGTCAAGATCATCGAAAAGGCCACACCCGTGGTCGAGTTGGAAAACCCGGACCCTTTATGGGGCACTCCAGAACCGGCCCGTGACCCGCACCATCACGCCCCCCAGCACCACGAAGAACGCTATGACGACCGATATGTCGGGCGCGCGGACGCGCGGCCCGATGAAGAGCGGCATTTCGACAGGCGCGACGAAGCGGATTACGCCAAAAAACGCCGCAAAGACAAATCCCGCAAACGTGATAAATACGATGATCGTGACAAGTACTTGCGCAAGAAAAAGCGCAAATCCTTCCTGAAAGAGCTTTTCGACGTTTTTGACTAAGCTGTGACCGAGCATCGGCAAATTGCACATGAAGCTGTGCTTGCCCATCAAGTTTTGGCTGAATTCCACGGCCTGGCCAAAAACACCTATTCATATATTTGAAAGGGGGGTAGGCTTTCCTTATGAGCCTCGCGCCCGCTGGATCTGGCCCGGTTCCTGATCTTGGGGTTTGGCCCGGAAACAGGACCTGCGCAGCCAAGCTGCCGCTCGTTTTGGCCCGGCTTCGCATCTGATGCGGGACCGCGATGTGGCTCTGAATAGCCTGCACACGCTGCACCTGTCTGCTCGGAGCTGCCGAGATTTGGTGGGCAAGCTGTGGGGCATAATAACAAGGAGGATGCCATGCCGAATATCAGCAAAGCCCCCGACTATCAGACGGTGATCACCACATTTGAAATGACCCCCGGCACCTGTCAGGATCTGCTTGATGCTCTGACTGATGCCTATGAAAGCTTCATCTCGAAACAACCCGGTTTTCTGGGGGCGGGGCTGCATGTGAATGATGCCCAGACCCGGATTGCCAATTACTCGCAGTGGGATCGGCGCGAGGATTTTCAAGCCATGTTGCGCACCCCGGAAATGCGCGAGCGCAATCGTCGCATTGCTGAATTGTGCAAGAATTTTGAGCCGGTGATGTATGATGTGATCGAAACCTTCAACTGACCCAACCATCAAAGAAACAACAGGAATTACCAATGAAAAAGACCTTTTTTGCGGCAGCCCTTTCGGCTTTGGCGCTGCCTGTTCTTGCAAGCACTGCCGCCGCTGGTGAAGTGAATATTCGCCCGGATATTGCTGCCATAACGGTAAGCACAGATGCAGGGGAAGTGGTGATAGAACGCAACCAGGACACCGCAAATGAGCTTGACGGTGAATGGGCGCGTACCTCGCGACCCTGTCCCAATTTCTGCGTGCAGCCGATGATCCCTGCCCCCGGTGTGACGCCGATTGGCGAGCTGGAAATGCTGGGCTTCTTGCAAGACCCTGAGGTGGTTGTGGTGGACAGCCGGGTGGCGGACCACCATGCCACGGGCACCATCCCTGGGGCGATCTCGATCCCTTTTAATGAAGCGCCTGATCGTCTGGATGAATTGGGCTGCGAGGTGGATTTCGATGGGTTCGATTGCTCGGGGGCAAAGACTGTGGCGCTGTTTTGCAATGGCAACTGGTGTGGGCAGTCCCCCAGTGCAATCCGCCGGATGATCGAGGCGGGTTATCCAGCTGATCGCATCCATTATTATCGCGGTGGTATGCATGCCTGGCGGATGCTGGGGCTGACAGTGACGGGAGGCTGATCAGGCCATGTTACTCTGCCCCCATGGTCAGCTGGTACGTGCATCATCTGACTGTGGGGAATTGCTGTGCGATCAGGGGAGCTCGCAAAAGGACACCGCAAGTGGTTTAACCCCTTTTGACTGCACGCAAAGATTGACGCAGCCACGGTGTCGCTTCAGACTGTGGTCAACAAAGAGGTTTCAAATGCGTGTATTTAAATCTGCCACCCTGTCTCTCATGGCAGCCCTTGGGCTGGTTTTGGGAGTGGTCAACGCGCCGGCCCCTGCGATGGCAGATGACTTGATTGGCGCTTATGTCGCCTTTATCGGCAAGCGCGATCTGACCAATTCCAAGGGCGCCCGTCTGCGCGAACCGTGGCAGATCTTGCGTCAGGACCGTGCGAATTATCATCGTTTTGGCATCAGCCAGCCGGGGGATGAATGGGATCCGTTTTTTGGATCGATCGACAATCGTGCCATTATGGAGCAGATGGTGATGAACGGTCAGATTGACCCAAGGGCGGCGCGTGATCTGGTAGATGGCGGGGCGCTGGTGTTTGTGCGCATCTTTGGGCGCGGCAGCCTGGGCACCTCGGTGCAGGTGACGGTGGCCAAATAGACGCTCGTCGGTATGGGGTAGGGATTCGGGGCGCGTGTGCGGGGCCGAACTGCCGGGCTTAGCGCCGTGGGCCAAACATCAGAAAGTACAGCAAAGCCGCCGCTTCACGCAGGCGGTTTTTTGCTTTGCGATTGAAGGCAACGCCGCGATCTGAAGGGCCGTCAGTCGCTGCTTTCAGCCCCTGCCTGCGCGCCATCAGCTTTGCGCGGGGGGCGTGGTAGCGATCAGTGATCAGAACCACTTCGGCCCCGTCGGGCAATAGCGCGCGGGAGAATTGAATGTTCTGCCAGGTGTTGCAGGCCTTTTCTTCCAGCAAGATGCAGTTTTCCGGCACACCGGTGTCGCGCAACTGCTCTGCCATCGCGGCGGCTTCGCTGATGCCCGCCTGCGCCATTCCGCCTGACACCACTATCTGATCAACTTTTTGCGCGTGCCACAATTGAGCAGCATAGCCAGCCCGCCTGCGCAGGGCTGGGGTTGCCCGCCCTTCCGGGGTCAGTTTGGCCCCCAACACCAAGGCAACCCGGCGGTGGGACGGATCTGCCACCCCGGGCTGGGTCATTCCGGAAACTGTGCGATGCAGCTTTTGGTCGCGCGGGCCACTTTGGGCTGTTCTTGCTGAATGATCTTGCGCAGGCCTGCCAATTTGCGGCGTTCTTCCGCTACGTCAATGGCCACCGGCGTTTCGACGGTCTGATGGTCATGATCGACACAGACGTAGCTGTTCCCCTTGGCGTCTTCACAGATGTCGGACACGGGCACAAGGACGGTCTGACGGTGGATCGCATAACCGCGGGCGATATTGCCTTCGATGCGTTTGGCATTGCGTTCCGCTGTGCGCATGGTTTTGGACGCATCCGAAATGCAGCGCTGTTGTGGCGTGCCGCAGGCGGTCAGAGCTAAGAGGGCTATTGTGATGGAAAGGGGACGAAACATATTGGGCCTCCGAAAGATATCTGCACCATAACAGCAAGTAACGGGGGCAGAAATCCCATAATTCGGAGGCCCGGCCGATGGCGCAAGGGGGTCTCGCGCCATTGGTATTTTTTCAGGAGCCGGAGCTGATGCTGCGTGGATCCAACAGGCCTTCGATGGCCTGGGCACGGACAACCTCTCCAATCAGCTGGCCTTCATGCACCACTGACACGCGGTTTTCCGTGTCGGTCATCATTTCAAGGATCTCGCGTACCGGGGTGAACTTGCCAACGGTGAGCGGCAGCATCTCGCCCGGCGGGTCCATCACGTCACGCGCAGTCAACACGCCCAGCGGGTTCATATGGGCGACAAAATCGGCCACATATTCATCCACCGGGTTGGTGAAAATCTCACGTGGGGTGCCGCATTGGACAATGCGCCCGCCTTCCATGATCGCAATCCGGTCGCCCAGTTTGAACGCTTCATCAAGGTCGTGGGACACAAAAATGATGGTGCGCTTGAGCTTATGTTGCAGGTCAATCAGCTCGTCTTGCAGGCGTGCGCGAATAAGCGGATCCAGCGCCGAGAACGGTTCGTCCATCAGCAAGATCGGCGCCTCGGTCGCAAAAGCGCGGGCCAGGCCAACGCGTTGCTGCATGCCCCCCGACAATTCGCCCACTTTGCGCTCGGCCCAGTCGGTCAGGTTCACAAGGTCAAGCTGTTCATCCACTTTGGCGGCGCGTTCGGGTTTGCCCATGCCAGCAAGTTCCAGCCCCAGCCCAACGTTCTCATGCACGGTGCGCCATGGCAGCAGGCCAAATTGCTGGAACACCATGGCCACGTGATTTTGCCGGATCCGACGCAAGGTGGCGGCATCAGCGTTGGTCACATCCACCAGCCCATTGCCATCATTGACCCGCACGGTGCCGCGCACCACCGGGTTCAATGCGTTCACGCCACGCAGCAGGGTGGATTTGCCCGATCCGGACAGGCCCATCAACACCAGGATTTCGCCTTCTTCTACCGAAAGCGAGCAATTGTGCACGCCAAGCACCTGGCCGGTTTCTTTCTGCACCTGGCCGCGGTCCTTGTCGGCATCCATCGCGGGCAGGGCGGACAGGGGTTTGTCGCCAAAGACGATCGAAACATTATCAAATTCAACAGCGGTCATGATCAGCGCTCCACTCGCAGCATACGGTCAAGGGCAATGGCAACAGCAACGATCACCAGCCCGCTTTCAAACCCCAGCGAGGCGTTCACGGTATTGAGCGCCCGCACCACCGGCACCCCAAGGCCATCGGCGCCAACCAGCGCGGCGATCACCACCATCGACAGCGACAGCATGATGGTCTGGTTGAGGCCGGTCATGATCTGCGGGAAAGCCGACGGCAGCTCGATTTTCCACAAGGTCTGCATCTTTGTGGCGCCAAAGGCTGCGCCCGCCTCGGTCAGGGCTGTGGGCACCTGGCTCACCCCCAGTTGGGTTAGGCGAATGGGGGCGGGGATCACGAAGATGAAGGTGGCGACCAGACCGGGCACCATGCCGATGCCAAACAGAACAATCATCGGAATGAGATAGACGAAGGTCGGAATGGTTTGCATCATGTCCAGCACCGGCAGGATCGCCTTGAAAAATCGCGGGCGATGGGCGGCGTAGATGCCGATCGGCACCCCACCCCATACAGAAGATCACCGCGAAGACGATCAGCGTCAGGCTTTCCGTGGTCTCTTCCCAGTATCCTTGGTTAAGCACGTAAAGAAAGCAGATCACCACAACGGCCACCCGGCCTTTGCTGCGTTGCAGATACCAGGTCAACCCGGCAAACAGGGCGATGATGATCAACGCAGGTGGCGCTTGCAGCAGCCAAAGGAACCCGTCAATGCCATTGCTCAGCACATCATCAACAGTGTCAAAAAACGGGCCGAAAGCATCGGTTAGCCAGTCAAAGGCGTTGGCAATGCTTTTGCCAACAGGGATTTTTGTGTCAGTGAGCCAGTCCAAGGGTCAGGGCCTTTCGCTGAGGGCCATGGTCAGGCCAGAAAAGATCAGAAAACCACCCACGCCTCGGTTTAACCGATAGAGGCGGGTGGGCGTGAGAAAGCCCTTCATCCCGGTGCCAAGCCCGGCATAAAGCGCCACGGCCAAAGCTTCGAGACCAAGAAACAGCATGCCAAGCATCAGGTATTGTGGGGCAAGCGGCTGGGTCAGGTCTGTGAATTGCGGAAAAAAGGCCGTGAAGATCGCAATCGCTTTCGGATTGCCGGTGGCAATCAGGAAATCGCGGCGCATCAGGTCGCGCAGACGGCTGTCGCGCGTGGTGATCTCGGCGTCCGGCCGGGGTGCGCGCCACATGCGCCAACCGACATAAGCCAAATAGGCGGCACCTGCGTATTTCAACGCGGCAAAGGCGGTGGCAGAGGTCGCCAGAATGGCACCCAGCCCAAGGCCCACCAGTGCAATCATCAGCGCAAAAGGCAACATTCGCCCCATGCCCCCCACCAGCGCCGCACCAAACCCCAGCTTAGAGGCATTGGCAAAGGCCAGCACATTGTTTGGCCCGGGGGCCGCATTCAGTGCAAAACAGGCGGGGATAAACAAGGCAAGCAGGGTGAGCGACATCACGGCGAGGCTCCTTCAGGCCAAAGGAAACCCCCTCCCACCAGAGTGAGGTCGGTGGAAGGGGGCGGTTTTGGGCGGCAATTACATGCCCAGTGAGGCTTTCACTGCGGCCACTGCGTCGCCACCGTCTTTGGTGGTCACGCCATCAAGCCAGGCCATATAGGCATCCGGGTTTGTTTTCAGCCAGGCTTTGGCCGCATCTGCGGGCTCTTCGCCGTCATTCAGGATCGCCCCCATGATCTCATTTTCCATCGCCAGAGAGAAGGCAAGGTTTTGCAAGAGCTTACCGGTGTTGGCGCACTCAGATACATAGCCCGCACGGGTGTTGGTGTCGACCACGGCGCCACCAAGGTTGGGGCCGAAGTAGTCATCGCCACCGGTCAGGTAGGACATCTCAAAGTTGGCGTTCATCGGGTGGGGTTCCCAGCCCAGGAAGACAACCGGTTCGCCTTTCTTGTCTGCGCGCGCAACCTGCGCCAACATGCCCTGCTCCGAGCTTTCAGCAACTTCGATGTCTTTCAGACCAAAGGCATCAGCATCGATCATCGACTGGATCAGGCGGTTGCCGTCATTGCCCGGCTCGATACCATAGATCTTGCCGTCCAGCGCGTCTGCGTGTTTGGCGATATCGGCAAAATCCTTGATGCCCATGTCGGCGGCAGTTTTGTTCACAGCAAGGGTGTATTTCGCGCCTTCAAGGTTGGTGCGCACGGTATCAACGGTGCCTGCTTCACGGTAGGGGGCAATGTCGGCTTCCATGGTCGGCATCCAGTTGCCAAGGAACACGTCGATGTCGCCTTTTGCCATCGAGGTATAGGTCACCGGCACGGAAAGAACCTTGATGTCGGTCTCATAGCCAAGCGCCTCAAGCACCACGGTGGTGGCGGCGGTGGTGGCGGTGATATCGGTCCAACCGACGTCCGAGAAGGTGATCTTGTCGCAATGCCCATCCGCCATCGCGGTGGTGGTAGAGGCCATAATGGCCAGGGCGGAAAGGGTGGATTTCAATTTCATGTTTCGCTCCCGTTGGTTGGTGCGGTTTTCGTGACATGTGGGAAGGGGAAAAACGTCGCCTTCAGTCGTGTTTGCGACACTATCCCAGCCTTCGCCGGTGTCAAACCGACATTCATTGAACATGTTTTTTGTTTTTCTTGATTGACGAGTCAATTAAAAAAACGCAAGCCTGTCAAAAGAAATCTGCTAAGGACCTAAAAATGCCCAAGGTGGGAATGGAACCAATTCGCCGCGAAGCCCTTGTAAACGCTACGATTAGTGAAATCGGGCGCAAGGGGTCTCTTGACGTAACGGTAAGTCAGATCGCCAAACGCGCCGGAATGTCATCAGCGTTGGCCCACCATTATTTCGGCGGAAAAGATCAGATTTTCCTCGCCGCAATGCGCCATATCCTGTCGGTTTACGGTGCGCAGGTGCGGGCCGCCTTGTTGGGCGCAAAAACGCCGCGTGATAGGGTTGAGGCGATTGTGCGTGCCAATTTTGAGGCCGGTAACTTCCGTCCCGAAGTGATTGCGGCTTGGTTGAATTTCTATGTGCTCAGCCAATCGACCGAAGGGGCGCGGCGCTTGCTTGCGGTCTATCAGCATCGGCTGCATTCCAACCTCGTCTACGGGCTGCGCCCGCTGTTGGGCGGGGATGCGGCGGAAGCCCATGACCTTGCTGACATGATTGCTGCACAGATCGACGGGCAGTTCATTCGCCATGCCCTGCGCGAAGAGACCCCCAGCGGCAAACGAGCCACCGCACAGGTGCTCGAATTTCTGGACGTGATGTTGAAGGCGCGCGGGCAATGACCCGCACCACAAGCGCCACACAGGGAGATGACCCAATGAGTAAACCGAATATTCTTATTGTCATGGTGGACCAGTGCAATGGCACCCTGTTCCCAGATGGTCCCGCCGATTGGCTGCATGCGCCGAACCTGAAAAAGCTGGCCGCAAAGTCGGTGCGGTTCCAGAATTCCTACACCGCGTCGCCGCTCTGTGCGCCGGGTCGGGCGTCGTTCATGTCGGGCCAGTTGCCGCGGCGTACCGGGGTCTATGACAATGCGGCCGAGTTTAAATCGGACATCCCCACCTACGCGCACCACCTGCGCCGGGCGGGCTATTACACCGCGCTTTCCGGCAAGATGCATTTCGTCGGCCCCGACCAGATGCACGGCTTTGAAGAGCGGCTGACCACTGACATCTACCCGGCCGACTTCGGCTGGACCCCGGATTATCGCAAACCCGGCGAGCGGATCGACTGGTGGTATCACAATATGGGGTCTGTGACAGGTGCGGGCGTGGCCGAAATCTCGAACCAGATGGAATATGACGATGAGGTCGCCTATAACGCCTGCGCTAAACTTTACGATCTTGCGCGCGGGCAAGACGCGCGCCCCTGGTGCCTGACCGTCAGCTTCACCCACCCGCATGACCCCTATGTGGCCCGGCGCAAATATTGGGATCTTTACGAGGATTGCGAGCATCTTTTGCCGGAAATCCCCGCCTGGGATTACGAAGATCATGACCCGCATGCCAAGCGGATTTTCGATGCCAATGACTGGCGCAATTTCGACATCACTGAAGAGGATATTCGCCGCTCGCGCCGCGCCTATTTCGCCAACATCTCTTACCTCGACGACAAGCTGGGCGAGATGATGGATATCTTGGAGGCAACCCGCCAAGAGGCGATCATCGTCTTTGTGTCTGATCATGGCGACATGTTGGGTGAACGGGGCCTCTGGTTCAAAATGAACTTCTACGAAGGCTCGGCCCGTGTGCCGTTGATGATTTCCGCGCCGGGGCTGGAGCCCGGTTTGATTGAGACCCCGGTTTCGACGCTGGATGTCACCCCCACGCTGGCCGATCTGGCGGGCGTGTCACTGGATGAGGTGATGCCTTGGGTGGATGGCGAAAGCCTGTTGCCACTGGCCGGTGGCGGGGGCCGAACCAGCCCGGTGGCAATGGAATACGCTGCCGAAGCGTCTTATGCGCCTTTGGTGTCGATCCGTGAAGGCGATTGGAAATACAACCGCTGCGCGCTTGATCCCGATCAGCTTTTTAACCTCGCCAAAGACCCGCATGAGATGACCAACCTGGCCGAGGATGCAGCACATGAAGCGGTGCTGGCAGATTTCGAGGCCAAAGCAGATGCGCGTTGGGATCTTGCCGCTTACGACAATGAAGTACGCGAAAGCCAGGCGCGGCGTTGGGTGGTCTATGAGGCACTCAAAAACGGTGCCTATTTCCCCTGGGACTACCAGCCTTTGCAAAAAGCATCCGAGCGTTACATGCGCAACCACATGAACCTCGACACCCTCGAAGAAAGCAAACGGTTCCCGCGCGGCGAATGATCCGCGCGCACCGTTCCTTCTGATCTCAAACACCCTGAATACCCCCCGCCGGAGGCAAGACATGAAAATCGAAACCCAACCGAAAGCCAGCCATTTCATTGGCGGTGAATATGTCGAAGACACCACTGGTGCGCCGATCGACGTGATCTATCCGGCCACTGGCGAGGTGGTGGCTCGGGTGCATTCTGCCACCCATGAGGTGATCGAAAAGGCGCTGGCTGCGGCGCGTGGGGCGCAGGCAGAATGGGAAGCGATGTCGGGCACCGAACGGGGCCGGATCCTGCGGCGTGCGGCCGACATTATCCGCGAACGCAATCACGAACTGTCGCTGCTGGAAACCTATGACACCGGGAAACCTTATCAGGAAACCTCGGTTGCGGATGCCACATCCGGGGCGGATGCGCTGGAATATTTCGGCGGTCTGGCAGGCGCGCTGACCGGTGAGCACATCCAGTTGCCCGGCGGTGATTTTGTCTATACCCGTCGCGAGGCGCTGGGTGTTTGTGTGGGCATCGGGGCCTGGAACTACCCAACCCAGATCGCTTGCTGGAAAGGTGCGCCTGCACTGGCCTGCGGCAATACGATGGTGTTCAAACCCTCGGAAACCACACCGCTTTGTGCGCTGAAAGTGGCCGAGATCCTTGTGGAAGCCGGTGCACCGAAAGGCGTGTACAACGTGGTGCAAGGGTACGGTGACGTGGGTGCCGCGCTCGTGACCCACGCCGAGGTCGACAAAGTGTCTCTGACCGGATCGGTGCCCACTGGGCGCAAGGTCTATTCCGCCGCCGCCGAGGGCATGAAACACGTCACCATGGAGTTGGGTGGCAAATCCCCGATGATCGTCTTTGACGATGCCAATGTGGACGATGCGGTATCGGGCGCGATCCTCGGCAACTTCTATTCCACCGGTCAGGTCTGCTCCAACGGCACACGTGTGTTCGTGCAAAAGGGCATCAAAGAGGCGTTCCTGAAACGTCTGTCCGAGCGTCTGGAAAACGCGGTGATCGGTGACCCGCTGGACCCCGATACTTCGTTCGGACCGATGGTCTCTGAGGGGCAGCTGAACATCGTGATGAATTACATCGCCAAGGGTCAAGAAGACGGCGCGCGGCTGGCCTATGGTGGCAACCGCATCGAGGGCGAAGGGTTCTACTTGCAACCCACGGTGTTTGCAGATGTCACCGACGATATGACCATTGCGCGCGAAGAAATCTTTGGCCCGGTAATGGCAGTTCTGGACTTTGACACCGAGGAAGAGGTCATGGCGCGGGCCAATGACACTGAATTCGGTTTGGCCGCAGGCGTGTTCACCCAAGACATCACCCGTGCCCACCGCGTTGTTGCCGGATTTGAAGCGGGCACCTGCTTTATCAACTCCTACAATGATGCACCTGTTGAGGCCCCGTTTGGTGGCTCCAAAGCGTCGGGCGTAGGCCGAGAAAACTCGAAAGCCGCAATCGAACACTATTCCGAGCTTAAGACGGTCTACGTTCGGATGTCACAAATCGAAGCGCCATTCTGACCATAGGTCAGCTAGTAAAGGTTCGAAAAATGCAAGCAGACTATGTGATCATTGGGGCTGGAAGCGCCGGTTGCGCCATGGCCTACCGCCTCGCGGAAGCGGGCAAGAAGGTGATTGTGATCGAACATGGCGGCACCGATGCGGGTCCGTTTATCCAGATGCCCGCAGCCCTCAGCTACCCGATGAACATGAAAACCTACGACTGGGGATTTCAGACGGAACCAGAGCCGCATCTGGGCGGGCGTACCCTGGTCACCCCGCGCGGCAAGGTGATCGGCGGGTCCAGCTCGATCAATGGTATGGTCTATGTGCGCGGCCATGCGCGCGACTTTGACCACTGGGAAGAGCAGGGCGCGGATGGCTGGTCATATGCTGACGTTCTGCCCTATTTCAAGCGGCAGGAAACCTGGCACTCTGGCGGTCATGGTGGGGATCAGGATTGGCGCGGCAAAGACGGCCCGCTGCACGTCACCCGCGGCCCGCGGAAAAACCCGCTGTTCCAGGCATTTGTGGATGCGGGCGCGCAAGCGGGTTATCCGGTGACGGGCGATTATAATGGCGAGCAGCAAGAGGGTTTTGGCCCGATGGAGCAGACCGTCTGGCAGGGCCGCCGCTGGTCCGCCGCCAACGCCTATCTGCGCCCGGCCGAAAAGACCGGAAATTGCGAGGTGGTGCGTGCTTTTGCCCGCAAAGTGGTGATCGAAAAGGGGCGCGCCGTTGGGGTGGAAGTGGAGCGCGGCGGTAAGATCGACGTGATCAAGGCGACCGCTGAGGTGGTGATTGCGGCCAGCTCAATCAACTCGCCAAAACTTCTGATGCTTTCAGGGATTGGCCCGGCGGCGCATCTGAAAGAGCACGGCATTGACGTTGTGGCTGATCGCGCGGGCGTGGGGCAGAACCTGCAAGATCACCTTGAGGTCTATATGCAATATGCTTCAAAGCAGCCGATCACGCTGTATCGCTATTGGAACCTGTTTTGGAAGGGGGTTCTGGGCGCGCAGTGGCTTTTCACCAAGAAAGGGCTTGGGGCCTCGAACCAGTTCGAAAGTGCGGCCTTCATCCGCTCGCGTGCGGGCATCGAATATCCGGATATCCAGTATCACTTCCTGCCGATAGCTGTGCGCTATGACGGGCAGGCGGCGGCCGAAGGCCATGGGTTCCAGGCCCATGTCGGCCCCATGCGGTCGCCCTCACGTGGGGAAATCACCCTGAAGTCTGCAGACCCGAAAGAGGCACCGCGCATCTTCTTCAATTACATGTCCACCGATCAGGACTGGGAAGATTTCCGCAGCTGCCTGCGCCTGACGCGCGAGATCTTTCAACAGGACGCGTTTGAACCCTTTGTGAAGCATGAGATCCAGCCGGGGGTGAACTACCAGTCCGATGATGAACTGGATGATTTTATTCGCGAGCACGCCGAAAGCGCCTATCACCCCTGTGGCACCTGCCGGATGGGACGTGCAGATGACCCGACCGCGGTGGTCGATCCGGAAATGCGGGTGATCGGGGTTGAGGGGCTGCGCCTTGCTGACAGCTCGATCTTCCCGCGCATCCCCAATGGCAACCTCAATGCGCCGTCGATCATGGTGGGGGAAAAAGCCTCGGACCACATCCTAGGGCGAAAATTGCCGCGTGCGAACGAAGGCCCGTGGATCAACCCGAATTGGGAAACCAGCCAGCGCTAAAACACCCGAGGGCGGCCTTAAATGGGCGCCCTCATATTCTAACCAGTCATATTCAAAACCCGACATAAAACCTTCGGTTTTTTGATCCGCGTCAAAGCTCCGACTCACCCTTCGTTGCACTCTCTTAACGAACAAGGCGTTTAGGATCATTTCCGGGATCGGAAATTCCAAAACGCGACGAGCCATGGAAATAAGGTGAGCGTTTCTGGATGAACCTGCACCACATTCATTCAGAAACGCTTTAGCGAAAGGAGAACCGCGAATGTCCAATACCCCCCACGAGCTGCACGAAGAATTCCCGGAATTTGCTGAGAAAATGCAGGGCCTGAAACAGTCGGACGCCCATTTTTCCAAGCTGGCTGATGAGTATCACGAGGTGAACCGTGCGGTGCACCGTGCAGAGACCAACGTGGAGCCGACTGATCAGTTTTCCGAAGAGGATATGCGCAAAAAACGCGCCGCCCTGAAGGATGAGATTTACCGTATGCTCAGCGCCTGAAGCTGACAAAGCTACCTCCCTCTGCCCCGCTGCTTCGCCAGTGGGGCTTTTTTTGGGGATGCGACGAAGGGGTCAGCGCAGCGTGGTCAACCAGCTTTCAAGGCTTTTTAACACGCCTTTCGCCCCCCAGATTGCGCCGTGATTTTTCTTTTTGCGCACTTCCAGTGTCTTGTTGCGTGCGGGCGATGCTTTGAACACAGCCCGCCCTTGGGCAACAGGCACCGATTTGTCACGTCCGCCATGTAAGACAAACAGCGGGAGCTTCATGCGTTTGATGTAGGTCTCGGTGGGCCAAGGGTCGCGTTTGCCGCGGAAAAACGGTGCCATCACCGGCGCCTGATGGGATACCAGCGCGTGGATCGACCGATAGGGTGCCTGTAACACCAGACCGGCAGGGGGCGTGCCCTTGCGCGACAGCTCGTAACTCAGCCGTGTGGCGACCCCCGTGCCCAGACTTTCCCCCATCACCACAACCGGGCAATTCCCCACCAGTTTGGGCATGGCGCGCCAGACCTTATGGGCCGCGCGCATGATCGCCGTTGATCCTGCGCGCCCTTTGCTGCCGGAAGATCCCGGATATCCCATTGCCACCAATCCATATCCCCGCTTGGCAAACCAGTTAAACTTCCACGCCCGGCTGCCGAGGTTGCCAATCGAGCCATGGAAAAACAGAAAACATGGCCCCTTACGGCGCGGTTCCGACACCCAAAGCACCAGCCCATCCAATCGTTTTTCACGGATGTGTTTGGCGACAAATTTGCTTTTGCTCTGCTGCGGCTTCACCCGTGCCTTGTCAAATTGAAACAGGATCGGCTCCAGCGGCGACGGGCCGGAGAAGGCATTTTGGCTGGAAAAAGATAGTAATAATAAGGCGATAAGTAGTCGGAAGGTCATCGATCAATCTCATAGGGCAGGACACCCCGCGAATATGGATCGACACGCAGCTTGCGTTCAAGGGGAGGAACCGAGCGTTGGTGACAATGCGCTCGTTCGCAGATCCTGCAGCTGACGCCAATCGGTTCAAACGCGGCGTCGTTGGACACATCCAGATCATCCGCATAGACCAAGGCGCCTGCGTGTTTCACCTCGCACCCCAACCCGATGGCGTAGCGGCGCACCGGCGCTGCAAAGGTGCCGCCGGATTTGGTCACATTGCGCGCCAAACAAAAGTATTTCACCCCGTCCGGGGTCTGCGCCAATTGCCGCAAAACCGCCCCGGGGTTCAAGGCTGATGCACATTCCACAGCGGGCAGGCTCCGCCGAAGCGGGCAAATTGCAACCGCGTGGCCGAGTGGCGCTTGGTGATTGTGCCCGCCTGATCCACCCGCACAAAGAAAAACGGAATACCCTTGGAGCCGGGGCGCTGCAGGTCGATAGCCGGTGGGCGACCTGTTCGATGGAAGCGCCAAAACGGTCCGCCAGCCGTTCAAGATCGTGGCGCGTATCATCCGCTGCTTCCAGAAAATCACGATACGGCAACAGCGCCGCCCCGGCGAAATAATTGGCCAACCCCAACTTGGCGATCGAGCGCGATTCTTCGGATTGAAACCGGGCAAAGTCGAGGGTGGCTTCCAACAGCGCGTCTTGGGTGATCAGCGCCACCTGCATCAACAACTGGAATTCCTGCGTGGCCCGTGGCGGGCGGGTCGACAGGGTCAGTATGCGATTTTCCGGTTCAAAATGGCGCGTGGTCTGCAGGTCGTCACGGCGAATGGTGATGCCGCGCTCGGTCAGAGTGGCTTCCGCCATGGCGGATTTGCTCAAGCCGCGATTGATCGCATTTGTCGCAAAATGCTCCGCGGCTCGGTCCACCGCATCAATGTAATTGTCGCAATAGTGAAAGAAGTCACGCACCTCGTCCCAAGGTGATGCCTGCGCACTGGGGCTTTCTCCCATCCGCTCGTCGCCCAGGCTTTCGTCCATCGCGGCCAGACGTTCATGGCCCATGCGATAGGCGCGGTGCAGCTCTAACAGCGCGTGCGCCAGAGCAGGGGCGTTTGAGGCCGCAAGGCGCAGATCGGCCAAAGGTGGCGCATCTGAAAACACCGGGTCGGCAAACGCCTCGCGCATATCGCTGACCAATCGCTCCGCGTCCCCGGTAGACAGTTCTGCCACGTCAAAGCCAAACTCCTGCGCCAGTGCCAACACCACCCCGGTTGACACCGGGCGGTTGTTGTTTTCCATCTGGTTCAGATAGGGCAGGCTGACCCCCAGTTTTTCGGCAAACACTTTCTGTGTCAGCCCCAACCGCGAGCGGATTTCACGCAGTTTCACACCGGCATAGAGTTTTTGGGTGGCCATCGGATTTCCTTTGCGGCGGCTGGTTTGCAAATCTAGCTGCTGGACAGGATAACATTTGCAAACTTGGTCCGTCAAAGGGTCACTTGCGGGCGGGTCACAACCCGAGTGAAGCCTCGCGTCGGATAACGTAAGTAATTGAGAGAACAGCCAGAAGTGCAGAGCTCAACATCACCCATAGCAGGGGCATCGCACTGTCGCCGTCGCCAAGCAGCAGGCCGGAAAGGGCCGAGAGTGCGGCCCCGCCACCAATCATCAAGGCCCCGCCCAACCCGGCCGCGCTGCCAGCAAGTTCGGGGCGCACCCCCATCAGGCCTGCATTGGCATTGGGCAGGGTCATTCCATTGCCTATGCCAACCAATATCATGAAGCCAAAAAAGCTGTAGACTGTGCCTAGCCCCACGAGAAATACCGCCATGGATGTCAGCATGCCCGAGGCGGTGATCAGCGCGCCCCAAAGCACCATGCGCTGCATCCCGATCCGCACCGAAAACCGCCCGGAGATGAAGTTGCCAAGCACATAGCCCGCGGCAGGTGCTCCAAAGAAAAATCCCAGCTGGGCGGGGCCCATGCCGTAGATCTCTGACCCCACATAAGGTGCGCCGCCCAGATAGGCGAAAAACGCTCCTGAGGTGAGGGCCGCCGTCAGGCTGTAGCCCCAAAATCGAGGCGAGGAGAGCAGAGCGGGATAGGCGCTTAGTTGGGCGGCAAAGCCCCCTTTTCGCGGGGATTTGGTCTCTCCCATATCGCGCCAGACCAACAGCAACGCGGCGGTCCCTCCGATTGCTTGCAGCCAGAAATTTGCTTTCCATCCAAATAGTTGATCCAGTATCCCCCGATGCTTGGACCGATCATCGGCACAATGGCAATGCCCATTGTGACATAACCAATCAAAGATGCCGCCTGTGCATCTGCCACCATATCGCGGATCGCAGCGCGCGATAGCACCATGCCCACCACCACCGTGGCCTGCATCATGCGAAAGGCAAGGAAGATGGTGACATTTGGGGCAAGAATGCAGCCCAGTGTGGCGAGGATATAAAGGGCAAACCCATAGATCAGCACGGGCCGCCGCCCAAACCGATCTGACAACGGCCCAACCACAATTTGCATCAGGGCATTGACCAGCAGGTAAAGCGCCACAGAGAGCTGAACCACGTGGTAATCAGCGTCAAAATACACCGCCATACCGGGCAAAGACGGCAGGAATACATTCAACGACATCGCGGCCATCGCCGCCACGAAGCTTAGCGTGAAAATGTGGGGCGGCGTGGTTGGATCAAGAAATTGACTGCGGGAAACGGGTTGCATGAAACTGGCTTACGGGGGTGGGGCAGGCCTGTCCAATCCTTTTCGGTCCGTCAGCGGGCCTTTTGGAGGCTTGTTGCTGTGCATCGGTGTGGCGACCAAGGGAGATTTGCAACTATTCAATTTGCAAATTGCGCGATGTAATTACTTTGCAAATTCGCCCAATTTTCCTTTTGCAATGCAGCATTCCGGTTTAGTTTGCGGGGAAATCAAGGAGTGCGCCAGATGAAAGATATCCTCGAGGAACTGGAAAACCGCCGTCAGAAAGCCCGTCTTGGAGGCGGTCAACGCCGGATCGACAGCCAACATGCCCGCGGCAAGCTGACCGCCCGCGAGCGGATCGAGCTTTTGCTCGATGAAGGCTCGTTCGAAGAGTTCGACATGTTTAAAACCCACCGTTGTGTCGAGTTCGGCATGGAGGCGGATAAGCCTGCGGGGGACGGGGTAGTCACCGGTTGGGGCACGATCAATGGGCGTCAGGTCTATGTGTTCTCGCAGGATTTCACCGTTTTTGGGGGGTCACTGTCCGAGACGCACGCGCAAAAGATCTGCAAGATCCAGGACATGGCAATGCAGAACGGCGCGCCTATCATCGGGTTGAACGATTCAGGTGGTGCGCGGATCCAGGAAGGGGTCGACAGTTTGGCGGGCTACGCCGAAGTGTTCCAGCGCAACATCATGGCCTCGGGCGTGGTGCCGCAGATTTCCGTGATCATGGGACCGTGTGCTGGTGGTGCGGTGTATTCGCCCGCCATGACCGACTTTATCTTCATGGTGAAAGACACCTCTTACATGTTTGTCACCGGGCCGGATGTGGTGAAAACTGTAACCAATGAGGTTGTGACCGCCGAGGAACTGGGCGGGGCATCGACCCACACCAAGAAATCAAGCGTGGCGGATGGCGCGTTTGAAAACGACGTGGAGGCGCTGACCGAAGTACGCCGCCTGGTCGATTTCCTGCCGCTCAGCAATCGTGAAAAAGCGCCGGTGCGCCCGTTCTTCGATGATCCTGCGCGGATTGACGAAAGCTTGGACACGCTGGTGCCGGACAATCCGAACACCCCTTATGATATGAAAGAGCTGATCACCAAGCTGGGGGATGAAGCGATTTCTTTGAAATTCAAGAAGATTACGCCAAGAACATCATCACCGGGTATATCCGCCTGGAGGGGCAGACCGTGGGGGTTGTGGCCAACCAGCCGATGGTGCTGGCCGGGTGTCTTGACATCGACAGCTCGCGCAAGGCGGCCCGTTTTGTGCGCTTCTGCGATGCGTTTGAGATTCCGATCCTGACGCTGGTTGACGTGCCGGGCTTCCTGCCAGGCACCAGCCAGGAATATGGCGGTGTGATCAAGCATGGTGCGAAACTGCTGTTTGCTTATGGCGAAGCGACCGTGCCGAAGGTGACTTTGATCACCCGCAAGGCCTATGGTGGCGCTTATGACGTGATGGCGTCCAAGCACCTGCGCGGCGATTTCAACTACGCCTGGCCGAAAGCTGAGATTGCGGTGATGGGGGCCAAAGGCGCAACCGAGATCCTCTATCGTTCCGAACTGGGTGACGCCGAGAAGATCGCGCAGCGTACCGCCGATTACGAAGATCGTTTTGCCAACCCGTTTGTCGCCGCCGAACGTGGCTTTATCGACGAGGTGATCCAACCGCGTTCAACTCGGAAACGGATCAGCCGTGCCTTTGCTGCCCTTCGCGGTAAGAAGCTCCAGAATCCCTGGAAAAAGCACGACAATATCCCGTTGTAAGAGAAAACAGGACGGAAAGAAAATGACGCTGGCGCAGACATATCAGGCCATTGGGGCCGGGTTGGGGTAGGGGCATTTGCCGCTGCTCTGGGCCTGTGCCTTGCCCTGCCTGCGCCAGCGGACGGAGAGGATGTGGCCCAAGATGACGGATGGGATCATGACCGCGTGATCACTGTGCCTTCCGGCCAATCCATTGAATTTCTGGATGTGATCAAGGGACAGGACAGCGCGGTTGGGACTGCATTGCGTTATCGTTTCCTCGCCCCAGCCATCTCGCGCAATATGGCGCATGTCAGCTTTACCCAGGCCGCTGACGACATGGAGGCGCTCTGTCAGGACTATGTGCTGCCACAGCTTGATATGGCCCAGAGCACGCTGCCCGATCAGATCATCATTGTGCTTGCGGACCGCAAAGTCGAGTTTGGCATGGCAGACCCGGACGCAACACAGTATTTCGAAGCCTACCGCCCCGAGGATGGGGCTTGTTTCTGGGAGGGCTTCTAACATGGCATTGCCATATATGTTGAAACACCGTGGATTTCCGGGCCGCTTGCCGAGCACGGATTACCAATTCACCCTGCGCCGCGCCGCTAAAGCTGGTGCAACCGAACTTAAAGCGCGCGAACGGTTTGCTGATCGCAAACCGGCTGACCGCCGTGCTGATGTGGGCTTTATGAAGGCCCTGTGGGAAAATTTTGGCGACCAGCCGTTTGAACGCGGCAATCTGGACGCCGGACGTCTGAGCTGGCTGTTTGGTCGCGAAGTCATCCCCGCTGAAGATCCTTTTGATGCCGCAAGCTATGAAGCGATGCTGGTGATCGACGAGGCGCGTGCGCGCGCTGCCTTTCCTGACGCTTTTGAAGAGGACTGAACATAGGCATGTTTTTGCGCAGTCTCCATATCAACCGGCAAGATCCGGCCCAAATGGCAAAATCTTTGCCAGGGGTCTCTTGCAATGGGCACTGCGCATGCCAATCTCCTGTTCAGGCAGACGCACTATCCCCGCGTTTTGTCGTGGTTTCTCAAAACCACACCCCTTCCCCTTCTTCTCCCCGGTCTCGGGCCTTTAGGCCTGAGCCGGGTTTCTTTTTCGCAACGGTTTCACGCCGAAAAACAAGGCTGTCGGCCTTATGCGCAAAGCCCCGCCCATCGGCGCGCCCCGCGCTTGTCCGGCAGGCTGATCAGGGGTCTATCTGGGCCACTCACACAACTGATCAAGGCAGTGAAACATGCAACTCACAAAACTTTTCGCAGGGATCTGCGTGGCTGCGGCATTGGCCGGATGCCAATGGAATGACCTCAACCGGGCAGGCGCAGGTGCCGCCGCTGGGGCGGTCATTGCGGGCGCTACCAATGGCAATGCGCTTACTGGGGCGGTCATCGGTGCAGGCGCAGGCGCGCTTTGCGACGACGTGGGCGTGTGCAACTGATCGCACCCCCAGCCAACTGATCCATGCTGACATTCCGGCGGCGCGCCCCAGGCGTGCAGGCCGCGTGAACACGCCCGCCAGAGGTTTCGCCTCTGGTGGGTTTTTTGTTGCCAATCCGCGGGGGTCCGCCTCGCAAACACATGAAGAAGGGACAGGACATGTTCAATAAGATCCTGATTGCAAACCGGGGCGAGATCGCCTGCCGTGTGATCAAGACCGCTCGCAAAATGGGCATTCAGACCGTGGCGATTTATTCCGATGCGGATCGGAACGCCCTTCATGTGAAAATGGCTGATGAGGCCGTTCACATTGGCCCGCCGCCAGCGAACCAATCTTATATCGTTATCGACAATGTGATGAAGGCGATCAAAGACACCGGGGCTGAGGCGG
>JQGR01000022.1_pt1 | contig 30798 bp, 35 predicted proteins | sample 210181 | NCBI WGS metagenome assembly JQGR01 (sample SAMN02928655, study PRJNA255238) | bioreactor metagenome | biome: continuous culture; feature: L-culture metagenome assembled contigs; material: continuous culture biomass; isolation source: continuous culture inoculated with microbial biomass... | reverse complement strand
AAACGAGCCACATAACGCGCCAGTGTATCAATCTCGAGGTTGATACGATCACCCACTTTGGCATCGCCCCAACCAGTCACCTCTTTGGTGTGCGAGATCAGGTTCACACCAAATATATCCCCCTCCACCTCATTCACCGTCAACGAGGTGCCATTCAACGCAACTGATCCTTTTGGGGCGATGAACCGGGCCAACTCAGATGGCGCATGGAATTGCACGCGGGTGCTGTCGCCCTCTACGTCCATCGAGGTGATTTCCGCCACACCGTCCACGTGACCCGACACAATATGTCCGCCCAGCTCGTCGCCCACTTTCAACGCGCGTTCAAGGTTCACGCGACGGCCTACGACCCAATCGCCAAGATTGGTTTTTGAAACAGTTTCCGCAGAAATTTCAACATCATACCACGTATCGCCCATCTCGACGACTGTCAGGCACACCCCGTCAGATGCGATCGAGGCGCCCAGGTCAATGGTGCTGGTGTCATAAGCCGTTTCGATCCGCGCGCGCAGGTCGCCTTTTTGCTCCAGCGCCACAATGCGCCCCACGTCGGTGATAATCCCGGTGAACATCTGCCTCTCCCTTTCAAGACGGCTTTTCAAGTCTGCCAAACTCCTAGCGCGCCATGCGGAGTTTGCCAATCCCTCGCTGACCCGTGCCCCCTACGCCCCCCGTCGCACATGGCATAAATGGGCAATTACAACGCGGAATTTACCAAAAATGCACCAGATCGGACATATTTTGGCCGCAACTGCCCGGAAAGGTGGCAGAAAGCTGATTGTGGGTTTGTAGCCTATGGTCGCCGCCCCTATAGTCGCGCCAATCACCCGCCGTGGTGACCTAAAGAAGGTAATGATTGTGATCACCGGTGAAAACCGCAACTTCCTGTTTCTGCAAGGCCCACACGGGCCTTTCTTCTGGCGTCTGGCCCAGATGGTGCGGGCTACGGGGGCATCGATCTGGCGGGTTGGGTTCAATCGAGGTGATCAGGCGTTCTGGCCTGACCGAAAAAGCTATATCCCTTTCACGGACGCACAAGATCAATGGGCCGAACGGTTCAGTAAGTTGCTGGACGAAAAGGCGATCACCGACATTGTGCTTTATGGCGACACACGGCCAATCCACGCCGACGCCGCCCAGATCGCCCGGTCGCGCGGCATCACTGTTCATGTGTTTGAAGAAGGGTATCTGCGCCCCTATTGGGTCAGCTACGAGCGTGGAGGGACAAACGGCAACTCGCGCCTGATGGAAATGTCGATTGCAGACATGCGCCATGCGCTGGATGTGGCCGATCCCGATCAGCCCGAAGCCCCTTCCGTCTGGGGCGATATGCGCCAGCATGTATTTTATGGCGCGCTTTATCATTGGTTTGTGATGTTTCGGAACGGGAAATACGCCAATTTCCGCCCCCATCGCGCGCAGACCGTCACGCAGGAATTTCGCCTCTACCTGCGCCGTCTGCTGTTGATGCCCGCCCAGGCGGCCGAACGAATGCTGGCCACCCTTCGGATCAAATACGGCGGCTTTCCCTATCATCTGGTTTTGCTGCAACTGGAACATGACAGCAGCTTTCAAAAACACAGCCCGTTTGCAACGATGGGCGAGTTTCTGGAACTGGTGATTGAGGGGTTCTCACAAGGGGCCTCTCCGCATCACCATCTGGTGTTCAAAGCCCACCCCCTCGAAGATGGCCGCGCGCCAATCCGTCGGGAAATCAAACGCTTGGCGCAAAAACATCACATGGAAGACCGGGTGCATTACGTACGTGGTGGCAAGCTGGCTCAGCTGCTCAATCACACCAGATCAGTGATCACCGTGAATTCCACCGCCGCACAACAGGCATTGTGGCGCGGCCTGCCGATCAAAGTGTTTGGGCGCGCAGTTTATGCCAAACCCGAATTTGTTTCGACCCAGAGCTTGCCTGAATTCCTGTCGCAACCCAGCCGCCCGGACCGAAATGCCTATCGCGAATACCGGCAATACCTCTTGGAAACCAGCCAGGTGGCAGGCGGGTTTTATTCGTCACGTGGTCGGCGCCAATTGCTGCGCCAGGTGGTCGACATGATGCTGGCGGATCACGACCCTTATGATGCGCTGTCCCAAGGCACAGCGGCACCACGGCAACAGTTGCATATCGTCAACTAGCCTGACCGAGGAAGTACTGGATTTTTCTACATTTCCTCAATATCCTGCCCGGTAATAACTACGAAAACAGAGGCCATCCTCCAACAAAGGAGCCCGAGCAGTGACTAAAATGGGCAAAGTAATTGCGCGCCGTGCGGCGCTTTTGGTGCTGGCTGGCGCCGTGACCGCATGTGGATTGCCCCGTGTTGGGCCAAACAAATCCGAGATTTATGCTGGCAGTGTGGAACGCGAGGGGGACGCTTTTATCGTCTCCGTGAATGACCGCGTGACCCGTGCAACCGCCGTTGTCCCCGCGCTGGGGTTTGATACGAAATTCCAAAACGCCAATGTGGTGGGATCAGATACGATCAGCGCCGGTGACGTGCTGGGTATTGCGATCTGGGAGAACGTCGAAGACGGCATTCTTTCCACCGCAGGTGCCCCGGCCACCTTGGATGAAATTCAGGTGGATGGCTCTGGCTATATCTTCATTCCCTATGCAGGCCGGATCAAAGCCGCAGGCAACAGCCCGGAAACCATCCGCCGGATCATCACAGAAAAACTCGCCAGTCAGACGCCGGACCCGCAGGTTGTGGTGCGGCGTGTGGCCGGCGATGGATCTACCGTCACTCTGACTGGTGCCGTATCCGGCCAAGGTGTTTACCCGATTGAACGCCCAACCCGCACACTGTCGCTATGCTGGCCAAAGCAGGGGGCGTGGCCGTTGCGCCAGAGATTGCCAAGGTCAAGGTCAGCCGCGGCGCACAAAGCGGCGAGATCTGGTTCCAGGATCTGTTTGACAACCCGCAGCTGGATATTGCCCTGCGCGGCGGTGACCGCATTTTGGTTGAGGCAGACACCCGCGCCTATACCGCCCTTGGTGCCACTGGCGGCCAGAGCCGTGTGAAGTTTGAAACCAAGACACTTTCGGCGATCGAAGCCCTTGCGCAGGTCGGTGGTCTGCAAAGCGCGGTGGCGGACCCAACCGGTGTGTTTGTGTTCCGCAACGAACCTGCCGACATCGCCAACCAGGTGCTGGGCCGCGATGACCTGATTGGTCCGCAGCGGTTGGTTTACGTGCTGAACCTGACCGAACCGAACGGCATGTTCATGGCGCGTGACTTCGTGATCCGCGATGGCGATACGCTTTACGCCACCGAAGCGCCATACGTACAGTGGACCAAATTGCTGTCCACCATCACCGGTACGCTGTCCAGCGCAGGCTCGATCACCTCGCTGACAAACTCTCTGTAACGGGCATCGCCGTGGGCGACGCTGACACAGGACCAATTGCCGCCGGGGGGGCCACTCCCCGGCGGCTTTGCGTTTACAATGGTGGCTTTCTGACCCAGACACGCATTCGGCGCATCCTGACGCTGGCCGGGTGGCAGGTTGACATTGGTCTGCCCAAATCCGGCGATTGGGTGGGCACCTGGGGCAAAAGCCCTACCTCTGGTCGTGGGGAATGGGTTTCCAAATGGAAAGACAGCCCGGTCCTGCGGGTCGAAGACGCCTTTCTGCGCTCTGTCTTCCCCGGGCGCGAGGGCGAGCCGCCGCTTGGCTGATGCTTGACGATCTGGGGGTGCATTTCGACAGCTCTACCCCTTCACGGCTGGAAAAGATCCTCGCGGAGAACCCCCTTGATGACACGGCCCTTCTGAACCGCGCCCGCGCCGCCATCACCCGACTGCAAGCCCAGCACCTGTCGAAATACAACGCCTTTGACCCAAACCTCCCCGGCCCCAAAGCACCTTATGTGCTGGTGATTGACCAGACCATGGGCGATGCTCGGTGGAACATGCCGGCGCCAGCGAGGGCACCTTTCGCGATATGCTGGTCGAGGCCCGTCTGGCCCACCCGCAGGACCGCATCCTGATCAAGACCCACCCGGAAACCCAGCGCGGCCATCGTCAGGGCCATTACGGCCCCGAAGATGAAAACGATCAGGTGACACTGGTCACGGATCCCCTCAGCCCGTGGGAGCTTTTGACCGGTGCAAAAGCGGTTTATACTGTCAGTTCCGGCATGGGGTTTGAAGCTATTCTGGCCGGGCATAAACCGCGCGTATTCGGTCAGCCATTTTACGCTGGATGGGGCCTTACCCAGGACGAGCGTCCTCCAAACCGGCGCGCCCGAAAGCTGACCCGCGCACAGTTGTTTGCGGGTGCCATGATCTTGTACCCCACATGGTATGATCCCTACCGCGACCGCCTGTGTGAGATCGAGGTGGTGATTGATATCCTGGAAGCACGCGCGCGCGCCTGGCGTGAGGATCACCGCGGCTATGTTGCCTCGGGCATGCGGCTATGGAAGCGCAAACCACTGTCGCAATTTTTCTCGGCCCAAAAGACCGCCCCCTCAATGATCTTTGACGACATAGCCGGGCGCGCGGCGGAAGGCGCCGCTTTGGTGGACAAACCGCTGCTGGTCTGGGCCGGCAAGGAAGAGGCTGACCATACGGGGGAGGCCCCTCTCTTTCGGGTCGAAGACGGGTTCCTGCGCTCTCGCGGGTTGGGGGCAGATCTGATCGCACCGCTATCGCTGGTTCGTGATGATCTGGGCATCTACTATGATCCCACCCGTGGAAGTCGACTGGAACACCTGATTACCAAGCGCTGCAAACTGCCAGACCACGCCCGCCTGCGCGCGGAACGGCTGTTGAAAATGCTGCGCGACCTACAGATCAGTAAATACAACCTCTCCCGTCCTGCCCCGGATCTGAGCACCCTGCCAAAGGGGCCCCGCATTCTGGTGCCCGGACAGGTTGAGGATGACGCCTCAATCCGGCTTGGCACCAGTGACATATCCAGCAATCTCGCTCTTTTAGAGCGTGTGCGGGAAGAAAATCCCAAGGCGGTGATCATCTATAAACCGCACCCGGATGTTGAGGCCGGGCTGCGCGACGGGAAAATCACACAGGCAGAAATGACACGGCTGGCCAATTGCATCGCAGATGAGGCTGATCCGATGGCGCTTTTGGATCAGGTCGATGCGGTCTGGACCATGACCTCGACCCTTGGGTTTGAGGCGCTGTTGCGTGGGGTCAAAGTAACCTGTCTCGGCGCACCGTTTTATGCGGGCTGGGGGTTAACCGACGATCTGGTCGACATGCCTGCACGGCGTCAGGCGCGCCCCGAGCTGCTGGGATTGGTCCATGCGGCATTGATCGATTATCCGCGTTATTTTGATCCGGTCACCGGCACTGCCTGCCCTGTGGAAGTGGTGGTTGAACGGCTTTCAAAGGGTGATCTGCCACATCCCAGCCGCGCCAACCGCATACTCGCGAAACTACAAGGGCTGTTTGCCAGTTACGCCTATTTGTGGCGCTGAGGGGCACAACTTTTTCCCGCGCCGGGATCAATACAGCCCGCGTTTTAACAGGTGCCGTTTTGGTCAGGCGCGCGTCCAGCGGTGCAAGACATCCCCGCCCAGGGCGCGGGTTTCGCTCAACCGGAAGCGCGGCGCATCCCCCAGCCGGGTGATCCCCATTCCTGCAAGCGATGGGCGCCCTTCAGCGCCAAGCGCAAGGCCTGCGGTGAAACCAATAAGCTCATCCACCAATCCAGCCATCAAAAGCGAAGCAGCAAGCCCGCCACCACCTTCGCAAAAGACACGGGTCAGCCCTGCGGCCCCGAGTGTCTGCAGCGCTGACATCGGGTCCAAAGCACCAGAATTTTCGTTCACTTCAACGCAGGTAGCACCAAGGGCCTGCCATTGCGAAATACGTTCATTTGGTGCGTTGGCTCCGTGGCAAAGGATCACCGGGATGTCTTTTGCGGTGCGCGCCAGATTGCTGTTCGCTGGCAAGACAAGATTGCGCGACAACACAACGCGGGTGGGTTGCCTGTCAACACCAAGGCCACGCACGGTCAGGCTTGGGTCATCATCCCGCGCAGTTCCGCCACCCACCATTACCGCATCATGGCGCGCGCGCAGCGCATGCACGTAACGGCGCGCTTCAGGCCCGGTGATCCACTGGCTTTCCCCAGCGGCAGTGGCGATACGCCCATCAAAACTATTGGCGAGCTTCAGCGTGACCCAGGGCCGCCCTTCGGTGGTTTTCAACAGGAAGCCAGCAAGATCATGACGGGCCTGATCGGCGCAAAGCCCAACCTCCACCTTGATCCCAGCCGCGCGCAACATGGCAAAGCCACCGCCATCGACCCGCGGATCCGGATCGCCCAGCGCCACCACAACCCGCGCCACGCCCGCCTCGATCAGCGCCTGCGCACAAGGGGGCGTTTTGCCGTGATGGGCGCAAGGTTCAAGCGTGACATAAGCGGTGGCGCCCTTGGCACCCCCAAAAACCGATTGCGCCTGTCGAAGGGCGACCACTTCCGCATGGGGCCGCCCGCCTGGCTGGGTCCAGCCCCGGCCGATAATGCGCCCGCCGCTTGGGCCAGGGCGCACCAAAACACAGCCGACAGCCGGGTTGGGCGCACACAGCCCAATGCCGCGCCGTCCCAAAGACAGCGCGAGCTTCATGTACCTGAGATCATTCACTCTTCTTCAGCAGGATAGTCCGGGCGCAATTCGCTGACAAATTTGTCAAAATCATCGGCCGCCTGGAAGTTTTTATAGACAGAGGCAAAACGCACATAAGCCACGGTGTCGATCCGGGCGAGGCTTTCCATCACAATCTCGCCAATGGTTTTTGACGGAATATCGGTTTCGCCCATGCTTTCCAGCCGACGCACAATGCCAGAGATCATCTGATCAATCCGTTCCGGTTCCACCGGGCGTTTCTGCATCGAAATACGGATCGAACGCTCAAGCTTTTCGCGGTCGAAATCTTCGCGCCGACCATTGGATTTGATCACCACCAGATCGCGCAGCTGTACCCGTTCATAGGTGGTAAACCGTCCGCCACAAGCCGGGCAGAACCGCCGACGCCGGATCGCCACATGGTCTTCAGCCGGGCGGCTGTCTTTCACTTGAGTATCAATATTACCGCAAAACGGACAGCGCATGGAGGCGTCCCTTTCCTATAAGTGACCGCCGCAAGCCGGGATGAACCGCCCCATGGCGTGGGTCTATGCCCAGTTATCCACAGGCACTATAGGACAGCCACTAGAGTTTGTGTAGGGGGAAATCACACCAGCAAGATCATGTTTAAGTACTGAAAAGGGGAAAAATTCGCGTTTTTCCCATGTGTCACCATTGAACGAACCTAAGGGGAGGTAAGGACACATGCGCGGCACATTGCGTTGGCAGCGCGATCGGGCATGCAAGCCGCGCATTATCACGACCTAAATGGCCTTCAAGATCGGTCAGCAGTTGCTCTGGTGACTGACACGTTTTGGAACCACGCAGGGAGGGAGTGTTAAGAGAGGGGCAAAAATCCGATGCCTCCATCAGGTCGCCGCAATGTACACGCCCAGCACCTGACGGGCGTGTGCATGGTCGCGATGTTCGAAAAGGTAAATTCCCTGCCAGGTTCCCAGCCCTAAACGCCCATCAATTATCGGAATATTGATACTCACGGGCATCATCGCTGCCTTGATATGGGCCGGCATGTCGTCTGGGCCTTCATAGGTGTGGGTCAGATAAGACATAGACGGGTCGGTGGTTGGGGGTACCAGCCGGTGAAAGAAATTGCGCAGGTCGCTCTGCACTTCAGGGTCAGCGTTCTCTTGGATCAGCAGAGAACAAGAGGTGTGGCGCACAAACAGTGTCAGCACGCCGTCACGGAGATCTTGCTGGTCTACCCAGCGCGACACCTCGCGGGTGAATTCATAAAGCCCCTGCCCGCTGGTCTGGATTGTGAAACTGGTCGCCATACGTGCTTACCTAAAAATCCGCTCGCCCATCTGGTCGATAAAGATCTTGGCCTTGCGCAGGCTTTCGGCCTTGGCGTCCGCTTCTGAGCCGAGCACATCCGCACGCAGCATCAGGTGGCTCTTCAACTCGCCATCTATCTCCTTCTCGATCCGCGCGCCGATGCGATAACCGCCGGATTCTTTTTCCGGTTCCGGGAATATGGCGAACCCTTTGTGCAATTCTGGGTCTGGTTGGGCTTGCGGGGCTTTAAGGGTTCCACCGAAGAGTTTGGAGAGGAGAGACATTGGAGGATCCTTTTTATGGATAGAATGCCTTGTTAGGGAAGAGTGACACGAAAGCGTCTAGTCTCACTTACTCACTGGTTCAAATCGCCTACTAATACACTATCTATACATCCAATCACTAAGCCATTTCGCAAAACGATTGGACAAGAACATCATATGCTCAAAGCCTATTTGGATACCAATATTATCGGATTACTTACAGATAAAAAACTCAAAGAAGTTTCATCTGCTATAACCAAAGGCACTATTGCTCCAGTCCTTTCATTAGAGACATTCAGCGACCTCCGAGGAGATCCAAAGTGCCCTGCTCTTCAGAAAAAGTTAAAATACCTAAACAAATTACGCCCCACATACCTCATCCCTCAAGAGATAGTTTCGGGCCCTCTTAGATTTGCGTCGAACACTGCCACACCATCCGAGCTCTGGCGGGAAATGCATGCTCCCTGTCATACAGCCGAAGCCTTTGAGCAGTTTTCAGTCGAAGGCACAATTCATCTTCACAGAGGGAAAAGCGCAAAATCATTAGATAAGATCCAACAACAGCTTTTAGATAAACAACAAGTCGTCGATCAGGAGCTTGAAAGGCTGCCATCGTCAGCGCCGTTCTTAAAGAAAGGCATAGTGCAGTATCTACACGAGTGCATACATCAAACCGCGGAGTTCTCGCATGATGAAGATGCAAATAGCTTTTGCGACGAACTGGCAGAAAGCCATATGAAAGCAGGTTCAGTTGAGCCACCACAGATCATTGACCAAATCTGCCAACTGTTTAATGATCCAGAAAATCACAAAGCTACTCTTTTCCTCTGCTTCTTCGCGCAGACTATCTCACACTCATTCAGCAAGCTCAAATGCTAGCCCAACACGGGTTTGCAAAAGACAAGCGCACAATTAAAGCGGATGTAGACAGAGCGCGAAAAGGGGCAAATTCGCAAAAGTCAGACCACGTTCACATCGCATTTGGACTGAGCTGCAACATGTTCATAACACAAGACAAATGCGCTGCGCGAATGGCCTATGCATTGCGTGAACACCACAACATACCTTGCGTTATCTGCTTCATCGAAAATAGGCGCACTGCATATGAAGTGGGTGTAAACTATTGGCCTTAAAAAAGCGCCCCCTTGCGGGGGCGCTTTAGATTACTGATCCAGGAAGCTGCGCAGCTTGCGGCTGCGGCTCGGGTGCTTCAATTTCCGTAGCGCCTTCGCCTCAATCTGGCGGATCCGTTCGCGGGTCACGCTGAACTGTTGACCCACTTCTTCGAGCGTGTGGTCGGTGTTCATGCCGATGCCAAAGCGCATCCGCAGCACGCGTTCTTCGCGCGGGGTAAGCGAGGCCAGCACGCGGGTGGTGGTTTCCTTGAGGTTTTCCTGAATGGCGCTGTCCAAGGGCAGCACGGCATTCTTGTCCTCAATGAAATCACCCAGCTGGCTGTCTTCCTCGTCGCCGATCGGCGTTTCCAGCGAGATCGGCTCTTTGGCGATCTTCATCACCTTGCGGACCTTCTCAAGCGGCATCTGCAGCTTTTCGGCCAGCTCTTCCGGGGTCGGTTCGCGGCCGATTTCATGCAACATCTGACGTCCGGTGCGCACCAGCTTGTTGATCGTCTCGATCATATGCACCGGAATACGGATGGTGCGGGCCTGATCCGCGATGGAACGCGTGATCGCCTGACGGATCCACCAGGTCGCATAGGTCGAGAATTTATAGCCGCGACGGTATTCAAACTTATCCACCGCCTTCATCAGGCCGATGTTCCCTTCCTGAATAAGATCAAGGAATTGCAGGCCACGGTTGGTGTATTTCTTGGCGATCGAGATCACCAGACGCAGGTTGGCCTCGACCATTTCTTTCTTGGCCTGACGCGCTTCTTTTTCACCCTTCTGAACCTGCTGCACAATGCGGCGGAATTCGGGGATATCGACGCCGACATATTGGCCAACCTGGGCCATGTCACCGCGCAATTTTTCGACTTTATCGCCAGATTTCTCGACAAACATCTGCCAGCCACGACCGGATTTCTGGGTCATATCTTCAAACCAGGTCGGATCCAACTCGCGACCACGATAGGCATCAATGAATTCACGGCGGTTGATACGGGCCTGGTCGGCCAGCTTCACCATCGAGCTGTCAATTGACATGATCCGGCGGTTGATGCCGTAAAGCTGGTCGATCAGCGCTTCAATCCGGTTGTTGTGCAGGTGCAATTCATTCACCAACAGCACAATTTCCGAGCGCAGCTTCTGGTAAGCTTTCTCTTCTTTATCGGTAAAACTGTCGTCCTCGTTCAGGGTTGCACTCATGCGCAGGTCCTGCATTTCCGAAAGTTCCGTATAGTCACGGGCGATCAGCTCGAGGGTTTCCAGGACGCGCGGCTTAAGCGCAGCCTCCATCGCGGCAAGCGACATGTTGGCGGCTTCGTCCTCATCATCATCGTCATCGTTGTTCAGAGGGTTGCCGTCGGCATCAAGTTCTTGTTCTTTTTCTTTTTTCTCAGCCGAGTCAGGGGTGGTGGCTGTTGCACCATCCAGAACTGTTTCTTCCTCGTCGTCATCATCCAACTGGTTGCCGAAGGTGGCATCAAGGTCAATCACATCGCGCAGCAGAATGTCTTCTGACAGAAGTTCGTCACGCCAGATGGTGATCGCCTGAAAGGTCAGCGGGCTTTCACAAAGCCCGGCAATCATGGTGTTACGACCAGCCTCGATCCGCTTGGCAATCGCAATCTCACCTTCACGCGACAAGAGTTCGACCGACCCCATTTCGCGCAGGTACATACGCACCGGGTCATCAGTGCGGTCGAGTTTTTCCGTTTCTGCGGTAGAAACGGCCACCTCACCACCGGCGTTTTTCACGACCAGTTCGGTGTTGCCCTTCTCTTCCTCTTCCGCTTCTTCATCTTCGATGATGTTGATGCCCATCTCTGACAGCATCGACATCACGTCTTCGATCTGCTCAGAGCTGACCTGATCGGGCGGCAGCACCTGATTGAGCTGGTCATAGGTGATGTAGCCACGCTCGCGCGCTTCGGCGATCATCTTCTTGACGGCAGCTTGGCTCATATCGCCGATCGGTTCGGCGTCCTGATCGTCCTTGCGGTCCGATGCGGTGTCTTTGGCGGCCATGGGCACTCCTTGCACTGCGGTCCGATTGCTGTGCCCTGTTCTCCTGATCCCGATACGGCGGGGGAAAATGGGCGAATCGGGCGGCGGTTGATTCGGGTTGTCGAATCAAACATTCGAATCGTTGATTCGCCAACCCATGTAATGCGTTTTTCCCCGAGTTTCACGCGGATTTCTTGACGGAAGCGAAGCAAAGCCCCTGCTGATCGCTTACCCGTCGCTGTCTTTCCCTTTGGTCATGGACAGACCGGCCAACATTCGTTCGAAAACATCCTTTTCCTCACGACTGATCAGCAACCCGTTATCGGCCCGTTCAAAAGTGGTCTTATCTTCAGTCTGATTGAGCGTTGCCTGATTGCGGGCCTCCGCCGCCTGCGCCAGACGCCAGGTCACCCCTTCATCAGCAACGCCATCCAGATCCCTGGCAGCATCCCCCACCTCATGCTTCACACTTGGCAGCGCTCCAGACGGCGCAATGCCGAGGCAATCGTCGCTTCAGCGACCTCGCTGTCATGCGGCAAACGAACACCAGCCGAAATTTTTACATGGTTGAGCGCGAACAGCTTTTCAAGGCATCCCATCCCCAATCGGTTGGAGATTTCTTCGCGAACAACCTGTTCCCCATCGATTGCATGGCGCAACACAATGCGCTGCATTTCCGCGTGATCCCGGTCGATCATCTCAACCCGTTCCATCCGGCTTTCAACCCCGTCGAGCAGGTCCGGTCGCAAGATGAGAACGGCAAGAACAATCGCTTCACACAACAACAACTCAGCCTCATCCCCGCTGCCTGCCAGCATCGAACTTTTGGTGGTGGGCAGCACCGGGTCTTGTCCTTTGCCAAAACCCCGACCAGCCTTCCAGTCGCCTTTTGACCGACCACCCTTGCCTTTCCAATCGCCTTTCCAGTCCCCCTGTCCGCCTTTGGGGCGCGCGCGAAACAGCTCCCAGCGCATATCTTTGATCGCCTGACCATAATGGGCGCGAATCGAAGGGTCGGTGATACGCGAAATCACCTCGCGCAGGTCTTTATCCAGGGCCGCCTTACGTTCCGGGCTGTCAAAATTCTTGCCCTCAGTTTCACGTCGCCAAAGAAGATCCACCATCGGAACCGCCTGATCCAATGCGCTTTGCATGGCCTGCGGGCCCTGCGCCTTGATCAGATCATCCGGATCCAATCCCTCGGGCATGATCGCAAACCGCAACCCTTTGCCCGCTTCGATCAGCGGCAAGGCAAGATCAATCACCCGCATTGCAGCACGCAGCCCCGCAGTGTCGCCATCCAGTGCAATCACCGGTTCCGGATTGATCCGCCACATCAAATGCAATTGCTGTTCAGTGATTGCAGTGCCCAGCGGGGCCACACAAGAGGTGAACCCGGCCTCCGCCAGCGCAATCACATCCATATAGCCTTCCGCCACCACCAGCGGCTGCCCTTTGCCCGATGCCGCCCGCGCGGGGCCGACATTGTAAAGGTTGCGGCCTTTGTCAAACAGCTCGGTTTCAGGCGAGTTCAGGTATTTCGCATTGTCATTTGGATCCATCGCCCGGCCACCAAACGCAATACAGCGTCCGCGCGCATCCCGGATCGGAAACATGATCCGGCCACGGAACGTGTCATATGGTTTGCCGCCACGGTTTGACGGTTTGGCAAGCCCCGCCCCAAGGATAAGCTCATCCTCAACGCCTTTTCCCTTCAGGTGATCCCATAAACCCTGCCACAGATCCGGCGCAAAACCGATATCCCAGCGCGCTTGTGCCGCCTCATCCAGACCACGACGGGCAAGATAATCGCGGGCGTCTGCCCCGGCCCCAGTTTTCAACATCAGCCGGAAATGCGCCACAGCCATCTCCATCACTTCAGCCAACTGGGTGCGGCGATCAGCCTTTTGCTGCGCGCGCGGGTCGCGGGCGGGCATTTGAAGGCCCGCTTCCCCCGCGAGGATCTCAACCGCTTCCATGAAGCCAACATTTTCCGTTTCCTGCACGAAACTCAGTGCGTCGCCTTTGGCGTGGCAGCCGAAGCAGTAATAAAACCCCTTTCGGTCATCCACGTGGAAAGACGCGGTTTTTTCGTGATGAAACGGGCATGGCGCCCACATGTCACCTTTGCCTGGCTGCGATTTTCGCTTGTCCCACATGACTTTACGCCCGACCACATCCGAAAGGGTCAGGCGGGTGCGCAATTCATCGAGAAAACCGGGCGGCAGAGACATTCCCTATATATCGGGTGTCCGGCGCGCAGAGTCCAGATCAGCGCACAACTTGTCCACAGCGAATTTCACATGGCCTGGCAACTACGCGCGCACCGCACCGCGCACCATATCCCAATAGATGTCAGCCACGGCATCCTGGCTCAGGCGCCCACCTTCGCGATACCAGGTATTGACCCCAGTCAGCATGGCAATCACCGCCATGGTGGCCAGCCGTGTATCTGGCACATGGATCACCCCGGCATCACGCCCAGCTTCCAGCACACGCTCCAACTCGCGTTCATATTGGCGGCGCAGCCTTCCAGCGTGGCAAAATTATCATCGCTCAGATTGCGCAACTCCATATAAGCAATGAACACCGCATCAGGCCGATCAAGGTGGAAATGGATGTGAAAACGCGCAAAATCTTCAAGCTGACCCAATGGGCTTTTCTGCTTCGGCGTGGCCTCCCAGGCGGCCAGAAGGTCGTCCATATGCGCGCGCATCAGGTCAAACAACAGGCTTTGCTTATCCTTGGTATAAAGGTAAAGCGCCCCCGCCTGCACGCCGACCTCACGCGCGATTTGGCGCATTGAGACCGCGGCATAGCCGTGGCGGGCAAACAGGCTAAGGGCAGCATTGCGCACCTTAGGGCCTGTGATATCGCTGTGTGATCCGGTTTTACGTGCCATAAAGGCACTCTAACTGAACGATCGTTCAAATAAAACCCTCTTGGCGTCAAGCCACTTCGCCAAGTGTTGCATAAATCCGCTGGGTTCCCCGTTTCACTTGCCCCGCCCCAGAGGCAAAGCTATGGTCGCCACAGTAAATTCACCCAGCTTCGGACCCCTGATGTCGCACCCCCTTCGCCGCCCCGCCCCATATGTTCTGGCTCTCGCGTTGGCCGGCTGTGCCGCACCGCCCGACATTGGCATTTCCCAGTCAGAGACGGCCCGCCGTGCCGACTATCCGGTGATCCTACCGCTGAGCGATCTTCTGGCCCAACGGCCGGATGTGGCGTCCGCACAAGAAATCGCCGCCCCCTTGGCCCAGCGCGCCAGCGCCCTGCGCAACCGCGCCACCGGGCTGCGCGCACCTATCGTGGATGCCGCCACCAGATCCCGCATGCAAGACGCTTTGAACCGGCGCTGATCTGCATCAAAACTTTGGCGCAAGCCGCACCAGCCAGATTGCCACATAACGAATTCACATAGCCGCCCGCAATCAAACACAGAGCGCATTGCGTCTGCCCCCGCCATTCGCTAGACCTCCCGAGACAGAAATCCTGACCAAATTGATGGAGAACAACATGAGTGACATTTCCGCCCCCGGCACGCCCTTGCGTCTTGGCATTGCGGGGCTTGGCACCGTTGGCATCGGCGTGGTCAAAATTATCCGCCGCCAGGCCCAGCTTCTTGAAGCGCGCGCGGGTCGCCCGGTTGTGATTTCGGCCGTATCGGCGCGTTCGAAAGACAAAGATCGCGGCGTGGATCTGTCCGACTATGCCTGGGAAGATGACGCTGTCGATCTGGCCAAACGTGACGATGTGGACGTGTTTGTTGAGCTGATGGGCGGTCATGAAGGCACCGCCAAAGCATCCGTCGAAGCAGCAATTGCGGCGGGCAAAGATGTTGTCACCGCCAACAAGGCGCTGCTGGCGCATCATGGCCAGGAATTGGCGCTCGCCGCAGAAGACGCAAAGGTCCGTCTGCGGTTCGAAGCAGCTGTGGCCGGGGGTATCCCGGTGATCAAATCCCTAACCGAAGGTCTGGCGGGCAATGAAATCAGCCGCGTCATGGGGGTCATGAACGGCACCTGCAACTATATCCTGACCCAGATGCAGGCCACCGGGCGCGGCTATAATGCGCTGTTTGAGGAATGTGCTGAACTGGGCTATCTGGAAGCGGACCCGAACCTTGATGTGGGCGGCATTGACGCCGGGCACAAGCTGTCGATCCTCTCGTCCATCGCATTTGGCACTCAGGTGAATTTCGACGCGGTTGAGCTGGAAGGTATTCAGCGCATTCAACTGGAAGACATTGAACACGCTGCCGAAATGGGGTTCCGCATCAAACTGCTGGGTGTCGCACAGATGACCGGTCGCGGGTTGGAACAACGCATGTCGCCCTGCCTTGTGCCGGCCTCTTCGCCGCTGGGGCAGCTGGAAGGCGGCACCAATATGGTGGTGATCGAGGGCGATGCCATTGAACAGGTTGTGCTGCGCGGCCCCGGTGCCGGTGAAGGCCCGACTGCAAGCGCAGTGATGGGCGACGTGATGGATGTGGCACGCGGCTTTACCCTGCCCACCTTCGGCCAGCCCGCCAGCACTCTGCGCCCGGTCAACGGGGCCAAGGCCGCCAAGCCGGCACCTTATTACATCCGCATGACGCTTCTGGATAAACCCGGCGCTCTGGCCAAAGTGGCCTCGGTTCTGGGCGACGCGGCGGTGTCAATCAACCGGATGCGCCAAATCAGCCACGACCAAGAACGCGCACCAGTGCTGATCGTAACCCATAAATGCACCCGCGACGCCTTGGATACCGCCCTTGCCGGTTTGGCCGAAACAGGCGTTGTTGATGGCGCACCGGTCGCGATCCGCATCGAAGAAGTCTGATCTGGATGGATTGGTTCACCCCAATCGACCTTTATTGTGAACGCACCGCCAGCGGGTTTTGGAACGAACCATTGAATGCCCTGTCCAACGGGGCATTTCTGCTGGCGGCCCCCTGGGGCTATTATGAACTGCGCAAACGCGGTGCGTTAACTCCCGCCACCTGGCTGCTGATTGTTCTGGCCGCGTCCATTGGCGTTGGCAGTTTTCTGTTCCATACCTTTGCAAATCCCTGGTCAGAGCTGGCAGACATTGTCCCGATTTGGGGCTTTGTGGCGCTGTTTGTCCTGACCGCCATCCACCGGATTGGTGGCGTCGCACCGCAAAAGCTCACGACCATCCTGGTCATAGGCGGAGCAATCACTTCGGCGTTCTTTTTGGCATTTACTGGCGGGACAGCCATTGGCGGCATCACTCATGAAGCGGCGCACCACAGCACACCAAGCCTGCTGAACGGATCGCAGCAATACGCCCCTGCTCTTGTGGCACTAGTGATGTTTTCCTGGATCAGTTGGCGCCGCGTCCCCGCAATCACCCCATGGATGGTGTCCGCCACTTTGGTGTTTGCCGCATCACTGTCCCTGCGCACTGTGGACCTGCATCTTTGCGCCCAACTGCCGATTGGCACCCACTTCCTGTGGCACATTTTAAACGGGGTGGTGATTGCTTTGCTTTTCCAAGGCCTGCTGCGCAGCCCCCAGCCACAGCAAAACTGACGTAATTCCGCGCCATACCTGCGGTTATCTGTTCCTTCTCTCTTGCCCTGTGCGGCTGCGGCCACTAAACCGACCGCAATCGTGATATTCAAGGATCTTTCCCATGGCCGATAAAGTCGTCTTTTCCGACCGCATGCTGTCGCTGGGCCTCGCCCGCGTTTCCGAAGCCGCCGCTATGGCCTCTGCCACCCTGATCGGACGTGGTGATGAGAAAGCCGCGGACCAAGCCGCTGTAAACGCCATGCGTGACCAGCTGAACCTCTTGGACATTCAAGGCACAGTTGTGATCGGCGAAGGCGAGCGTGACGAAGCCCCAATGCTTTACATCGGCGAAGAAGTCGGATCAGGCGAAGGCCCCGCCGTGGATATCGCACTGGACCCGCTGGAAGGCACCACGCTGACCGCCAAGGACATGCCCAATGCACTGACCGTGATTGCCATGGCACCGCGCGGCACCCTGTTGCACGCCCCGGACGTATATATGGAAAAACTGGCAATTGGCCCGGGCTACCCCACCGATGTCGTCAGCCTTGAAATGAGCCCCGCCGAACGCGTGAACGCGCTGGCCGCCGCCAAAGGTTGCGATCCGTCAGACATCACCGTCTGCGTGCTGGAACGTCCGCGCCACGAAGAAATGATTGAAGGCATCCGCTCAACCGGCGCCGCAATTCGACTGATCACCGACGGTGATGTGGCCGGCGTGATCCATTGTGCCGAAGCAGAAATCACCGGCATCGACATGTACATGGGCCGAGGTGGCGCACCGGAAGGTGTTCTGGCTGCATCCGCTCTTAAATGTATGGGGGGCCAGATGTGGGGTCAGTTGACCTTCCGCAATGACGACGAGCGTGGCCGCGCCGCCAAAGCCGGCATCACCGACCTCGACCGAATCTACAACCGTGACGAAATGGTCACCGCCGACGTGATTTTTGCCGCAACCGGCGTGACCGATGGCTCGATTGTCTCCGGCATCAAACGCGAACCGGGCTTCCTGACCACGGAAACCCTGCTGATGCGTTCAAAAACCGGGTCGGTCCGTCGCATGATCTATCGCAACCCGATCAAAGCAAGCTGATCACATGTCGCGCGCACTGATCCTTGTCGATATCCAGCAGGGGTTTGACGATCCCTATTGGGGCGCGCGCAACAATCCGGATGCGGAACAAAAAGCGGGGCAGTTGCTTGTGCATTGGCGCACAAACGGCTGGCCCGTTTTCCTTATCCAGCATCTGTCCACCAATCCCGAAAGCCCGCTTTTCCCCGGCAAACCAGGGGTAGAGCTGCACCCGGCCATCGCCCCATTGGACGAGCCGGTCATTCAGAAATCGGCCAATTCCGCATTCATCGGCACTGATCTTGAGGATCGCCTGCGCGCAGGCGGCATCACCGATCTGGTGGTCGCTGGCATCACCACACCGCACTGCGTGTCCACCACCTGCCGGATGGGCGCAAACCTTGGCTTCAACGTAACCCTTGTGCATGACGCCACTGCCGCCTTTTCCGAAGGCGCCAACACCTCTTGGCGTGGCGGTGGACCGGTCGATCCCGAGTTGATCCATCAAAGCGCAATTGACCATATCGCCGGTGAATTTGTCTCGGTCTGCTCCGTGGCGGACGTGCTGGCACAGGTGCCTGCATGAGCTTTCTTGGTGTGGATGCTTCCGCGACAGGCCGGCGCTGGGTTGGTCCGGGGATCGAAACCGAGCGGCAGGCCGAGCACCTGCACCAGCTGACCCAATTGCCCCTGCCCCTGTGCAAGGTCCTTGCCACGCGCGGCGTGGGGGCCGACGAAGCCGCCAGTTTTCTCGATCCAACCATGAAAGACCTTCTGCCCAATCCACGCGGCATGAAGGATATGGAGCTTGCCGCCACACGCACCTTGCAAGCCATTGACAACCAAGAAAAAATCGCCGTATTTGCTGATTACGACGTGGATGGGGCCACCTCGGCCACGCTGCTTATTGACTGGTTTCGCCAGATGGGGCGCGAGGTCACGCTGTATATTCCCGACCGGATTGATGAGGCTATGGCCCTAATGTGCCCGCGATGGAGGCCCTCGCTGGCACACACAGTCTGATCATCTGCGTCGATTGCGGCACGCTGAGCCACGAACCGATTGCGGCCGCCAAAGCCAAAGGCGCGGACGTGGTGGTGCTGGATCATCACCTCGGCGGCGAAACCCTCCCCCCTGCGGTGGCCGTGGTCAACCCAAACCGACAGGACGAGCTGGACGCGCCAGGGTATCTTTGCGCGGCGGGCGTGGTGTTCCTGATGCTGGTGGAACTGGGGCGTGTTCTGCGCGAGGCAGGCCGCGGGGGGCCGGACCTGATTTCAATGCTCGATCTGGTGGCGCTTGGCACCGTGGCAGACGTTGCCCCATTGATCGAGGCCAACCGTGCGCTGGTGCGTCAGGGGTTGAAAATCATGGCGCGCCGCAGCCGGGTGGGCATGGTGGCGCTTGCAGATGTCTCTGGCATGAACGAAGCGCCGCGCGCATATCATCTTGGCTATCTGATGGGGCCTCGGGTGAACGCAGGCGGGCGCATCGGCAAAGCTGACCTTGGTGCGCGGCTGCTGTCCACCACCAACACACATGAAGCGCAATCCATTGCGGCGCGGCTGAACGACCTGAACGCCGAACGGCGCGAAATCGAAGCCACGGTGCAGGAGCTGGCGCGCGAACAGGCTGAAACGCGCGGGCTGGATGCCCCGCTGGTCTGGGCCGCAGGCGAAGGCTGGCATCCCGGCGTGGTCGGTATTGTCGCCTCACGCCTGAAAGAAGCCACCAACCGTCCGGCGGTTGTGATTGGATTTGATGGAGACGACGGCAAGGGATCCGGGCGCTCGATCGCCGGGGTTGATCTGGGGGCTTCCATTCAAAGGCTCGCCTTTGACGGCGCAATCCAGAAGGGGGGCGGACACAAGATGGCGGCCGGGCTCAGCCTGTCACGGGACCAACTGGAACCTGCGATGGAGCAGCTGTCAGCGCTGCTCGCCAAACAGGGATCCGGCCTGCAGGGAGCAGCAGATCTGCGCCTCGACGGGGTGTTGATGCCCTCTGCCGTGACGGTGGAACTGATCGAGACCCTGGAACAGGCCGGGCCATTTGGAGTCCTCAGCCCCTGCCCCGCGTTTTGCCTTCCCTGATGTGCAGATCCTATTTGCCAAACGGGTTGGCCAGAACCATCTGAAGGTCAGTTTCGGGGATGGAATGGGCGCGCGGATTGACGCGATTTCCTTTGGCGCCTTTGACGGCCCACTTGGTCCTCTTCTGGAAAAGTCAGGCGGACGGCGCTTTCATCTGGCAGGCAAGCTGGAAGTGAATCACTGGCAAGGGAGATCAAGCCCTCAGCTGCGTTTGGATGATGCTACAACCGTTTGATGCAAAACGATTTTCAAGTTTTTTGTAAAAAGCCAAATTTCCCTCTTGCGCGACCAGCCTGCTTCCCCTAAAACCCGCTTCACCAACAGAGTGGCCCGTTCGTCTATCGGTTAGGACGCCAGGTTTTCAACCTGGAAAGAGGGGTTCGATTCCCCTACGGGCTGCCACTTCTCCAACATTTATATAGCTTTGCAATAACCGCGGCCCGTTTGGCAATTGGCATTCAGTTCGTTATCTTGTTCATCCGCGCGCCTATCTGAGTGGATGGGTATTTGCCGTTCCTTAATCATAGGATTATTGCCCAAAGAAGGCCCCTTCCCTAGCATTTCCCTATTCACCCAAAAGATAGAGGAAGGACGTGTTATGAAACTCATGATTGCAATTACAGCCCCCGCATTGATGGCCCTCAGTGGCTGCATGTCCGACACGGCAATGAAAGCCCCAACGGCTGTGGACCCGTTGCTTGACAAGCGGCTGGTGTCAAACAGTGGGGCCGTTTTCATCATCAAATCTGATGGCACCATGGGGGGGGAGCTTAAGGGGCAGGAGGTCAAAGGAGTCTATTCGGCAACGGCCACCGAAACCTGTAGCACCTATACGGCCCCACCAATGCTTGTCGGACGGCAATACTGTAGCGTGCCAATGATTGACGGCGATACGCCGTGGCATTCCAGCGGCGTGACGGATCAAGCTCGCCCATCTACACCATCGAAGGCTAGCCACATAAATTTCTACACACGGGTGGCGGCTGTGGATAATACCAGATCTCCCTGCTGGTGCACTGGTGGGACGACAGGAATGTCGCCAGACCACCGCCCGTGCCCCACCCTATCTCGCACTCTCGCCGAATGCGTGACGCATTTCCCTTTCACAGCCCGAAGTTCTCGGCCTATTATTTTGCAAATCACCCGCAAAGGACATGCCGTGCAAATTGATCTGAACTCCGATCTGGGCGAAGGCTTTGGCCCCTGGACCATGGGCAATGACGCCACCATGCTCTCGATTGTGACAAGCGCCAATATTGCCTGTGGCGGCCATGCCAGCGACCCCGATACAATGTTCAAAACCCTGTCCATTGCCAAGGAACAAGGCGTGGTGGTGGGTGCACATCCCGGATACAACGACCGCGAGGGCTTTGGCCGACGGGTGATCCCGATGCACCCGGCTGAAATCAGCCACATGGTTGCCGCCCAAATTGGCGCGCTGATCGCCGTGGCGCGCCTGGTTCCGGTCGAGGTCTCTTACGTCAAACCGCATGGGGCACTGGCCAATTTGGCCGCCGCCGACGCAGATGTCGCCAGCGCCATTGCCGCCACAATCCATGCAATTGATCCCACCCTCGCTGTTCTGGCCATTTCCGGCACTGAACTGGAACGTGCGGCCAAGGCAATGGGGTTAGAAACCTACTCCGAAATCTTTGCTGATCGGGGCTATCTTTCAAACGGGCAACTGGTGCCCAGAAGCCACCCCGAAGCGATGATCCACAATACCCAAGAGGCCGCCAACCGATTGATATCCATGTTGGAAACCGGGCATATGCCAGTCATCGACGGCGATCCGATCCCGCTAGAAGCCCACTCAATCTGCGTGCATGGCGATGGCCCAGCAGCCGTGGCCATGGCCCGTGAAATCCGCAGCCAATTGCAAGCCTCAAACATCACTGTTGCGCCGTTCGTACCACGATGAATGTGTCTTATCCTCACTTCATTCCCGTCGCCGACCATGCGTTATTGGTGGAACTGGGACGCGACATTTCTGATGAGATATCACAAAATATCCTTGCCTTTGATCAGGCCATCCGCCACGCCACCCCTTCTGGTGTGGTCGAAGTGGTGCCTGCGCTGGTGAATCTGTTGGTGGAATTTGACCCGCTACTGACGGATCATGCCACCCTGCAAAGTGACCTGCAGACATTGCTTGATCACTCACAAGAGGTCGACACTCCACCGCAGCTCCATGTGGTTGATGTCTGCTATGACACCAATCTGCCCTCTGATCTAAGCGCTGTTTCGACAGCGACTGGCCAAAGCACCGAGGCGGTGATCAATGCGCATCTGGCGAGAACCTACCGTGTCGGCATGTACGGGTTTGCGCCGGGTTACGCCTATCTTACCGGGCTGGATCCGTTGCTGCACTTGCCGCGCAAGGCCACAGCGGTGCGTGATGTTACCGCTGGCAGCGTGATCATCGCTGGGGCGCAATGCCTGGTCACAACTCTAACCATGCCGACCGGCTGGTCGATCATTGGCCACTCACCAACCGCCATTTTACGTCAGTCCAGCACCCGCCCGTTCTTGTTTGATGTCGGGGATCACGTGCGCTTCAACCGGATCAGCCAGGCCGAATATGACGCCTCTGCAACCAAGGGGATGGCGCATGGCTGAGGCAAAATTCAAAGTCCGGTTTGCAGGCCCGTTTGTGACCTATCAAGATAGCGGTCGCCTAGGCCACATGCGGTTTGGCGTTCCCCGGTCCGGGCCAATGGATCGGTTGGCCTTTTCTGCCGCGCATATGGCGTTGGGCCAGCCCCCGGGGCCACAGCCATCGAAGTGTCCATGGGCGGGGTGATGCTCGAATGTGTCGAAGGCGCGGTCACCATGGCCTCGGCCGGGGGCAGCTTCCTAACTGAGCACAACGGAAATGCCACCACCGACTGGGCAGTCCGCCCCCTTCAGGCCGGAGACAAACTGGCGGTGCGAGCGGGCCCTGCCGGCAGCTGGACCTATCTTGCCTTTGCCGGAGATCTCACCGCCCCGCAATGGCTCAATCACACTGCCACCCATTCGATCTCCAATTTTGGCGGTGGGCGCCTGACCACCGGAGACGAGGTCATTGTGCGCAATGCCGTAGTCCGTGAAGATCGGGAAGGGGTGATCATACAACCGGATTTCTTGTCCGATCCCAGCGCGGTACGGGTGGTCATGGGCCCACAGAACCACCACTTCCCGCCGCAAACCATCGACCAGTTCATTGGCTCAGACTTTGTACTAACCGATGATTTCGACCGGATGGGCGTCCGTTTGAGCGGGCCAGCGTTACAGCTTTCCGACGCCCTTTCAATCCCATCCGAGCCCATCACGCGGGGGTCACTTCAGGTTGCCGGAGACGGGGTGGCGACACTATTGCTGGCGGACCATCAAACCACAGGCGGCTACCCCAAGATCGCAACAGTGATTTCAACCGACCTTGATCAAGCTGCACAGCTGCGCGCCCGCGACAACATTCGGTTCACACCTATCACGCCAAAACACGCTATATCCCTTGCAAGACAACGCGCCGCCGACATGGATCTTTACCTGGATCAGGTCAGCACGCCCAAAGGCAGCCTGGCACAACGGTTGCTGCTGGAAAACCTGATCAGCGGTGCAGTAAACGCGCATGAGACAAGCTGAAAACCCGTATCGGCCGACGAGGTTTCATTTGTCATTTTTCTATGTCTTTTAGTGCAAATCGGGGTTGCGTCCTTGGTTGGGTTTCACTAAAAGCCATCTCACGTCACGTGGCCCGTTCGTCTATCGGTTAGGACGCCAGGTTTTCAACCTGGAAAGAGGGGTTCGATTCCCCTACGGGCTGCCACTTCCTCCATACAAATTGCTTTAGATCGTTAGTATGCAAAACTGCATAGGGCGCGTTATTTGCAGATAAATCAAACTGATCTCTGCCATAACCACTACAGGCATGATTAAGAGTTTCCAAGGCCCTGACTGCCATGCGTGCTGCACGAGTGTCGGCTCCGGACAAGGAAGCCGCAGTTTCCCAGCCAAATGAGACCGCAAATACTACTGAACGTTGAAGCGGCTGATTGATCCGGCGGACAGGAAATCCACCGCAACAATTTGGCCGTCGCTGTCGCGAACTGCCTTTAGATCCAGGCAACTGTGTTTGCTCGTCAACCCTCGGGTCAACTCACGACAAAATTGCCCCTGTTCCAAGCTCCAGACCCCCGCATAAGCAATACCGTTAAACGTCCCGTCAAAGGTTCCATCCGCGTAAATATGCGCGTTCTTGACGTTTTCATTTTCCAGCGTGCGCCCCAAAATGGCCTGAACAGTTTCTCCACTGTCCGCCGACAGTGCCTGAACAGACAAGACCATGAACACACATATACCGGACAGCAGCTTGACCATAAATTACCTCAAGTCACTCACTTCATCACTACTCCCCGAGCGGTACGCAAGCCCCCCATTGCTGTCAAGCCTACAGCGAGTTTTAGGGAAGACTCTCCCATCGAATCCGTGGGTTATGATGACAAAGGCAACTTCCAAGGGCGTGCTCTAGCGTTGGGTTTCTGCCTAAGTGCCGAGCTCATCATTAGCGCCGAAGGTTCAAGCGGCCTGTCTTTTGAGAGACACCGTCTTATGTTGCGCGCAATTTTTCAGTGTAAATTGTATGCTGCGCCCGCCCAGCTTTCTTAGATGCATAAAGAGCTACATCAGCGTCATCCATCATTCGCGCACCATCGGGCTCGTCATATGAGGTACTAAGGACCACCCCGACACTTGCGGAGATATTGCAAGTCTCATCGCGGAACTGAACTGGCACTTCCACCGCCTCTATGATCCGTTTTGCTATCGAAGAGAGCTTACCCTGATCCATCAACTTGGGTAGAATAATCACAAATTCATCTCCGCCAACGCGGGCCACCGTATCGCCATCTCGTGTTTCAGTGGTCAATATTCGGGCCACTTCCTGCAAGACGTGATCCCCGGCAGCATGGCCTTTTGTGTCATTGACCTGCTTGAAGAAATCCAGATCCAGATGCATCAAGGCGAACTCATCCCGCATCTCGAGCAGCCTGCTCATGACAAGATCAAGAGCACGCCTATTGCTGAGGCCTGTCAATTCATCAGACATGGCTTCCGCTTCCGCCTCGGTCTTCTCACCAAACAATCGTCGCGCCATATTATTGGTCAAATCCATGGCCAGAGATTTGGCTTCCACAAGATACAAAAGCTCAACCGTGAGGTCCGTCGGCGCAAAATCTGACCCCGCAAGATTGTAGATCCCCACGGCGTCGACCACCGCAATACCAAACGAAAGGTTCAGCACCGCCATTCCCGAGCCCGGCAGGCAGGTTATGGATCCCGCAAGCATCAACCCATGCTCGTCACGAATGCGCATATAGAGTTTGGCCCCGGTAAACTGACGCACCTGCTCCATGCTAATCACATGTTTTGGACGCCGCATTTCGACCAGCCGCAATATGCTAACCCCCTGCACTTTCTGATCTGGGAACAATTTATGAAAGGTGGGACCGGCATGAACAATGACCCCTTTTGCGTTAACCACCACGCTCATCGGCATAAGGAGATCAAGATCGTCAAAACTGATGCTGAGAGGGAGTTGAATGGTCATTCCGCACCTGCCGCCAAATCAAATCGGCGCCCCTCGGTATGTGCTATATCGAGCAGGTTCACCGACACATTTTCCACTTCACCAATGCGCCCATTGTGGTCCAACAAGGCCAATGCTCCATAATCGTCAGCCAACGCTCTTAACCCCCCTAGAATAACATGACCGAACCCCGGTTCCGGGTGTCGAATTTGTAGCTGGTATTGACCTTCGGACAGCTCATCCACATCAATTTCTGGCATGTCAATTTCGGCCACCGCCATTCTGACACGCCTGGCAAATCAACAAGCGAGTGCAAAAATTCTGGAAAGTTCACCCCGCCGAACCGCAGCAATCTGCGCACCCGGGCGGATTGTTTATCTACGATCAGAAAGGTTCCGAAATCCTCAAGAAGATTATCCCGGGATTTTCCAAGATGCTTGGCCGCAATATTCACCATCGACTGAGTCAATTCAGTATCGTAATGGAAAATGGGTTCAAAACTGTCGAACCCGGTGCCAAGCTCTTTCACGACTTCACGCCAGAACTCATTTCCATAAGTACCGCGCAGGAACCCTTCAAAAGATCGGTTGATCAAACCGTGCATATTCTTCTGACCCTCATTAATCACAGGGGCAGCCTAGTATGTGGATGTTAAAAAAGTGGAAATACGGCCACGGGTGATCGCCGGGGCGTTCCCGCTTGGGTCGTAAACACGTTGAAAATTTTACGTTTTTGGAGTTTAGAGAATTCCCTCAGACCTGTGCCAACCACGCTGGCAAATGCCCAATGTCGGGCAAAACCACATCCGCATAAGGGGCAAGATCTGCTTCGCTGGCCAACCCGGTCAGAACTCCAACGGTTTTCATGCCCGCAGCCCGTCCTGCGTGCAAATCATGCAGGCTGTCACCCACCATTGCCACCTGGCCGGGGTTCACGCCCATTTCCTTGGCAAACGCAAGGCATTGGCCAGGAGCAGGTTTTCCACCAAACCCACTGTCATAGCCTGCAATAAAGTCAAACAGATCGGTTACCCCTGCGCCATCCAAATGCGCACGCGCGGGCATTTCAGCGTCGTTGGTGGCAACCCCTAACCCAAGACCGCGCGCCCGCAGGCTACCCAGGACTTCGCGAAGATCAACAGCCTGCGCCTGAGGGGCGGTGGCCGCTTCGTCATTAAGAATTATTTCCAGCTCGTTAGGGGTATGGTCAAAAAACTGTGAAAGCGCATTTACCACTTCTTCCGGTGTTCCCGCAATCACCAGACTGTCGCGTTCGAACCGGCCTGCATCATAGTCAAAGCCGATAGCAGCCCCCACTTTGCGCGCGCGATCTGCATCACCATCGGTCAACCGGTCCAGCACTGCCACAGCCCAACTTTCCCAGGTTGCCTCGAATTGAAACAAAGTTCCATCTTTGTCAAACAGCAGTGCTTTTATGGTCATGCGACATCCTCCCGAAACGCTTATAAAACATCAACACAATGGAAAATGCCTAGGGTCAAGTCCAATTCATCTGCCCGCCCCCGGGCAGAGCCTGTCGTGCCACCATCGGAGTGTCAAAGGACATGTCATTGGCATCGCAGAACTGCATCACCCAAGCATCATCCATTGTCAGAAAATCCAGTACGGCGGCCAGAAATTCGGGTGAAGCTGCCCCTTGCTTCAAGTCGTCAACTCCAGCCCCGCTTGCGCCCATGAACACCGGCAGCAGGTCTTCATGTCCGATCAGCCAGGCCAGAGCTGTTAACCCTATGACCTCTGCTTTTTCAGGTTCCATTCATATTTCCTTCCTTTGGAAAGGTTTTCTTAACCAATTCGTCCGAAGCTGAACATAAGCAAAACTCAGACGGCTAGGATCTTTTATGTCAGGACGCATTCTCATAGCGGATGACGTAGCGACAAATCGTATCGTGCTGAAGGTGAAGCTCACCTCAGCCTGTTACGATGTGGCGCAGGCCGCAAATGTGTCTGACGTGGTTGAGATGGCCAAGACGCAACGCCCCGACCTGATCATACTGGGCCAAAGCCTGCAGGGCGGGGGCGGGGTTGAGGCCTGTCGACGCTTAAAAGAGATCAAATCACTGGCCTCTGTGCCGGTGGTGATCATTTCCCCCACGCCCGACCGGGACGACCGGCTGATGGCCATTCGAGCCGGAGCAGAGGATTTCCTGACAAAACCCCTGGATGAAAGCACCCTTTTGGCCATGGTGCGTAATCTGATGCGTGTTCAGGCAGCCCGACAAGAACTGATCCGTCGTCAGCAACTGGCCACGGAAATGGGATTTGCCGAACCCACTGCCCCCTTCCAGCGCCAAGCCCGGATCGCCCTGCTTCCCCCTGCGGTGGAAACCGGCCTTATGTGGCGCAAGGCACTGACCCAGGAAATAGGCCAGAAGGTTCATGTGATCAGTAAAGGCAAGGCGCTTGAAGACAGTGCACAGGGAGACTGCGTTCCCGATGTTTTCATCATTGCCGCCAATCTGACCGAACGAGGCGATGGCCTGCGGCTGGTGTCAGAGCTGCGGTCACGCCTGTCCACCCGCTATTCTCTGATCATTTTCATCGACGAAACCCGCAACAGTCCCGCTGCCGCCATGGCGTTGGATCTGGGGCAAATGCCGTCATGACAGGGTATTTCGATGCCGAAGAAATCGCTGCCCGGCTTGAGTTGTTGATCCCCGGCAAGTTCCTGGCGGATCGCCTGCGCAACACCGTTGATCAGCGCCTCACCCTTGCGGTGACCGATCCGCTGACAGGGCTATATAATCGCCGCTACGGGGCAAGTTACCTTGAAAGGTTAGAGACGAAATCTCAGCAAACCCATAAAGGGTTTGCGCTGATGTTGATGGATCTGGACCGGTTTAAATCGATCAATGATCGTTACGGCCACCTGGTCGGTGATGAGGTGCTGATTGAAATTTCCAACCGCCTGCGCGCCAGCATCCGCGATATGGATCTTCTTGCCCGCTTCGGGGGGGAGGAGTTTTTGATCGCCATGCCGGACACGGGTTATGAGAACGCATTATCGATGGCGGAACGATTGCGTCGTACCATTGGCGACCAACCTGTTCGCTCCAGCTCTACCGGTGAACAAATCCCGGTCACCATGTCAATTGGTGTGGCCGTAGCCGAGCCGGGGCAGATCGCAACGGGCGAAACCCAGCGTTTGCTGCAAAGTGCAGATCAGGCCCTTTACGCCTCGAAATCCGAAGGGCGCAACCAGGTAACCTTTGTACAATCAGCGGCTTAGCCAGAAGAACAAACAGAAAACGGCGCCCAGTCAGGTGCCGTTTCTTTTTCGCCCCTAATCATCTTCCAAGTAGACGGCTTCGAAGTAGGCGTTCAGCGCAAAGCCCCGTCAAAACAGCTTAGTGATCGTCACAATCGTCGCCTTTGTGGCTTTTCGACGGAAATTTCTTGCGCCCAAATCGTACATTCCGCTCCAGTTCATCCGCCAGTTCCTGACGCTCCTCAAGTGACATCTGGTCAATGCGATCCATCACCAATCCACGTGCGGTGTCGCCAAATTTCAAAGCCCGGTCCCGCTGTGCATCCATCAGACCAACCAATTCAACACGGCTATAGCTCTCAGACCTCAGCACCTCCAGCATCTTATTGAAATCCCGCTTTAACGCAGCACGCTTGTCCAGAAAGCTGCCCTGTTGTGCCCGCAAGGCGCGGCCAATCGCCCGCCGGTCCTGCTTCGACAGGGACGAGGCAATCGGTCCGAGCCCCAGATCTCGGATCATCCCCCGGTCGGGGCCACGTGGATCAAACCCGTGATCGCGCCCATCGCTCACTTTGGCCCCAACCACCAGCCCAAACACCAGCAGGTTTAAGGTCAGCGACACAACAAATACGACCTGCACCCACTTGCGACGTTTGCGTGGCGGTTCCTGTGGCGGCCTCGGGGGCGTGTCAGAATGGTTGTCAGACATGGTCATCCTTCCTCTGCTCCAAGCAGATCATCGGAGAAATAACTTGGGCTAAGGTCTTCTGGAAGATAGATAATTTCAGCGGTTGTGTAATCCCCAGCCAACACAATCCCGCCCGAAAGAACCTCAAGCTGATCCGGGGCTGCGAAACCGATCCAAAGCCCGGTCAATGTCGCTGTAGCCATACCTGCAAGGGCCGGCCAGCCGCCAATCTGCGCTTTTAAATCCTGCCAAAGAGAGCGGCGCGGCGGCGGTGTCGTCACCGGCTGCGGCACAGGTTGATGTGCCGTCGCATCCACCAGAATTGCAGAAAGCAACGCATCAGACGGCGTAGGGGTGACCTTGCGGCCCGCATCAAAAAACGCCTCCAACCCAAAATCGTCTTTGTGGTTGTCCATACGGTCTTTATCCATCTTCGCCATATCCCAACTCCTCGCGCCGACCCGCCAATGCAGCCGCCAACGCCCGTTTGCCCCGCGCAGTGAGACTTTCCACCGCTTCGACGCTAATTTCCAGCACTTCGGCGATCTCGGGGTTAGCTGCCCCTTCAAGATGCCGGAGCGAGACCGCGATGCGCTGGCGTTCGGGCAACGTCATCAATGCCGCCTGCAAGGCATCCGCCCTGTCTCGCTCGATCATTCCTTCGACAACACTTGGGGTGTCATCGGCGGGTTCCTCAATCGCGTCGATGTCCACCGAACGGCGTTTGCGCAGCCGGTCCGTGCAAAGGTTCGACACCACCTTATAAAGCCAGGTCGACACTTTGGCTTCGCCCTGACGCCACTTCGGGGCCTGTTTCCATAGCCTGAGCATCGCTTCCTGCGTCACATCTTCGGCCTCGGCCCGATCACCGCCCAACAGACGTGCCGCGTAGCCCAACACCCGCGGCGCAAGTCGATCTGTCAGGGCCTGGGCAGCCGATGGGTCACCGTTGCCATATAGGATCAACAGCACCTCATCCGAACCCTCGGTGTATGCGTCCAGCGCCATATCCATACCTTGTGACTAACCCAGCCCTTGATATAAAACAATGTTTGCCCATCTGTTGCGCCCCTCATCAGGGACGCAACATGTTTGGCCTGTGTTCAGCTGCAATCACGGCCTTTGCCATATTTGCCACCTTTATCGCCCCAGCCCTTGCGGCCTTCCATCCGGCTCCAGATTTCTTTCTGGGCCTGATCAAATTCCGCAGGCGAAATGGCGTTGTCATCATTGGTATCGAACCGATCGATCATCCGGTCCAGACGCGCCTGATCCGGCAGCACCTCAGCTTGAGACAGCGTGCCACTGTTGTCACTGTCACGCCGATCAATCA
>JQGR01000021.1_pt1 | contig 30977 bp, 38 predicted proteins | sample 210181 | NCBI WGS metagenome assembly JQGR01 (sample SAMN02928655, study PRJNA255238) | bioreactor metagenome | biome: continuous culture; feature: L-culture metagenome assembled contigs; material: continuous culture biomass; isolation source: continuous culture inoculated with microbial biomass... | reverse complement strand
ATGGCTTTGTGCTGGGCGGTGGCGTGGGCGTGGGCTGTCACGGCTCGCACCGGGTTGTCGGCGAGACCAGCAAGATCTCGATGCCGGAATGTGCCATTGGGCTGGTGCCGGATGTGGGCGGGTCGATGATGCTGGCCAATGCGCCGGGCTGGACCGGGCTCTATGCCGGGCTTAGCGGCGCGCGCATGGGGGCGGGCGATGCGATTCATCTGGGGTTTGCCGATCTGTTCATTGCCGAGGCGGCCTGGACTAGCCTCATGGAAAGACTTGAAAAAACGGGTGACGTAAGCTGTCTGAGCGATGCAGCCCAGCCTGCCCCCGAAGGCGAGGTGATGGCGCATCAGGCTGAGATTGACGCGCTGTTTGACGCCCCCACCCTGCCCGCTCTGCTGGCACGGCTGCGCGGTGACAGTGGCGCATTTGCAGCCAAGGCGCTTGCCGCGATCGAGGGGGCGTCGCCGCTGGCGCTGGCCTATACACTTTGGATGCTGCACCAGTTGCGCGGCAATCATCGCCTGCGCGACGCGCTGCAATTGGAATACCGTTTCACCGCCCGTGCGATGGAACATGGCGATTTCATCGAAGGGATCCGCGCTGCGGTCATCGACAAGGATCGCACCCCGCACTGGAAACACGATATTGACGCCCTGCCTGAGGCGGATCTGGCTGCCATGCAGGCGGATCTAGGCGCGCTGACACTGACATTCTGAGGAGGAAAACACATGAAAATCGGATTTATCGGACTGGGTAATATGGGCGGCCCGATGGCGGCCAACCTTGCCAAGGCAGGTCATGAGGTTGTGGGCTTTGACATGGCCCCGGTTGAGATCGAAGGCGTAAGCAAGGCAGCCACCGGCGCAGAAGCGGCCACCGGCGCAGATGTGGTTGTGACCATGCTGCCCAACGGCCAGATCCTGCGCGCGGTGGCCAATGAAATCATCCCGGCGATGAGCGCAGGTGCCGCCTTTGTGGATTGCTCAACCGTGGACGTAGAGAGCGCGCGTACGGTGGCCGAACAGGCTGTGGCAGCTGGGCTTTTGGCGGTGGATGCGCCGGTATCCGGTGGCGTTGGCGGGGCTGCTGGCGGCACGCTGACCTTCATGGCTGGCGGCTCGGACGCGGCATTTGCCAAAGCGGATCCGCTGTTTGACATCATGGGCCAGAAGGCGGTGCACTGCGGCGAAAGCGGTGCAGGTCAGGCGGCCAAGATCTGCAACAACATGATCCTTGGCATCACCATGGTCGGCACCTGCGAAGCCTTTGCTTTGGCTGACAAACTTGGCCTTGATCGCCAGAAAATGTTCGATGTGGTCAGCACCTCTTCCGGGTATAGCTGGACCATGAACGCCTATTGCCCGGCACCGGGGGTGGGGCCGCAGTCACCCGCCGACAATGACTATCAACCGGGGTTTGCGGCTGAGCTGATGCTGAAAGATCTGCGTCTGAGCCAACAGGCGGCAGAGGCAGCAGATGCGGACACGCCGATGGGCGAACGCGCAACCGAGCTGTACAGCACTTTTGTGGAAGCCGAAGACGGGCTGGGCATGGATTTCTCGGCGATGCTGCCGCGGTTTGAAAAGCGTGGGCGGGGCTGACCTTCGCACGCCCTCATTGCCTCAAATAAGAACGCGGCCCTCGGGGTCGCGTTTTTTTACGCCACTTTGTGGCCGGGTGTGACAGAACGCGCCATGTTGTTGCACCTGCAACGTGGTAAAACCAAGCCGAACTGTGGGAGGTTCACATGAGCTGGACGCAGGACAGCGCAGAGATGGCCGGGTTGGACGCCCCGGCCCGTGCTCTTTTAAACACATTGGCCCCTTTGGATGTCCCCAAAGGGGCCGTTCTGTTTGCGCCGGGACACGCGGTGAAAGGCTATGTGGTGATGCTGTCCGGTCAGGTCGACGTGACCCTGATTGGCCCCAATGGGCGCGACATCCTGCTCTATCGCGTGGCACCGGGGCAAAGCTGCATCCAATCCACCTTGGGCCTATTGGGCGGCGATGAATACACCGGCGAGGCGATGGCCGCGAGCGCCGCCCGGCTGGTGCTGATCCCCAAAGATGTGTTTTTTGCCCTGATCGACAGTTCCCCCGGATTTCGCCGTCTGGTGTTTGGCGCTTTTGCCGAACGGATGCAGGCGATGATGCAGCTGATTGAAAACGTCAGCTTCATGCCGGTCGAGGCGCGACTGGCCGCATTGATCCTAGACCGGATTGGCCCGGACAATTGTCTGAAAATGACCCAGGCCGACATTGCCCGCGCCATCGGCACTGCGCGCGAGGTGGTTTCACGTCGGCTTGACAGGCTGGCACAGGCCGGGCTGGTGGCCCATGAACGCGGCGTGGTGACCGTGCTCGATCTGCGCGGGTTGGAAGAGGTCCGGCGCGGCCCCGCATTTTAGCACCGAAGCAGCGCGCAAAAATATCTGCGCTGAATGTGACCCTGTCACATGCTATTGCTCCCCCCACCCCGTAACCTGCCCACAACACAGGAAAAGGAGTGTTCCCATGACCAAGAATATCGGCGGCATCGACCGCATAATCCGCATTCTCATTGGCGCCGCTCTGATCGTCTGGGCGATCATGGGTGGTCCGATCTGGGCCTGGATCGGCATTGTGCCGATGGCCACAGCCATCATCGGCTGGTGCCCGCCTTATGCCATCCTCGGCATCAAAACCTGCAAAATGAAGCAGTGATCTAAAGCATTTTGCAACTTTTACCCCCTAACCATAGGGATATGTGAGTTGTAATGCTGTGATCACCTTTCCAGAGCACAGCCAGTCCCAGTAACCTCCCAGCCTTGGACCATCATCTGGCGAAGGCTGGGGGCACAGAGCTTTAATGGTTGTGGCTGTTCTGCCCGAAACATGAGTGTCACGTTTTGGCAAAACGCTTCGATGTGTAGCCAGTCCACAGGGATCGCCCTTCCGCGGTCCCTGTTTCTTTGGGGGCGGCTCAGATCTCCGCCCGGCACGGGCCACACATAGCAAAAGGCGCGGGGGTCAAACCCGCGCCTTTGTTCTTGTCGTTGACCTCACGGCGCCCTCCCCACGCCCTCACGGCGTCCGAAAGGGGGGCAGGACACCCGCTATTTGGTGATGATCTCTGGTCCCATCAGCGTGGTCGGCAACCAGGTCGACAGGAACGGCACATACGTCACCAGGATCAGGAAGACGAAGAGCACAGCCAAGAAAGGCGCTGCTGCTTTCACAACTTTCATCATCGGCATCCCGGCCACACCCGAGGTCACGAAGAGGTTCAAGCCAACCGGTGGTGTGATCATACCAATTTCCATGTTCACCACCATGATGATGCCCAGATGAATCGGATCCACCCCAGCTCAATCGCAATCGGGAACACCAGCGGGGCAACAATCACGATCAGCCCCGAGGGTTCCATGAACTGCCCACCGATCAAGAGGATGATGTTCACGATAATCAGGAACATGATCTTGCCAAAACCGGCCGACAACATCGCACCTGCGATTTGCTGCGGGATCTGCTCGTCGGTCAGAACATGCTTCAAGATCAAGGCGTTGGCGATGATGAACATCAGGGTGATGGTCAGCTTGCCCGCGTCAAACAGCGTCTTGCGCGTGTCTTCGTGATAAAGCGCGGTGATCAGCGCCTGCGGCTTTTGCAACAGCGACTTTTTGCCCGCACCCTTATCAGCCAGTGGCCCCATGTCGCGGTAGACATAGGTCGCCACCACAAAGGCATAGACAGAGGCAACGGCGGCGGCTTCGGTGGGCGTAAAGAGCGCACCGGTGATGCCGGGAATACCGTAGATCCCCACCATGATGATCACGATCAGAAGCAGACCCCAGATCGCATCAGCAAAGCTCATCAGAACTTCTTTCCAACCACCGAACTCGCCTTTTGGCATGTTCTTGATGGTGGCAATCACATAGATGGCGATCATCAGCAGCACGCCGGCCAGGATGCCCGGAATAACGCCCGCCAGGAACATGCGGCCAACTGAGACTTCCACCGCCGAGGCGTAAACCACCATCACAATCGATGGCGGAATAAGGATGCCCAAGGTGCCTGCGTTACAGATCACACCTGCCGCGAAATCCTTGGTGTAGCCCACCTGCCGCATGGCTGCGATCACAATGGTCCCAATCGCAACCACGGTCGCGGGGGATGAACCCGAAAGGGCCGCAAACAGCATACAGGCAAACACACCCGCAATCGCCAGACCACCACGCATGTGACCCACACAGGCAATGGAAAAGCGGATGATCCGCTGCGCCACACCACCGGTGGACATAAAGCTTGAGGCAAGGATGAAGAAGGGGATCGCCAGAAGCGTATAATGCCCTGCCTGCGCTTGATAAAAGCTTTGCGCAACCGAGGCCAGCGAGGTTTCGGAAAAGAGCAGAAGGAAGATGATCGAGCTCATGCCCAGCGCAACCGCAATTGGCACACCGATCATCAGAAACCCGATGACCATCAGGAAAAGAAAGACAACATCCATGGATCAGGTTCCCGGTTTTTGGTTTGCGACGTCTTCGTCGTCATCATCGTGGTGAAGCTGGTCGATCTCATCTTCGACCTCATGGCTGACAATCAGGCTGTCCTGACGGCCGGTCCAGATGCGCGCCGTGGCCTGCACAAAGCGATACAAAAGCAACGCCATGCCGACCGGCAGGATCGCATAGGGGATCACCCGGGGCAGCTTGTCATAGGCTTCGCCTTGATTGATCCACCCTTCCATAAAGCGCAGGAAATCGGGCATCGGCACCTGATCGGTGATGTACCAGGCCTGATCGCGGGTCTTTTCGAACCCCGTGGGGAACCAGCGCCCCGACGTGCGTTCCAATGCGGCATAAGGTGCCCAATAGTCCCAGGCGCCTTTCAGCAGCAAGAACGCGTAGGCAATGCAGATCGCCGCGGCCAGCAGCGCCACCACCTTGCGCAGTTCCGGCGTCATGATGTTGGTCAATGCATCGACCCCCAGATGCGCGGTGATCTTGACGCCGTAGCTGACCCCGAACACCACCAGCCAGGAGAACAGGATCAAGGTGACCTCAAGCCCCCAAATCAGCGATTGCGGCAGGTGTAAAAGCTCGGCAAATGCCGTGCCAGAAAGTTTGCGAAACACCACATTCACAAAGGTGATCACGGTCATCAGGCCGAGAAGAATGGCAATCGCCGTCTCCTCCAGACCCATCTTTTGTTTGGCTGAATGGCTCATATTGCCCCCTTCTCGTTCCACCTTCCCCAGGCGGAACGGTCAAAATTCATGCAGGAATTTTGGTCGGAATTTTGGGAAATTCCGGGGCCAGCGCGCGGGCGGCCCCGGAAAAGATCGAATGTACCCAAACACTCATTACGCAATGCAGAGTTAGTGCATCCCGTTGATTTTCTGGGCTTCTGCAATGTTCTCGGCGCCTACGTCACCTTCGAACTGTGCCCAAACCGGCTTCATCGCTGCCACCCATGCGTCGCGCTGTTCAGCGCTCAGCTGGCGCACAACGCCACCGGCGTCAACGATCGACTGTTTGGCGGCTTCATTGACGGCAAAGGCTTCGCCGTTACGGGTTTTCGATACTTCCCCCATAATGGTGGCCAGCTGCTCGCGCACGTCGCCGGGCAGGCCTTCCCACCAGTCAACATTGGTCACAACCAGATAGTCGATGATGCCGTGGTTGGTCTCGGTCACGCCGTCCTGAACCTCAAAGAACTTTTTGCCATAGATGTTTGACCAGGTGTTTTCCTGACCATCCACAACGCCGGTTTGCAGTGCGCCGTAAACTTCAGAAAACGCCATCGGCTGCGGGCTTGCGCCGATTGCTTCCATCTGTGCCACCAGCACGTCCGAGGTTTGAACGCGGAATTTCAGGCCAGCCGCGTCGGTGGGCATTTCCAGCGGTTTGTTGGCGGAAAACTGTTTCAGACCATTGTGCCAGAACGCCAAACCCAGCAGGCCACGGCGGGTCATGCTTTCTTTCATCGCCTGACCGGTTTCCGATTGTTGGAACGCGTCCACAGCATCCATGTTCTTGAACATGAACGGCAGGTCAAAGATGCGAAACTTCTTGGTGAAAGCTTCGAATTTCGACAGTGAAGGGGCCGCCATCTGCACGTCGCCCTGCAGCATCGCTTCCAGCACCTGGTTGTCATTATAAAGGGTCGAGTTCGGGTAGACTTCCATGCAGGCCTTGCCGTTCATCTCGGCGTTCACACGGTCGGCCAGCAAGGAGGCCGCAATCCCTTTGGGGTGCTTGTCCGCGTTGGTCACGTGGCTGAATTTGATCACAATCTCGCCGTCATCACAGGCGGCATTTGCGGTGCCCATGGAAACGGTCAGTGCCAGGGCCGAAACGGCCATCGTAAGGAATTTCATAAGGTGTCCTCCCAGACAGAAATACTTCCGACATCCAGAAAACGGATGTTGGGGACATTGGGGCATGGGGCAGCAGGGCGTGCCAAGGGGAGAGGTTGCGGTTGCGCTAACGGTGAATTTATGCGTTAGATTTCATATAATTGCTTGCAATTAAGGCAGAATGAAAATTGAGAGCATATGGCAAGTGGGCGAATTTCCACACAGGGCAAATGCGGGCTGTGCGGTTTTTCACACACACAACCAGATCAGATAGGGCGAATCATCGCGGTCTTTGCAACATTCGGAAAAGAATCAGGTCATCGTGGGTGACTTGGCTGAACTTACCCAATGTCTGCAATGGGCTCGAACCTACTGATTAGTTTTGCGAAACCAATCTACCGCCTGCGGTTCGATACAGCTGACAAATGGGGCTTTTCCGTCGAGATATCTGTCCCAAGTATTTCCTACGCCTTCTGTGAGACGTTCTTTCAAGGCAGAATATTCTTCGGCTACCTTGGGATGCGCGACCAGATAATCCCTGAATGCGAGGTGACGCTCGACGTGCAGAGAACCTTTTTCAAACACATGCAGATGGTGGGTTCGCGTGTCTTCGTTACTGATCTTTCTAAAATAACGCCTGCCCTCAATACCATAGGCACCCATTGCCTCATACCCAAGACGCTCTAGAGAGCCGGTCTTCACATCGATTTCAGCGAGAGACGAAACAACTCCAAGAAGGTCGATTATCGGTTTTGCTAAGATGCCGGGGACCGCGGTACTGCCAATGTGGTAAATTTCGGCAAAGGTATCGCCAAGTGCGTCTTTGATTGCTTCTGCCTCATCAGCAAAAGCATCATTCCATTTGGGATCGTGAGGGACTACGAATAATACCATTTCCACAATATGAGTGACACGCTTGCAATCGGCAACGGCCAAAATGCCCTACAAAGCCGACAATCACCCCCGATAATCCTCTGCTCTGATCCCGTGCCGTGTGAGCTTATCGTAAAACGTTTTTCGTGGGAGTTTAAGATCTTTGGCCGCTGCCGTGGCTCCGCCACCGTGACGGCGCAGCGCTTCGATCAGCAGGGTGCGTTCCACTTGGGCCAGTTGCTGGGCAAGGCCCGGGCGCGCCTGATCCCCTTCTTCAATATCGCCCAGCCCCAAGCCCATCGAAAAGCGCATCGCGGTATTCATCAGCGCGCGCGCATTGCCAGGCCAATCCTGCGCCATCAGCTGTCCGATCACCTCTTGGGTAATCTCAGGCGGGGTCAGTGCGGCCTGTTCGCTGGCGATGGATACGTAATGGCGAAACAGCACCGGGATATCGTCTTTGCGCTCACGGATGGCCGGAATGCGCACGCGCAACACGTCGAGCTTGTAGAAGAGATCGGGGTTGAACCGCCCTTCCGCGACCTCGGCGGCAAGATCGCGATAGGTGCCAACCACCACGCGGGTCTCGCCGTGTTTCTCCAACAGATCCAACAGCGCAAATTGCGTTGTCGGGTCCAAAGCCGCGATTTCATCCAGAAAAAGCGTGCCGCCCTCTGCCCGCTCATACGCCTCGGCCAGCGCATCCGGCGTCAGCCCAGCCGCCGGGCGTTTCACCAACGGGCGCATGGCACCAGCGGACAGAAGATGCACCACTTCGCCCACCTTGGCGGTGCCTGACCCCGGCTCGCCGCAAATCAACACCTCGGCCTTCATGCCGGACACGGCGCGCACGCGGGCGCGCAGCTCTTCTGCCTGCACGCTTTCGCCAAACAAAAGCCGCGAGGCCGCGTCACCCTGTTCAAGTGACTGCTTCAGCGCACGGTTTTCCAGCACCAGCGCGCGGGTCGACAGGGCGCGTTCGACCACAGAAAGGAACACATTGGTATCACAGGGTTTTTCGAGAAAATCAAAGGCACCCGCGCTCATTCCGCGCACCGCCATCGGGATATCGCCTTCACCGGTCAGCAAGATTACCGGCAGGTCCGCGTCCACCCCCGCACCCAGTCCAGGAGTTGAAACCCATCTTTGCCCGGCATGCGAATATCACTGACCACCACGCCGGCAAAATTGCGTGCCACATGGTCCTTGGCTTCAATATAGCTGCCCGCAAGGATTGGGGTGTGGCCGGCCAGGTCCAACGTCTGGCCCAATGCCTCGCGCACCATTGCGTCATCATCCACCAAAAGCACCTGACGGGTCATGCGGCGTCCTCCCACGGGTCCAGTTCCACGGTGAATACCGCGCCTTGATCACTGTTGCGGCCGCGAATGTCACCGCCAAAACTTTGCACCAGACCATAAGAGATCGACAGGCCGAGGCCCATCCCCTCGTCTCCCACTTCTTTGGTGGAATAGAAGGGTTCAAAGATCTTATCCGTATCCGCAATGCCCGGCCCGCTGTCTTCAACGCTGACTGCGATGCGATCTGTGCGGTTCAGTCGAATGGTGATCTGCTTGTCGTTCTGCCCCGACATGGCGTCAGCGGCGTTGTTGATCAGGTTGACAAAAACCTGGCCCAACCGCACCTCTCCGCCACGAACATAAACCGGGGTTTGGGCCCGGTGCCAAAGCAGGATCACCCCATCAGCGCGCAGCCGGGCGCCCGTCAATTCCACTGCTGTATCAATGACATGGGAGATATCAACCTTCCCCAGAGGCTCGCTTTCATTGCGGGCAAAGGCGCGCAGGTTCTTGATGATCCGGTCCATCCGGCCCGCCAATTCCGAGATGCGCCCCAAATTGGCTCCGGCCTTGTCCGGCGCGCCACGATTAAGGAACTCAGTGCCATTGTCGGCAAAGCTGCGAATGGCCATCAGGGGCTGGTTAAGTTCATGGCTGATGCCTGCCGACATTTGTCCCAATGCGGACAGTTTTCCCGCCTGCACCAGATCCGCCTGGCCTGCCGAAGCTCATCATTGGCATCATGCAGCGCCTTTGTGCGCTGGGCCACCCGTGCCTCAAGCCGCGCATTGGCTGCCGCTTCAACCGTCAGACGGTCTGACAAGGCGCGGCGCCGTTCGGCAAGCACCAACAGCACCGCGCCAAAGACCAGACACAGCGCCGCCGCCACCGCCGCCTGCAGGCTGGCAGACCGGGTAGCCGGTGCCGTATCCAGCAAGATTTCCCCAGTCATGCCAACCACCGGCAAATCCGCAGACAGATGCAGCGCGTGGCCGGGCAGATACGGCCCCCCGTTCACCGTCCAGATCTCGAACCCAAACCAATTTGTGCTGCTGTGATCCGGAAAGCCTTCGTCGCCATTGCGGTCGGTCAGCATCAGTTCGGATCGGTTGGTGACAAAGACCTGACCGCGGCTATTGACAAAATACACTGCGGCGGCATTGGTGGGCCAGTTTTGCTCAAACAGCCAGATATCGACCTCGGTGATCACTGCACCGCGTGCGGGGCCGGGACCAGCAAACACCGGGGCGGCAAAGGAAAACAGCCGACGGGTCAGGCCACTGTCGGCCTGTGTGACGCTGTTGGTGCGCCCGAGCGCGCCGTTTAACGCCCGGCGCAAGGGGGCCTTTGATGGGTCAAGCTCCCGTTTTACCGGCTTGGTGCTGGCCAGAACACGCCCTTGACGATCCACCAAAGACGTGGCTGCCGCGCCGGTCTTATCAACCACTTCCCGCAGAAGGTCACTGGCATTGCGCGCACCGCCCTGCCCCTTTAACCGCGCCGCCATTTCCGGGTGGTCCGCCAACAACACTGCCAACTCGCGATACCGCAGCAGATGGCGGGTCAGCCGATCAGAGGCAAGCGTCAGGTCGGTGCGCCCTTGATCCGACAGCGCACGCAGGGCGGATTGCCACGACAGGGTCCAGACCCCAGCGGAAAACACCGCCACTGCCAGCAGAAAGGCAAGAACCCATATGGATCGCAAAGACTTGACCATGGGCGGAGCATAGAAACGCGCGCCCGGCTTGGCCAGCAGGTTTCACCGCCATGGATATTCCAACTGGTTTCAGTTTGCGTGGCGGCCTTCTTGCCTTCGGCGAAGGTATTTGAAGCAAGAAAAAAGAGAGGGGGGCACCCTCTCTTTTCAAAGTCTCGGGTTTTCACCCATAACTTTTTCCTTGCACGGTCATCGGCGCCTCCGCCTGTACCGCGCCCTCACATTGCCAGACCTTGGTTAACAGACCGTTTCGCCTTTTTTCTTGCCTAAAATACCTCGGGGTGAGGACACTCTCGCAGAGAGGGGCCGAGGGGCAGCGCCCTTCCCCCTCATCAAACCGGCAGTTCGGTGGAGAACTTGATCTCCTCCATCGACAAAAGCGCGGTGACGTTGAAAATCTTCACTTCAGAGATAAGCGCCTGGTAAAACACATCATAAGCGCGGGCGTTTTCGACCCGCACCTTCAGGATATAGTCAATCTCACCAGCCAACCGGTGCGCCTCCATCACCTCGGGCCGTTCACGCAGCGCCTTTAGGAACTTACCCTGCCAGTCCGCCTCATGTTCGGCAGTGCGAATAAGCACAAAGAAACAGGCCTCAAATCCAAGGCTTTCCGCATCCAGAAGCATGGTGTTCTGCCCCACCACGCCTGCCTCGCGCATCTTGCGAATGCGATTCCATACGGGCGTCTTGGACGACCCCACTTTGCGGGCAATCACATCAAGAGATTGGCCTGCATCACGCTGCAGTTCCCGCAGGATTTTCTTGTCGATTTCATCAAGCCGAACGGACATTCCGTTTTTTCCTTCATTTCAGGGCGGGCGTTCCAAGCGGCGCCTAAAGGGGAACAATTTTCCTTATCTACCGCAGACGAGTGCCAATTGAAGGGAAAATGTCCTATATAACCCCAGAATGCAACAGGAAAGGACTGGCCATGCCGCGCCCGTTTACACCCAAAATCGTGACCGCAAATGATCTTGTGACAGGGGATGTGATCTATCTTGCCGAAGATGGCAGCTGGGTGCGCGAAATGTGTATGGCGGCTTTCCTGGACACAGAAGACGCGGCAAATGCCCGTCTGGCCGAAGCCATCGCCCAACCGGAGATCACCGTGGGCGCCTATCTGGCAGATGCCAAAGCGGGTGAAAATGGCCCGGAACCCACCCATTTCCGCGAAGCATTCCGGGCGCGCGGCCCGTCGAACCGCCTTCACGGCAAACAAGAACGCCAGCACGACTTGCAAGCCCCCGAGGAATTCAGCCATGTATGATTACGCCGATTTCGACAACGCCTTTGTCCGCAACCGCACCGCCCAGTTCCGCAAGCAGGTGGAACGCCGTATTGATGGTGCGCTGACCGAAGATGAGTTCAAACCGCTGCGCTTGATGAATGGCGTCTATCTGCAGCTGCATGCCTATATGCTGCGCGTCGCCATCCCCTATGGCACGCTGGTGCCCGATCAGATGCGCCAACTGGCGTTTCTGGCAGAGCGGTTTGACAAAGGCTATGGCCATTTCACCACCCGCCAGAACATCCAGTACAACTGGCCACAACTGACCGATATTCCTGACATGCTGGACGCGCTGGCGGACGTGCAGATGCACGCAATCCAGACCTCGGGCAACACCATTCGTAACGTGACCGCGGACCATTTCGCGGGGGCGGCGGCGGATGAGATCGCAGACCCGCGTCCCACGGCCGAGCTCATCCGTCAATGGTCCACCGACCACCCGGAATTTCAGTTCCTGCCGCGCAAGTTCAAGCTGGCGGTGACCGGTTCCAAGGCGGACCGCGCGGTGACCAAAGCCCATGACATTGGCATTCGCATTGTCGAGCAGGATGGCGAAATTGGCTATCAGATCATCGTTGGCGGTGGCCTTGGCCGCACCCCGGTGATTGGCCAGGTGCTGAACGCATTCCTGCCGCAGGCCGACCTCTTGCCCTACCTTGAGGCAATCGTCAGCGTTTACAACGTGCTTGGTCGTCGCGACAACAAATATAAGGCGCGCATCAAAATCACCACGATGGAAAACGGCATCGACAAGATCCGCGCACTGGTAGACGAGAAGTTCGCCCAGATCCGCCCGCAGTTCAGCGGCGTGGACCAAGAGCACTTTGCCCGCATCAAAGCCAGTTTTCCGCAGCCGGAGCTTAAATCCGGTGAGATCGGCGCTTATAACGCCGCTTATGCCACCGATCCGGGCTTCCGCAGCTTTGCCGACACCAACCTGTCCGCGCATCGCCACCCGGAACACGCCATTGTCACCATCTCGCTGAAAGCCCACGGTGAAACGCCGGGCGACGCCACTGCGGCGCAAATGCGGGTGATGGCCGATCTGGCCGAGCAATATGGCTATAATGACCTGCGCATCAGCCACGAGCAGAATGTGATCCTGCCGCATGTGCATAAATCGGACCTTCCTGCGATCTATGCCACCCTGCGCGCCCATGGTCTGGCCACGGCCAACGCGGGGCTGATCTCGGATATCATCGCCTGCCCCGGTATGGATTACTGTGCGTTGGCCACCGCCCGCGCCATCCCGGTGGCGCAGAACATCGCCGAACGCTTTGACGAATTGAAGCTGGAGCATGAAATTGGCGAGCTGAAGATCAAGATCTCGGGCTGCATCAACGCCTGCGGCCACCACCACCTGGGCCATATCGGCATTTTGGGGCTGGACCGTGCGGGCGTTGAAAACTACCAGATCACCCTTGGCGGTGACGGTGGCGCAGACACGACCATCGGCAAACGCGCCGGACCGGGCTTTTCCTATGACGAGATCATCCCGGCAATCGAACGCATCCTGCTGGCTTATCTGGACCTGCGCGACAGTGACGAGGAAAGCTTCCTTGACGCTTACCGTCGGCTGGGAGACGCACCGTTTAAGGCGGCGCTGTATCCGGAGGACAAAAGCCATGCCGCTTGAAGCCCCGTTTCGCCCGCTGATCGAACGCGCTGATGAGCTGAATGTGCGGTTCAAACACCGCTCGGCCACCCAGGTGATGGAACACGCGCTGCTGGACCCGGAAATCGGGCCGCTGGCGCTGGTCTCAAGCTTCGGGGCCGAAAGTGTGGTGCTGCTGCATATGCTGGCACGGGTTGACCGCACCGCCCCGGTGATTTTCCTGGACACCCAGATGCTGTTTCAGGAGACGCTGGAATATCAGGTCGACGTGTCGAACAAGCTGGGTCTGACCAATGTGACAGTGATCCGCCCCGATGCGGATCAGCTGTTTCAGCGAGATCCGGACAACCTCTTGCACCTCGCAGACACCGACGCCTGCTGTGCGGTGCGCAAGGTCGAACCGCTGGCGCGCGCGATTGCGCCTTTTGACGGCTGGTTCACCGGGCGCAAACGCTTTCAGGGCGGGAAGCGGGTGGATCTGCAGTTCTTCGAGGTCGAGAACGGCCGGTTCAAGATCAATCCGCTGGCCCATTGGGCGGCAGAGGACGTGCAGGACTATATGATTAACAACCGCCTGCCCCGTCACCCGCTGGTGGGCCGCGGCTTCCCCTCGATTGGTTGTGCACCGTGCACCTCCAAGGTGAAACCGGGCGAAGACCCCCGTGCCGGGCGCTGGCGCGGGGCAGAGAAAACAGAATGTGGCATTCACTTCGTGGATGGTAAAATGGTCAGAGTTGGAGCTGAACAATGACGGTTATTGTACGGGACGAGGGGTTTACCCCGGACAGTTGGGAACACGGCTTTGCCACTGAGGGCGAACGCGCGGCAAATGATCTGCGCGGGCTGGACCTGACATCGGACAGCGACCCGGCAGAGCTGGGCCGGCTGATGCTGGGTGTCGAGGCGATCCGCATCGACTTTCCGTCGTTTGCTGACGGGCGCGGCTTTACGCTGGCCCGCCATCTGCGCAACCTTGGCTTTCAGGGCCGATTGCGCGCGGCTGGTCATGTGATTTCCGACCAATACGCGATGGCGCGACGCTCGGGTTTTGACGAGGTGGAAATCTCGGATGATCTGGCTGCCCGCCAACCGGAAGAGGAATGGGTTTACCGGGCCGACTGGCGCACCTATGACTATAGGTCGCGGCTGATGGGCACCGCGTAAGCCTAGACCCTCTTTCTCACACACCCTATATAGCAACATGAAAGGCCGGGGCGATCTGCCCCGGTATAGCTCATGAATGAAGTGACCGCCGTGATGGATGCTGAAACCAAAGTAAGACCCGTGCCCACCCTGCCTGATGCGCAGACTGTGACCGAGGTGAAACATTACACCGACCGCCTGTTCAGCTTCCGCTGCACGCGCCCTGCCTCGTTGCGCTTTCGCTCTGGCGAGTTTGTGATGATTGGCCTGATGGGGGATCCGCATCCTGAGACTGCCAAGCAAAAGCCGCTGCTCCGCGCCTATTCGATTGCCTCACCCAGCTGGGACGAAGAGATGGAGTTCTACTCGATCAAAGTGCAGGACGGTCCGCTGACCTCAAAACTGCAGCACATCAAGGTCGGCGACGAGGTGATCTTGCGCCCCAAACCTGTGGGCACCCTGGTGCATGACGCGCTGATCCCCGGCAAGCGGATCTGGTTCTTTGCCACCGGCACCGGCTTTGCGCCTTTCGCCAGCTTGCTGCGCGAGCCGCAGACCTATGAGGATTACGACGAGGTGATCATCACCCACACCTGTCGCGAAGTGGGCGAACTGACCTATGGCCGTGATCTGATCGAAAGCCTGAAGCACGACGAACTGCTGAACGAAGTGATCGGTGAAGGGTTCTGGAAAAAGATCAAATACTACCCGACCACCACCCGTGAAGAGAGCCCGAAAATGGGCCGCATCACTGACCTGATGCGCTCGGGGGAAGCGTTTGAGGATCTGGGGGTCGATCCGATTTGCTCAAAAAACGACCGCGCAATGATCTGCGGCAACCTTGCCTTCAATCTGGAACTCAAAGAAATGCTTGAGGAATATGGGCTGACCGAAGGGGCAAATTCAAAACCCGCCGAATACGTGGTGGAAAAAGCGTTCCTTGATTAAGTTTGAAAGCGCAGATTTCAACCAACAGGTGGCAGCTGATTTGAAAAATCCCTGAGAACCGCCAAGATCGAAAACAAAAAGGGACGGCCCCGCGCCGTCCCTTTTTTAATTCGCATTTGTCAATCCACACACGCCAATTCACACGCGCCAATCCAATCAGGCGGGCGCAAAACACCTAAGCGCATGAGTTAACGCTGCCCTGACCTCCTGCGCGGCGCGTCCGGTGAGATCCCGATAAAAATCATGCCCAGCCCCTTCGAAAATCGACACCTGACCCGGCACCTCCGCCAACCACTCTGCGGTCGGCTTCCCCAGATCCTTCGCCCCGAAAAACACATGGTTCGGCACCGAAAGGCAGGCAATTCGCGTAACCGGGTTGAGGAGACACCGAACAGCGCCCCCAGCGGCAACCCATCAAGCGCCGCCTGCCACAAGATGGTCCCACCAGCACTGAAGCCGACACCAACACAAGTATCTGTCGCGTGGTCCGCCAGCGCTCGGATCGCCACCTCTGCACCACCAGCTTAAAAGAGGTGCCGATGCAGCGCTTTCCCTTCCAAATCAGGGCGGCCGCTTAGCACATTCAACGCCAGGCGGGTAATCGGAAGCGCCCCGGCCATGGGTGCCCAGACGTCCAAGGTTTCATCTGGCTCAGAGAAAATATCTGTTACCACATATAGCTGCATGAACTCCTAATGAGTTTACAGGCCGAAAACGACCACACCCCAAACACAAAAACGCCCCGCACAATGCAGGGCGTTTTCCAATCTCATCGTGACGCGAAGGTCCGGAAGATCACTTCGGCAGCGGGCCAATCATCATGACCATCTGACGGCCTTCCATCTTCGGCATGTTTTCAACCTTGGCAATCTCTTTGATGTCCTCTGCCACACGCTGCAACAGTTCACGACCAAGGTTCTGGTGCGCCATTTCGCGGCCACGGAAACGCAGGGTGACTTTCACCTTGTCGCCATTGCCCAGGAATTTGACCACATTGCGCATCTTGACGTCATAGTCATGGGTGTCAGTGTTCGGGCGGAACTTGACCTCTTTGACTTCAATCGTCTTTTGCTTCTTGCGCGCCTCGGCTTCGCGTTTCTGGGTTTCGTATTTGAATTTACCGAAATCCATGATTTTACACACGGGCGGGGTCGCGTTGGGCGAGATCTCGACCAGGTCAAGACCAGCCTGATCTGCCAGTTCCATGCCGCGTGCCGGTGTGACAACACCCACGTTTTCGCCTTCTGCGCCGATCAGGCGAATTTCAGTGGCGCGGATACGTCCGTTGACGCGGGGGCCGGTGTCGCGCTGCGGGGGCGCGTTATGAGGTCTGCGGGCTATGGTGCCATTCCTTCTGATGTTTCAAATCTCTTGTGCGAAAGGTAAAGGCGCAATCCCGCGCTTTCAAGCTGAAAACGCGCGGGTTTTCGCGTTTTGACGATGCTGCGGCGAAACTCCCCTTGAGACTGCGGGAAAATTCGCCCATTCCACACATAGTTGCCGGTAAATTCGGCCAATACCGTTCCAAACCAGGATTTCGAGGAAGATTACATGAACAAGACCCTGATCGCCATTGTCGTCGCTGCCCTTGCCGCTTTTGGCGGGTTCAAGTGGTATCAGAACATGCAGACGGACACCGCTGCGCAAGAGGCTGCGGTAAAAGCTGAAGCTGCCGCTCAGGCGGAAGCTGCCGAGAAAGCGGCTGCTGACGCAAAGGCCGCCGAAGACGCCGCCGCATCGGAAGCTGCAAAAGCCGCTGAAGAGGCCGCTGCCGCTGCTGCAAAAGCCGCCGAAGAAGCTGCCGCCAAAGCTGCGGAAGAAGCCTCTGCCGCTGCAGCCGCCGTGTCTGAAGCCGCAAGCGCCGCCACAGATGCCGCAACCGAAGCAGCCAGCACCGCGGTTGAGGGCGCCATGGACGCCGTAAGCGATGCGGTGACCGGTGTTGTGGGCGAAAGCGAAGCTGTGACCGGTGCGCTTGGTGCCGCAACTGAAGCTGCCACCGGCGCGGTCACCGACGCAGTGGAAAGCGCTGCTGGCGCGGCCACAGAAGCAGCCACCGATGCGGTCAACGCTGCAACCGGTGCTGCTGAAGCCACTTCTGAGGCTGCAACTGAAGCTGCTGGCGCCGCCACTGAGGCTGCAACTGAAGCCGCAACCGAAACCACCGAAGCCGCTGCAGACACGGCCGCCGACGCCGCAACCACCGCAACCGGTGGCGTGATGGAAATGGCCAAGACGCTCTTGACTCCGGAAGGGTTCGACGCTGGCAAAGTGGCCGAACTGATTGACGGTTCGTCGCTGGGTGACGTGCAGAAAATGGCGCTGAAAACCGCCGTTGACCAAGCTGCCAACAACCCCGAGCTGCTGGGGGCAGCCCTGAACCAGGTGAAAGCCGCCCTCGGCATGTAAGCCCGGCTTTCAGCCATCCGAAAACCGAAACGCCGCGCCTTCCAGCGCGGCGTTTTTTATTGGCCCCTTGTCGCGCCCCAACAAGACCTGTTAACGCTTATCGCTATGGAAACCCTGTCTTTTCTCTTTGTCCCCCTATCCCTACTGGCCACCGCCGTCATGGCCGCCTCGGCAGCTATTCAGGCCCATCGCGCCCAGATGGATCCGTTTGGTGCCATCGTGCTGGCGATCGCCACGGCAATGGGCGGCGGCACGTTGCGCGATCTGTTTTTGGGGTTAACGCCGGTGTTTTGGCTGCGCGACGAGCGGTTTTTGGCGGTGGCGGTCCCCGTGGCGTTGCTTAGTTTTTTCCTGGCCACCCGCATGTCGGCGGGCAATGGACGACGGTTTCAGGTGTTGATGCATCTGGACGCCATCGGGCTTGCGCTTTTTACGCTTACCGGGGTGCAGGTGGCACTGGATGCGGGGATCTCGTCGCTACTGGCGATTGTGATCGGCTGTATCACTGGCACGGCGGGCGGGATGATCCGCGACCTTCTGTGTAATATGACCCCCAGCCTGCTGCGCGAAGATCTTTATGCCACCCTGTCGCTGGCGGGTGGCGGGCTTTACGTGCTGCTTTTGGATGTGGTGCCTGATGATGTGGCGGCGGGGGCTAGTTTTGCTTTGATCCTGCTGGCCCGGGTCATTGTCCTGCGCCGCGCGCCGCCCTCAGCCGTGTGATCGACGCCGCGCGGCCACCAGTTCAGCAATGATCGACACGGCAATTTCCGCCGGTCCAATTGCGCCGATGTCCAGCCCGACCGGGCCATGGATCCGCGCCAGTTCTCCTGCAGAAAATCCCCGCGCCCGCAGCCGCTCCAATCGCTGTGCCTGAGTGCGCTTGGACCCGAGGCTGCCGATGTAAAATGCGTCTGATCTCAGCGCCGCTTCCAGCGCCGGATCGTCAATTTTCGGATCATGCGCCAAGGTCACAATTGCCGTGCATTGATCCATGCCGATAGCGGGCAGCACCTCGTCGGGATAATCGCAATATTGCGTCACACCGGGAAAACGCTCTGCCGTGGCAAAAGCGCCGCGCGGATCAATCAAAATCACCTCAAAGCCCACAATCTGCGCCATCGGGACAAGCGCCTGCGCCACATGCACCGCTCCTGCGATGACCAACCGCTGGGGGGGCTCATGCAGGTGGGTAAAGCATTGCCCCCTGTGTTGCGTCTGCGCGTTTGGTCCAGCATCTAAGAGGGTGCGGGTCCAGTTTTCCGTCTCGACCGAGTAGGAGACACTCCGGCGCGCGGCGCGGGCGGCGACCAGTTTTTCCAGCGTCGCCACCTCCATCCCCTGCCCCGCACCCTGCGTGCCGATGGGCTCCACCAACACCGAGATCTCCCCGCCACAGGCCAGACCGGCGGCAAAAGCATCGTCACCTGAAACGCCGAATGTCAGCATCCGGGCCTTGCCATCCGCAATCGCATCCTGCGCGGACATCACCACCGCAGCTTCGACACAGCCCCCCGAGACCGAACCTTCAATGGCCCCGTCTTCTGTCACCACCATCTGACTGCCGATCGGGCGCGGGGCGCTGCCCCATGTGCTGGTCACCGTGGCGATGGCCACGGCGCGCCCGGACTGATACCAGTCCAGCGCCAGCTCGGGGATTTTGTCAAATGTCTGCGTGTTCATCTTTGCCTCTGCACCAGCTGATTTGACAATTTAAACGAAAATTGTCACCTCATCAAGCGCACAAAGAAAAAGGGCCGCAGCACAGCCACGACCCTTTTAGAACAGCCCAAAACGGGTATCGCGTTACGCGGCAGGTTGCGTCAACGCTGCATCCCCGCGCGGCGCTTCGGGCACCACAAAGGCAATCACGATGAACAAAACACCAAGCCCAAGCCCCAACAGATCGCCAGGAAGCGCGGTCAGCCCGTCGTATTTTGCGCCCGGAACGGTGCCAAGGGTGACTTTGCCACCCGCGATCTTGTCTAATAGCCCGGTGGCTTTCACCGACGGATAGGTGATCATGTAGGCAGCCGCCCCCAGCAGCCCGCCAAGGATGAAAAACAGCGCATCTTTGCGTCCGGTTGCCGCAGCGCAGACACCGGTGCCCGGGCAAAATCCAGACACGGCCCAGCCCGCACCCAGCAAAAGACCGCCCACAAACACGCCGACATAGGCGGTTTCACTGACATATGCCCCACGTCCACAAGGCCAGTCATCTGCCCGCCAAACATCAGGATCGAGCCCACGCCAATCGCCAGTAGGATCGCCTTCATCAGACCCAGCGCGCGCAGCGACAACATACGGATCAGCACCGAGGGGTTTGTCGCCCCAATGCGGTCAAGCACAAAGCCAAACAGACCGCCGATTGCCAAAGCAAGTAGGATTTTCATAAGCTTATCCTTTCCGATACATCATCATCGCCACAGGCACCGCAGCCGCAACCGCACCGGCGGCAAAAATATAGCCTGACAGAGCGGTCTGCATCATGCCCGACATCATATGGCCCGAGGTACATCCCCCGGCCAACCGCGCGCCATACAGCACAATGAAGCCGCCAATCGCAGCCATCATGTAGCGCTTTACCGGAGTGTCCCCGAAGGTTTCATAATGCACCGCTGGCAGCTTGTTCTCTTCTGCGCCATTGCCTCCGCGCAGACGTGACGAGGCAAACGCCCCCAGCATCATCGCCACCACAAACACAAAGCTGTAGTTCAGCGGGTTTGCGATGTTTTTTGCGTATTTGCCGTTGGATTTTGCCAGATAAGCATTGGTCGAGGTGTAGCCCTCTTCGGTTTTGCTCACCAATTCCGCATTCACCGCGTCGCCAATGATCCCGTCAAGGATCACAAATTGCGTCGATACGCCGATGGGTTTGACCAACGCCACCGCGAGGAAGAACACAAGGCCCAGCGCCACCCCCCCGATTTTCCAGTTCAGATTCATGGGGCCACCCCTTAATTGCTAATATTCATATGTGTTGATTTATTAATGGCAATTCCCCCAGAAGGTCAATGCAACCTTAAGCCTAAGGGGACAAAGCAGCCCTTGAGCACCGGTAATCGAATGCCGTTGCGGCATGTGGGGCACAGAAACTGTTCATCTATTTGCATAAGTTGACGAATTTCGCCGGGTCTGACAGAAATACGGAAACAATATTAAGGTTTTTTCGCGATAAGCACAGAAACCTCGAAAATTGGCCCCAGTATTGCCACACCCAAACTGAAACAGGCTTTTAACAGATCCCGAACGGCCCCTGTACAGGCCCCGCACCGGCCCCAGCAGGCCCAAAACAGGCACATTCATGAACCAGTCACCATATTTTCCGGTAAAGGACCGCCCATGCGAATAACCGCTGTGACCTGCGTCAAGAACGAAGGGCCGTTTCTGATCGAGTGGATTGCCTATAACCGGGTGATCGGCGTGACGGATTTCCTTTTCTATTCAAATGATTGCTCGGATGCGACTGACCGGTTGCTGGATGCGCTGGAAACGCGCGGCTTGTTGACCCATCTGCCCAATCCGGCACAGGGGCGCAATTACCAGATGGAGGCGCTGAAGGCGGCAAAATCGCATGACCTCGTGCTGTCATCTGACTGGGTCTGGATTGCGGATGTGGATGAGTTTCTCAATATCCACGTCGGCAATGGCACCATCCCAGAGCTGATCGACGCCTGCGACAACCCCCATGCGATTTCGCTCACCTTCCAGTTTTTTGCCAATTGCGACATCGACGGGTTCGAAGACCGCCCGGTGATTGCGCAATTCACCCGCTCGCATAACCCGGACATCTGGTGCGATCAGACCGCGCAAGAAGTGAAAACCCTGATCCGCCATGATTTCCCGGTGAAATATTATGGCGCACATCGGCCGTTCATAAAAGAAGGCCTGTCAAAGGATCAACGCCCGGTCTGGAGCGACGGATCCGGGCGCGATGTGCCGTGGAAATACCGTGTGGCCGCCAACAAACGGCGCATTCGCAAGTTTCCGGCAGAGGGCGCGCGCAACTTTGCCACGCTGAACCACTATGCGCTGCGCTCGCTTGACAGCTATCTGGTCAAAAACGACCGGGGCGATGTGAACCGCGAACATCGCAATTTCGACGACAGCTATTGGCGCGAACGCAATGATGATGCCTATGAGGATCTGTCGATCCAACGCTACCTGCCCCGGCTGAAGGCCGAGATGGCACGGCTGTTGGACGATGATGAGATCCGCGCGCTGCATGACGAAGCCGTCGCCGCCCATTGCGCCACCCGTGATCGGTTGTTGGCAGACCCGGATTATCGCCAGTTGCGCGACCAGTTGAAGGCCTGCCCGAAACAAAGTCCGGCGGAACTTGCCCTGAAGGAGCTGATCGAGACATGAGCGCGCCTACGTCTTCGCCAACGGTCCGCCCCTCGGTGCCCAAGGGTCTGAAAGTGATCAACCTGGGCTTGCCGAAATCCGGCACCACCACCTTGGGACAGGCGCTGAAACACGCGGGCCTGAATGTGGCTGACTGGCGTATTCGACGTGGCCAAAGCAAAGGCGACAAGCTTGCGCGGGCCTTTGTTGGCAAGCTGATGTATGACGGCTATTTCGACCAGGGCGACCCGCTGGCGCCCATGGCCGAATTTGACGCGTTTACCGAAATTGACGTGGTGCGCGACGGGCTGAACCTGTGGCCGCAATGCGACTGGGGGCTGCTGGCTTCGATCCGGGCGCATCATCCGGGGGCAAAATTTGTGCTGACGCACCGCGATCCAGTGAAACTGTCCAACAGCATGGGGCGCTGGTCAAACCTTGGCCGCACCCGCCTGCCGATGAACGCAATTCCCGGCCTGCCCGAGGAATATGGCCGCACCGACGCCGAGCGGATCCGCTGGATCGAAGGCCATTACGCCTTTTGCCGTCAGGTGTTCACCGGGGCGGATGATTTTTTTGAATACGACATTGAAGACGACAGCGCGCAAGCCCGCCTGTCGGACTTCCTTGGGGTGGAATTGCCCTGGTGGGGCGTGGCCAACGCCAATGAAAACCGCCCGGCTAATGACGCCGTTGACAGTGACACGAGTAAATCTGAGGAAAACAGCTGATGCGCATCATTCTCCATATCGGGCTGGAGCAATGCGGGGCCGAGCGCCTGCAAGACGTGCTGGACGCCAAACGCGATCAGATGATCGACAAGGGTGTGCTTTATGCGCGCAGCCCCGGGCGCAAGAACCATACACGGCTTTACATGGCGGTGACAGACCCGGATCGGGTAGACATCCTGCGCCACAATCGCGGCTATGCGACAGAAGATAAACAAGAAATGCTGCGCCGTCAGGTTGCCGAGGATCTGGCACGGGAGGTGGAAAAGCATCGCCCCGAGACGTTGGTGATTTCGGCCAGCCAGCTGTGCACCCTGCCCTATGACACCGAGCTGACCCGGCTGCGCGGGCTGTTGCTACCGCTGTCTGATGACATTCAGATTGTCGCCCATGTGGACGAACAGGGCCGCATCCTGGCCCGCCATTATGCCGCCACCGTGCTGGCGGGGCGCACAGCCCCCTTGTCGCGTGAAATTGCGATGGCGCAGAAGGTGGGCGAAAAAGGCGAAGAAAGCTGGGCTGACGCGGCGCTTGCCTCGTGGGGGGTGCCAGCCCCCGAACGTCACCAGTTTGACGAATTGCAGGCCCCGCCGCATTGGCTTGACTACCTGTCGTTGGTGGATCGCTGGGAAAAGGTGTTTGGCGAGGGAACGGTCAGCCTGCGCTCATATGAGCCTGAGATGTTTGCCTCGGCCGCGCTGACAGATGACATCCGCGATATGGTTGGGCTTGAGACCAACATCGGCAAAGCCCCGCTGGGCAAGACACCGGTGCCCCCGCCCGCTGCAAGCCTGACCCGGGCGCGGCAGATGAATGAGGTGCTGGTGGCGCTTCTGGCCAAGGGCGGCTGATCCCCCCGCCAATGTGGCGGCGTCTGGTGGGGCATGTTCTGGTGCCCGGCGCACCGATGGCACCGGGGGAACTGGCGGATTTTTCGCGTGAATTTGAAAAAAACAACCAAAAGCTTTTAAAAACGCATAAAGCAGTGTCCGCCGCCTGCCTGAAACGCGACCGCGCGGTCTCTGGCGGCTGGAAAGAAGCCGATCCCACCAAGGGTTTTCGCGCCACGCAATATGTCGCCGCCTTCCTGCCACGCATTGATCAGGTCACCCGCGAGCAGCACAAGGCGGGCAAGGCCCCGGCTCAGGCTCAGGCTCAGGCACAAGCTCAGGCAAAAGCTGCCGCACCAATCACCGCGCCGCCGATGACTGGCGATTTGCACGAAACCTCAACCGGGGACACGCTTGGTCCGGTGGCCGAACGGCTGATGTCGCCCCGCGCCAAAGAGAACTTTCACCACCTGCGCGGCGGGCGATTTGCACCGCACAACAATATTGGCCGGGTGAATGAAACCGATCTGGCCGCAGAATACAGCGAGATCACCCCGCGTGACCTGCCCGATGCGCTGAAAGCCGGGGGCAATTCCGGCAATGTGATTGTGGGCTGCATGAAAAACGAAGCGCCCTATATTCTGGAATGGGTGGCTTACCATCGCGCCATGGGGATCGACAACTTCCTGATCTACACCAATGATTGCTCGGATGGCACATCAGAGATTCTTGACCGGTTGCAGGATCTGGGCGTGCTGCAGCACCGCAATAACGACAATTGGAAAGGCAACAGCCCGCAGCAATACGCGCTGAATCAATCGTTGAAGGAAAACGTGATCCTGAATGCGGAATGGGTCATTCATATTGACGTGGATGAGTTCATAAATGTGCGCTGTGGCAATGGCACGATGCGGGATTTCCTGACCCGCGTGCCGGATGCCACCAATGTGGCCATGACCTGGCGGCTGTTTGGCCATAATGGCGTGACCCAATTCCGAGACGATCTGGTGATTGACCAATTCGACACCGCCGCACCGAAATACGCCCCCAAGCCGCATACGGTCTGGGGGTTCAAGACCATGACCAAAAACGTGGGCGCATATGAAAAGCTGTCCTGCCACCGCCCCAACAAACTGCGCGACACGCACCGCGAGGATGTGATCTGGGTCAATGGATCTGGCCAGCGGATGAGCGAGAATTACAAGGACAAGGGCTGGCGATCTGACCTCAAGACGATCGGTTATGACCTGTTGCAGCTCAATCATTATGCGCTCAGATCGGCGGAAAGCTATTTGATCAAGCGGCAACGGGGCCGTGCACTGCATGTAGATCGCTCGATCGGGATCAACTATTGGGTGCGGATGGATTGGGGGGCAACAAGGATGTCACCATCAAACGTAACATCACGCGCACGGTGGCCGAGTTGGGGCGCCTGATGGTGGACAAAAAACTGGCGGAACTGCATCAGTCCGGGGTCGACTGGCATTTGGCCAAAGCGGCTGAGTTGCGCCAGAACCCGGAGTTCTCCGAGCTTTACGATCAGGCGCTGGAAACCAAGCTGACCGAAATGGAACGGGTGGCCTATGCGCTGGCATTGGATATGGAAAGCTGAGGGGACGCAGAGCTGAGCCCGCCCTGCCAGAGCTGGACATGACATGGTGGTGGGGGGTGGTCACATCAAATGAGCCGTAAGTGCGCGAGGAGGATGACATGGATGGACCTTTGACAGCAAAGACCGCAGAGGCCCCCGGCGCGCCAAAACCGCCGGAGGGGCCCACGGTCATACAATACCCCACGGATGGCCCACGCCACGTGAAATCTCGTGGTATGCGCTTTCCCAATGACAGCCGCTTCCTCCCCACCAACCTGCAACGCAGCCTGCGCAGCGGCACCTATTGCGAACGCACGCTGGCGGCGGTCAAGGCCATGGTCAAACGCGAGGATGTGGTGCTGGAGCTGGGGACCGGCATCGGCTTTATCTCAACCTTCATGGCGCGCAAGCTGAAGGTGCGCGAGGTGCAGAGCTTTGAACCCAACCCGCATCTGATCCCTTATATCGAAGAGGTCTACCGCGAAAACGGCATTGAAAATGCGCAGGTGCATAATGCGCTGCTGGGCAAGCGCAAAGGCCACGCAAAATTCTATGTGCGCGACACAGCCCTGACCAGCTCGCTTGAGGAAAACCCCAAAGGCGAAGGGGCCCCGGTGCGCGAAGTGCTGGATGTGGAGGTGCGCAATTTCAACACCACGCTGCGCGAGATCAAACCGACGGTGCTGATCTGTGACATCGAAGGCGCGGAAGCAGCCCTGTTGCCGGGCACCGCGCTTAACCGTCTGCGCGCAGCCATCATCGAACTGCACCCGCAGTGGATTGGGCAATCCGGCGTGCAAGCGGTGTTTGACGCAATGCAGGCCGCCGGGCTGACCTATTTCCCACGCCAATCAAACGGCAAAATCGTTGCCTTCAAGAAAGGCTGGTAAATGCGCGCCACCGCCGTTCTCTGCGTGAAAAACGAAGGGGCCTTCCTGCTGGAATGGCTGGCCCATCATCGCGGCATCGGGTTCACCGATTTTCTGGTGCTGTCCAATGATTGCGACGATGGCACAGATGCAATGCTGGATCGCCTGCAGGATATGGGAGAGCTGATCCACCTGCGCAATGATGGCCCCTATGGGCAGGGCGGCATCCAATGGACTGGCTATAAACTGGCCGACAAACACCCGCTGGTGCAGCAATCCGATTGGCTGATGACGCTGGACATTGATGAGTTTGTCAACATTCACGCGGGTGACCACACTCTGTCCGCCCTGCTGGGGGCCCTGCCCGACGCAGATGCAATCCCGATCACCTGGCGTCTGTTTGGCAACGCAGGTCATCTGCGTTTTCACGACAAACCGATGACCGAAGTATTCACCCGCTGCGCACCTGAAGTAATGTATTGGCCGTGGCGCGCTTCATGTTCAAAACCCTTTACCGCAACATCGGCGCCTATCGCAAACTGGGGGTCCATCGCCCGCGCAGCCCGGTGCACGGCAAGGCCGAACAGACCCGCTGGTTTGACGGGCATGGGCGCGCGTTGGAAGCGCGATTTCAGAAAAGCCAGATCTTCTCGCCATTTGGGCGGCCGAATTACGGTTTGGTGCAACTGAACCACTACGCGCTTGGCGCAATGGAAAGCTATGTGTTGAAACGCGCGCGCGGGCGGGCGGTGCATGAAGGCGACCTGCTGGGGATGGATTATTGGGCCGAGCGCAACTGGTCCAATGTTGAAGACACCTCTATTCGCGCCAGTGATCCACTGCGCGACCCGCATCTGGCGCGCTACAAAGCTGATGACACCCTTACCAAGTTGCATAACGCTGCAGTCACCTGGCGCAAGACCCGTTTTGCCGAACTGATGGCCGACGAACCGAACCGCGCGCTGATGGGGCGGCTGATGATGTCCCCGCCAGCCCAACCGATTCCCATCAAACTCGCCCGAGAGCTGTTCGATCATGCACAAAAATCCCGTGGCGGGTGGGATTAACCACGGGGAAAGGACAGTCAAGAAAACGCGCCCGCCTTTTCTTGATTTTGCCCCATTGCATACCCATTCCCGCCCGCATTACGCTCTAGCAACATCCAAGAGGGATGGCTGAAGCAAAGGTAACAGAATGCAAGATGATACACCGACCCAGGCGGATGCGGTTGATCTGACCGAGGCGGATTTTAACGAGTGGCTGGATGCGATTGACGAAATGGGCGAAGAACGCGGCTATTTCGAACCGATCGGCCCGCGCCATTCTGCCATTCTAACCGACGAAGGCCCCACTCTGATTGTCACTTTTGAGGTCGCGGAAACCGTGCGCCAAAGTGATGACTGCCTGCCGATGGGCTGGTCACTTGTGGAACAGAACGGCTGGTCCAACCTGTGCATTCTTGCCCATGAAGACAGCTGGTTCCGCGACCCGTCAATCTATGGGTATTTTGACCGGCTTGTAGACGACGGATTCTTTGAAGATTTTGATAAAGTTGTGTTTTTTGGGGCTGACACCTGTGGCTATGCGGCCTGCGCCTATTCGGTTGTTGCCCCCGGCGCCACGGTGATTGCGGTTGCCCCACAAGCCACACTTGATATGGCCCGTGTTGGATGGGACCGCCGTTTTCCACAGATGCGCCGCACCGATTTCACCTCGCGCTACGCCTATGCACCGGACATGGTCGAAGGCGCCGAGGCCGTTTATCTTCTGCTTGATCCTGCCAACACCGAAGACGCGATGCACGCCAGCTTGTTTCACGGCGACAATATCCATCGCCTCAATTGCCGCCATCTGGGCGACTTTCTGTCCGGCGAGCTCTGGTCAATGGGGATCCTGCCCGGGCTGATCCTGGAAGCAGGCCATAACCGCCTGACCCCGCTGTCCGCCTGTCAATCCCTGCGCAAACGGCGAGGGCACCTGCCCTACCTGCGTCTGCTGCTTGATAAATTGCAACAGGCTGGCCGATCCCAACTGGTGGCGACACTGTCACGCTATGTCACGGAACGGCGCGGCGCACCACGTTTTCGCAAGGCGTTGGTTGAGGCCGAGCGCGAGTTGGAAGACGCCTGAGCGTCACATCAGCCGAAGACAGAACAACCAAGCACACGCGATCCGGCGATCTCTGCCACTTTCATCAAGCCTTAACCAAAAGGGCCACATTGTGGCGGTATGGAACAGATTCGTCATAAATTGCACGGAACGCCAATCTGCCCGGCCGACCCGCTGCTGCCCCTTCACCCGGCCGAGGAACTGGCCGATATCCGCCGTCAAATCTCGCGTCTACGCAAACGCGAAACCGAACTGCGCGAGGCATTTCTGACCTGCACCGACCCGGACGCACTCGACGGCCCAACCCATCGCGTGGTGATCAAAACCACCCGCCGCAAGCTGTTTGACAAGGCGCTTTTACCGCCAGTGATCCAGTCTGACCCAAAGTTTTTCACCACACACGAGCAGATCCGCGTCTGCGTCTTGCCCAGCGAACGCCCCGCGCGTCGCCAAGGCGTGTTTTCCGGCATGTCCGTCCCTTACTCGGTAGATCGTGATGACATCGACGTGCTGGAACCCTTTTCAACCGCCCTACGTGAGGCCTGAGGCAATAAAACCCCTTTCGCGGAACGTGGGCTTGGGCTAAAGCGTTTTGAATACCACCTGACACACGGCTTTGTTCGAAACGCCCATCGCATTTTCATGGCATTCTCACGCCACCTTTGGTGCGTGGCCTCTTCTGGCAAACCGATTTCAGGTTCAAGTTGAAACGCCCCAAGACTGACTTGGGTGAACATTCGATGACACAGAGCCGACGACAGAGCCCGAAGACGGAACCTATGACACAGACCCTCACGATCCGCCGCCCCGACGACTGGCACCTGCACCTGCGCGATGGCGAGGTGCTGAAGGCCGTCCTGCCCGAAACCGCACGCCATTTTGGCCGTGCGATCATCATGCCCAATCTGGTGCCGCCCGTCGTCACCCATACGGAGGCTGAGGCATACCATAGCCGGATCATGCAGGCCCTGCCCGAGGGCATGACATTTGACCCGCTGATGGTGCTTTACCTCACTGAGAACACGGACCCCGAAGATGTAGCCCGCGCCCATGCGTCCGGTCTGGTCAAGGCGGTGAAACTCTACCCCGCCGGCGCCACCACCAACTCGGCCTCTGGCGTGCAGGATTTCACCAAGGTTGCCGCCGTGTTTGAGAAAATGGCCGAGATTGGCCTGCCGCTCTGCGTGCATGGCGAAGTGACCGACAATGACATTGATATCTTTGACCGCGAAGCCGTGTTTATCGACCGGGTGCTGGACCCGATCCGCCGCACCCATCCTGAACTGCGTGTGGTGATGGAACATATCACCACCCAAAATGGCGTCGATTACGCGCGCTCCGGCGGGGATAATCTGGGGGCCACGATCACCACACACCACTTGATCATCAACCGCAACCACATCCTCGTGGGCGGGATCAAACCGCATTACTATTGCCTGCCTGTGGCGAAACGCGAAGAGCATCGCCTGGCTCTGCGCCAAGCGGCCACATCCGGTGACAAGACGTTTTTCCTTGGCACAGACAGCGCCCCCCACACCGATCCCAACAAGGAAAGCGCCTGTGGCTGCGCGGGTTGTTTCACCGCGACCAACACGATGTCCTGCCTGGCGGAAGTGTTTGAACAGGATGGCGCGCTGGACAAGCTTGAGGGGTTTGCGTCCCTCAATGGTCCCGCATTCTACGGGCTGCCCGCAAGTGACGAGACACTCACCCTGACCAAGGGCAACCCAATGAATTACCCCACCAAGATCGACACGGCAGAGGGGCCGATCACCCTGTTTGATCCCGGCTTTCCATTGCATTGGTCGGTTGCCACCTAAAGCGCAATTATCTCCAAGGAAATTGCCCGGAAAATTCAACTTTTCCGGGCGGCGTGACAAGACCCGCCGCCCGGCCCACCTTCAAGGAGCTGCCCCCGTGATCCCCTCGACCTTCCCCGCAAAAGAAGAAATTGCCCGCCTGACCGCCCGTATGCTGCTTGAGATCGGCGCGGTGAATTTCAACACGGATGAACCGTTCACCCTTGCTTCCGGCCTGCCCTCGCCAAGCTATATCGACTGCCGCAAGCTGATCTCTTACCCGCGCATCCGTTCAACCCTGATGGACTTCATGGCTGCAACCATCATGCGCGAAGCCGGGTTCGAAGCCTTTGACAATATCGCTGGCGGCGAAACTGCGGGCATTCCGTTTTCGGCCTGGGTGGCCGAACGCCTGGCCCTGCCGATGACCTATGTGCGCAAGAAACCCAAAGGCTACGGCAAAAACGCGCGGATCGAAGGCGCGATGTCGGAAGGGCAGCGGGTTCTGCTGGTGGAAGATCTGACCACCGATGGCGGGTCAAAACTGTCGTTTGTGGATGCGATTCGCGACACGGGCGCCACCTGCGGCGCCACCGCGGTGGTGTTCTACTACGACATTTTCCCGGAGACCGAGAAAACCCTGTCCGATCATGGTGTTCAGCTTATTCACCTTTGCACATGGTGGGATGTTCTGGCGGAAGCCAAGGCGCAGGGCGCGTTTTCGGCCGCGACCCTGGACGAGGTTGAACGCTTCCTGAAAGACCCGCGCGCCTGGCAGGCCGCGCGCGCGGACAGCTAAGGCACACCCTAAGTTTAGGCACCCTTTTGCGGGATCCCACCAAATCTGGTAGGGTCCCGCCTATGCTTTGACTTATCCACAGCTTCTTCACAGAAACATACATTTTGCGTTGTGACGGGCATCGGGGGTAAAACTCCCGGCCAAGGGGACCGCCCATGCGCCACCACCGCAACGCGCCGCCGAGGGACAAAGGCATGAACGAGATCAGCACCATTCCGGGCAATTTGCCGGCCGCACCTGATGCAGCGACTGCACAGGGGATGAGATACAGGTGACTG
>JQGR01000020.1_pt1 | contig 31165 bp, 36 predicted proteins | sample 210181 | NCBI WGS metagenome assembly JQGR01 (sample SAMN02928655, study PRJNA255238) | bioreactor metagenome | biome: continuous culture; feature: L-culture metagenome assembled contigs; material: continuous culture biomass; isolation source: continuous culture inoculated with microbial biomass... | reverse complement strand
TTGATGCCGGACATATGTTTACGCACGGCGTTCATGGCTGAAATCGGCGCTCCAGAGGCAAGAAGCGCCCGGTTCAGGAGCTGCTCGTCTTCCAGCGTCATTCCGTCAGGGGGACAAGGCAACAAAGCAGACCCACCACCGCAAATCAGGGCAATCACCAGATCATCTTCGCTTAGATCTTTCACCGCATCAAACATTGCCGTACTGGCCGCCATCCCTGCCTCATCAGGCACCGGGTGGGCGGCCTCCAGTACCTTGATGGTTTCACAGGGGGTTGAGAACCCATAGCGCGTGACCACAACCCCTTCCAACGGCCCTTCCCAAAGCGCCTCAAGCGCGGCTGCCATATGTGCCGCGCCTTTTCCTGCGCCAACCACCACAACCCGCCCCTTCGGCGGAGCTGGCAGATGACGCGCCAAAGCCTGCAGCGGGTCCGCCGCTTTGATCGCGGCATTATAAAGAGAGGTCAGCAGTGATGCGTCAGCAGGTTCAATCATGCCGTAGCATACCGCGGCACGATTTTGGGGCAATCCCTTCGCGCGCTTTCGCACCTGCTAAGCCAGAAACCGAGCATCTGCGCGCCCTGCCATCAGCAAGCCAGTTCGACCCAGTTTGCCGGAACCACCAAGGTCTGTGCCTTTTTTGCTGATTTTCTTGCTGATCTAGTCGCATCACACGGCAAGAAACAGCCCACTCAAGTAAAAAAGGGACCAAATTCTATTGTTGCGAATGATTTGCAATTGCATTACCAAAAAATCACGCTATCTATACTGCAACTCATTCGCAACAAATCTGCCACTCCGGAACCTACGGATCGGCTCAATCGAGAGGAATTTCCATGATCAGAAAATTTACTGGCCTGATGGCAGCGACCGCAGCAACAGCGCTGCTGGCTGGCAGCGCATTTGCCACAGAAGATCGGATGAAGGTTGTCACCACCTTTACCGTGCTGGCCGATATGGCGCAGCAGGTCGCCGGCGATGCGGCAGATGTGGTTTCGGTCACAAAACCGGGTGCCGAGATCCACGGCTATGAACCCACCCCAAAAGACATTGTGCGCGCCCAGGATGCTGATTTGATCCTGTGGAACGGTATGAACCTTGAACTGTGGTTCGAGCAATTTCTGACCAATCTTGGGGATATCCCCTCAGCCACCTTGACCGACGGGATCGACCCGATCTCGATCGCCGCAGGCGCCTATGAGGGGAAACCCAATCCACACGCCTGGATGGGACTGGATAACGCGTTGATTTACATCGACAACATCCTGAAATCCTTCAGCGAAAACGATCCGGACAACGCCGCGATCTACGCAGCCAATGCCGCCGCCTACAAGGATCAGCTGCGCGCAACATTGGACCCGCTGCGACAAAAAATCGCCGCGATCCCCGAGGCGCAGCGCTGGCTGGTGACCTGCGAAGGCGCCTTTAGTTACCTCGCCCGCGATTTCGGCATGAAGGAGCTGTATCTCTGGCCGATGAACGCTGACCAGGTGGGCACGCCGCAGCAGGTCCGCAAGGTGATCGACGGGGTGAAAGACAACAATATCCCGGTGGTGTTCTGCGAAAGCACTGTCAATACGGCACCAGCCCAACAGGTCGCCCGGGAAACCGGCGCGCATTACGGCGGGGTCCTGTACGTCGACAGCCTTTCCGCGGCAGATGGCCCGGTGCCGAGCTATCTTGATCTGCTGACAGTCACCTCGCAGACCGTCGCAAACGGTTTGACCGCAAGCGTCAACTGACCCAAACCACCAGTGCCCGCCGGATTGTCACACGCCCGGCGAGCATTTTTCCTTTCGGGCACCGCCCCTTCTGGTAGAAAGACCACTATGAAAGACGAAAAGCAGATCACCAATGCGACGCCCTCCTCTGCGGGGGGAGCGGGAATTGAAGCAAGGGATGTCTCGGTCACCTACCGCAATGGGTTCACCGCGCTGCACGACGCCAGTTTTGCTATCCCGCGCGGCACCGTGACTGCGCTGGTTGGTGTGAACGGGGCTGGGAAGTCCACTCTGTTCAAAGCGATCATGGGGTTTGTTCCGACCGCAAAGGGGGACATCCGCCTGCTTGGACTAAGCGTGAAAGAGGCGCTGCGCCGCAATCTGGTCTCTTATGTGCCGCAGGCTGAAGAGGTGGACTGGACCTTCCCGGTGCTGGTCGAGGATGTGGTGATGATGGGCCGCTACGGCCATATGGGCTTTCTGCGCCGCCCCTCGCAAGCGGACCATGACGCGGTGGACAGGGCGCTGGACCGGGTAAACATGCGCGAATTTCGCAAACGCCAAATCGGCGAATTGTCCGGAGGTCAAAAAAACGGGTATTTCTGGCCCGTGCGCTGGCACAAGACGGACAGGTGATTTTGCTGGATGAACCTTCACCGGGGTTGACGTAAAAACCGAAGAGCAGATCATTGAGTTGCTGCGCGAGTTGCGGGCAGAAGGCCGGGTGATGCTGGTTTCCACCCACAATCTGGGATCAGTGCCCGAGTTTTGCGACCGCACGGTTCTGGTCAAAGGCACGGTTCTCGATTTTGGCCCGACCGAAACCACCTTCACCCGCGAAAATCTGGAAGCCGCATTTGGGGGCGTATTGCGCCATTTCACCCTGGGTGGATCGGACCTGCACGACGATGACGATACCCGCCACGTGTCGATCCTGACCGATGATGAGCGTCCATTTGTGCAATATGGCGATCAGACCAAACGCGCGGAGGAGCAGAAATGAGCTGGCTTCTCGAACCATTTTCCTACGGGTATATGACCAATGCCATGTGGGTGTCGGCACTGGTTGGCGCGGTCTGCGCCTTCCTGTCGTCTTACCTGATGCTCAAGGGGTGGTCGCTGATTGGGGATGCCCTTTCACATTCTGTGGTGCCGGGCGTGGCCGGAGCTTATATCCTCGGCCTGCCCTTTGCACTGGGGGCCTTCATCTCTGGTGCGCTGGCGGCGGGGGCGATGCTGTTTTTATCCGAGCGATCAGGCCTGAAAGTGGACGTGATCATCGGCATCATCTTCACATCATTTTTTGGCCTTGGCCTGTTCATGGCATCAGTTAACCCGATGTCAGTCTCGATCCAGACCATCACCATGGGCAATATTCTGGCGGTCACGCCAGAGGACACAATGCAACTGGTGATCATCGGTGTGGTCTCGCTGACGATCCTCGCACTGAAATGGAAAGACCTGATGGTGGTGTTTTTCGACGAAAGCCATGCGCGGTCAATCGGGCTCAAGCCCGGGCTTCTGAAAGCCGTGTTTTTCATGCTGCTTTCGGCCAGCGTGGTGGCGGCGATGCAAACGGTCGGTGCGTTTCTGGTCATCGCCATGGTGGTTACACCCGGGGCCACGGCCTATCTTCTGTGTGACCGTTTTCCCCGACTCATCCTCACATCAGTTGCCATTGGTGCGTTCACCAGCTTTGCCGGGGCATACATCAGTTTTTTCCTTGATGGGGCCACGGGCGGGATAATTGTTGTGCTGCAGACGCTGATCTTTCTTGCAGCCTTCATTTTTGCCCCGAAACACGGGCTGCTGGCCGCTAAACGCAAAGCCCGCATGGCCCTGAAGGCAGAGGTGGTGCAATGATCGACACGCTGCTTATGCCGTTTCAATTCGCTTTTATGCAAAACGCCTTCTGGATTGCGGTTCTTGTGTCCGTGCCCACCGCGCTTTTGTCCTGCTTTCTTGTGCTCAAGGGCTGGGCGTTGATGGGGGATGCGGTCAGCCATGCGGTGCTGCCGGGCATTGTGTTGGCCTACATCTTCGGCATTCCATTGATCATCGGCGCCTTTGCAGCCGGCATGTTGACGGCGGTGGCCACCGGGTATCTGGCCGAAAACAGCCGGGTCAAACAGGACACGGTGATGGGTGTGGTGTTTTCCGGCATGTTTGGGTTGGGCATCGTGATGTATGTGTCGCTGCACACCAATGTGCATCTGGATCACATCCTGTTTGGCAATATGCTCGGGGTCGATGCGCAGGCATTGTGGACCGCCGGGATCATCGCTGGGGGTGTATCGCTGGTCCTGGTGGTGAAATGGAAAGACTTTCTGCTGCACGCCTTTGATCCGGCGCAGGCACAGGTCTCCGGCCTGCCGGTGGGGTGGCTGCATTATGGGCTGCTAAGCATCCTGTCCCTGACCATCGTTGCCACCCTGTCCGCCACCGGGCTGATCCTGGCTGTTGGGCTTTTGATTGCCCCCGGCGCTATTGCTTTCCTGCTGGTGCGCAGCTTTGAGCGGATGTTAGTGGTGTCGGTGGTCATCTGCATGTTGTCGATGTTGGGCGGTGTCTATCTAAGCTTCCATCTCGACAGCGCCCCAGCACCGACCATTGTGCTGATCCTGACCCTCATCTTCATCTTCGCCTTTCTGCGCCGTTCCTGGCAGATGCGCCGCACGTCACGTATGGTTTGAAACCTGTCGGCCAGAAGGCTCCGCGCCCGAGCAGGCACCATCTGCAATATTGAATTGCGTTCAGTTTGGTGCATTCCTCTGTCATTTGCTTCACTGGCCTCGCAAGGCAGTTTCACCCATGGCATGCAACAGGTCAGTGGTCCCACTCTGCTACCTACGCGGAGCAATCCATCCGACGGTTGTAAAAACGTCGTTGCCGTAGGGGACGCATCCTCGAAGACTTCCACAGCAAAGACCAAGCCGTAGTCAGGCCTGTCAAACCTGCACTCACGGAGCCCCCAGCTTGCTGCATTAAGCGTTTCAGCAGGGCAAACCCGGCTGTAACGCTGGCCCATTACACTCAGGCCGTGCGCGGCAGAGCCGAGGCGGTGGCACTGCTGAACGCGCCATATGGTGGATAGGCGTCCCCGGCCCGGAGAGGGGGCGGGGACTATGTTCAGATGCGACCGCCTCAATAATTGTGGAGTGATATTTTCACATGCTTTCCTATTGTTTTACAATCTCAGAGGCATGAAAAAAGGAAACGGTTTTGATGCATTGCCGAAACGGGTGAGTTGGTCGCTCGGAACCAACGCGCAGTCCAGCGAGGGCAATAGTTGGCAGGGGTTGATCAGGGAATTGGCGGCGGTGGAGCACCAACCGCTTACGATATCCATAACGTTCCTTTTGGAACTGGATGCCCCAGCAAGCCGGAGGCAGAGCAATGACAGACGCCTGGATACAGACCGTCAGCGGCAAAAAATTCCCGCTCGATGATCCCGATCCCAGCTTGATCGACATCGAGGATATCGCGCACGCGCTGTCGCTGCTGGTCAGGTTCAACGGCCACGGCACGCGGTTCTATTCGGTGGCCGAGCACAGTGTGCATGTGTCCCATGAGATTGCCCCGGACTTGGCGCTGGTCGGATTGCTGCATGATGTGGCCGAGGCCTATTTGGGCGATGTCCCTGCACCGCTGAGGCGCGCGTTGCCGGACTTTCAGCGCTTCGAAGACCGGATGGAAAAGGCAGTGGCTGCACGGTTTGGGCTGAACGCGTCCGATTTCAGATGCGCGGAACTCAAGCGGGCGGATGTGCAGTTGCTGGTTGATGAGAAAGCCAGAATGATGGTGGCCGAGCCTGCGCCCTGGCCTCCGAATGCGCCATCGACAAAAGCTCCGGACCGTATTCAATGCTGGACGCCTGAAGACGCCAAAGCCGCGTTTCTGAACCGGTTCCATGAACTATCCACCGGATCCGGTCGCCAAACCCAGTGACCAAGCAGTGACCGCGGACGGCATGCAAAATAGTGACCGGATGCGCGAAAGGTAGACGAATACCGCGCAACCGCTTCAAAATCTTACCAAATCTATGAGAGAGATTTGGTGGAGCCTAGCGGGGTCGAACCGCTGACCTCTTGCATGCCATGCAAGCGCTCTACCAACTGAGCTAAGGCCCCAACCTTTTTCAGAACCGCGACCCTATCACCTCTCGATGATCGAAAATCGCTGTCTGTGCGGCGGTATTTAGGCAAAGGCGCGATGGGGTGCAACCCAAAAAATGCGCCTGTGCCAATTTTTTTTCGCGGCCAGATTCAAGGCCTGAAATCAGACGGGCTCAATCGTCGTCATTTGCCGGCATATCGGCAATTTCTTCCAGCGAAACTTCTTCTTCATCATCGTCGTCCAGAACATCATCGCCCAGATCAACGTCAGATGCGTCATCATCTTCCAGAACCGCATCGGCGTCATCCACCAGATCCTCGGCCAAAGATGCCTTGTCTTCCTTATCGGCCACCATGGTACGGGTGCCTTTGCCGGTTTCCGTGTTCAGCGCTTCGCCCGTATAGGGGCTAACGATCGGATTGGCGTTCAGGTCATAGAAACGTTTGCCTGTCGTCGGGCAGACACGTTTCACACCCCATTCTTCCTTGGGCATCGTTGCCCCCTTTCCGTTTTCATATCTTCATGCGAATTTGACGCCAGTTGCCATATGTAGACCCAGCTGTCAAAGGCTTTTGCCATGCGCCCCCGGAAGGGCGGAATTGATGCCACAGCCAACACTGTCGCAAAGGTCTAAAGAAAGGATGTAACGCGTGTTTCGATCGCGGATCAAGTCAGCAGAGAAAATTCAGCTGTCAGCAGCCCCCGAGGTTGAGCTTTTGTTGCGCCCATCGTCGCGTGCACGCCGGTTGTCCCTGCGCATATCGCGGCTTGATGGACGGGTAACCCTGACCGTGCCCACCGGCACGCCGCGGCGTGAGGCGATGGGGTTTGCCGAAGGTCGCGCTGACTGGATTCGCAGCCATCTTGCAGACATTCCACAAGATATGCGCCCCGCGATTGGGGACAGCATCCCCTATCTTGGCCAGCCGCATCACTTGACCATCGGCAGAACCCGCGCCCCCCAATTGGGCGATGGCGAGATCCTGCTGCCCGTCGCCGCACAAGAAGATCCCGGCCCGCGCCTGCTGGCTTTCCTCAAACACCAAGCACGCGCCCAGCTCGATCAGGCCAGTCTGCATTATGCGCGCCTGGCCGGACGAGATTTTGGCAGCATCACTCTGCGCGACACCCGGTCACGTTGGGGGTCCTGGCAGTCTCAGGGCAACCTGATGTATTCTTGGCGGCTGATTATGGCCCCGCCCGAGGTACTGCGCTATGTGGCAGCCCATGAGGTTGCGCATCTGGTGCATATGGACCACTCCGCCGAGTTCTGGGCACAGGTCGAGGACATTTTCCCCCACTACCGCGCGCCCCGCAAATGGCTGAGAGACAACGGTAACGAGTTGCACCGCTATCGTTTCAAAGATTAACAGCAGCCGTTCATTCGGTGGATTGACGCCCACGGATTTTTGTGATCACAATTCCCCATGACCACCTCCCCTCGCCCGAACCCCGACACCGGCGCCGCCCATGACCGGGTGTATCGCACCCTGCGGTCGCAGATCATGCATGGCGAGCTTAACCCCGGTGAAGCGCTGACCATTCGCGGCATTGGCAAAAGATTTGACGTCTCGATGACCCCCGCCCGCGAAGCGGTGCGCAGGCTGGCCGCAGAAGGCGCGCTGACGCTGTCGAGCTCCGGGCGCGTGACCGCCGCAGACCTCAGCCCGGAGCGCATTGAAGAACTGGCAGCGCTGCGCGCCCTATTGGAACCCGAGCTGGCCGCCCGCGCCCTGCCCCGCGCCCATATGGCGCTGATTGACCGGCTGCGCGCGATCAACGCAAGGGTGTCCGAGTTTGTGGCGAAACAGGACGCGGTGGGCTATTTGCGCACCAATCTTGAGTTTCACCGCACCCTTTACCTGCGCGCCCATGCTCCGGCTATGTTGGCGATGGCGGAAACGGTCTGGCTGCAGATGGGGCCGACCATGCGCGCGCTTTACGCCCGCAAGCACCGGCCTGATCTGCAAAAACACCATCGTATGATTCTTGCTGCCCTTTCCGCAGGGGATGAACCCGCACTGCGGCTGGCGGTGCGCACTGATGTGACCCAAAGTCTGAAGATGCTTGGGGATTAACTCTGCTTAGGCCCTGAAGCGGAAGAAGATCATCTCTTGCGCACCATATTGGCCGATCCGCTCATCACACCGCCCCTTTGCCACCAAACGCGTGGCCTTGCGCCAGAATGCAACGGCAGGCATGTTCTTCGGTAAAACACGCACCTGCCACACCCCGGGATGTGCAACCAGCGTAAGCTCCAACGCCCGAAGTGATGCCCCGGCGTGCCGATGCGCCCTTAACATAAAAAACTGCCCCAAATCAAAGACTTCAGAAGCATCTGACACGCGACGCACCATCGAAAAACCAATCACCTCATCATCTTTCAGGACAAAATAGGGCCAGTGACCGGGCGCCATCCAATACGGCTCCAACAAGCCTCAGGATGATCAAACCGCCCAGAATAGGCCAGCGGCCAGCCCATAAATTCAGACATATCGTGCAGATACAGCTGGAACATCTGCTCCAGCGCGGCACGCCTTTCGGTGGGTATCAGTTCTAGTCTCATTGGGGTCCATCCTGCTAGGCAGGTTGCCAGAAAAAAGGCACGCCCGAAAGCGTGCCTTTTCGATGAGCAAGATTGCCCGAATTACGAGTGGATCGGACCGTCGCCGCAGGCCAGCGCCGCTTCGCGCACTGCTTCCGAGAAGGTCGGGTGGGCATGGCAGGTGCGAGCGAGATCTTCGGCGGAGCCGCCAAATTCCATCAGAACGCAGGCTTCGTGGATCAACTCGCCAGCCGCCGGGCCCATAATGTGTACGCCAAGCACACGGTCAGTGGCTTTGTCGGCAAGGATTTTCACGAACCCTTCTCCCTGGAACACGGCTTTCGCGCGACCATTGCCCATGAAGCTGAACTTGCCGACTTTATAGTCCACGCCTTCGGCCTTGAGCTGCTCTTCGGTCTTGCCAACCGCGGCCACTTCTGGCGCTGTGTAGACCACACCCGGGATCACATCATAGTTCACGTGACCCACCTTGCCCGCAATGGCCTCAGCCGCCGCCATGCCTTCGTCCTCGGCCTTATGGGCGAGCATCGGACCTTCGGTCACGTCACCAATGGCCCAGATGCCCGGAATGGAAGTTTTCCAGTGATCAGTTGCAATTTGCCCGCGTTCGGTCATTTTGATGCCCAGCGCGTCCAGCCCCAGCCCTTCGGTGTAGGGGCGACGACCGGTGGCGACCAGCACGCAATCGGCGTCCAGCATGTCTTCCTTGTCGTTTTTCTTCAGCTTGTAGTGCACCTTAGCCTTGGTTTTTGAAGCCTCGACTTTTTGCACCGCTGCGCCCATCACGAATTTGATGCCCTGCTTCTTCAGCGCACGGGCAAAGGTTTTCGACAGATCGCCGTCCATGCCCGGAGTGACTTGATCCATGAACTCGACCACGGTCACCTCAGAGCCAAGGCGCGCATAGACCGAACCCATTTCCAGACCGATCACGCCAGCACCGATCACCACCATTTTCTTCGGGATCTTCGGCAGCGACAGCGCGCCGGTGGAGGTCACGACCACCTTTTCGTCCACCTCAACGCCCGGCAGGCTAGAGGGTTCCGAACCAGAGGCGATCACGATGTGCTTGGCGTCATGAACTTCGTCGCCCACTTTGACCTGACCGGCAGCGGGCACCGACGCCCAGCCTTTGATCCAGTCAACTTTATTTTTCTTGAACAGAAACTCGATGCCCTTGGTGTTCTGGCCGATGACGTCATCTTTATAAGCCAGCATTTCCTTCCAATCGACCGAAGGGGATTTGCCCTTCAGGCCCATCTTGGCAAAGTTATGCTCGGCCTCATGCAGGCTGTGCGAGGCATGCAGCAGTGCCTTTGAGGGGATACAGCCCACGTTTAGACAGGTGCCGCCCAGGGTGTCGCGCCCTTCAACACAAGCGGTTTTCAGACCCAGCTGGGCCAGACGGATGGCACAAACATAGCCGCCCGGGCCACCACCGATTACGATTACGTCATAAGATGCCATGGGGGTCTCCATTTGATTTAATGCATCGTTGTTTCACAGGCCCGCGATCTGGCAGGCCAGAAGATGTGGATTTTCGGCTTAGACCGGGGTCAGCAGCTTGACCTGCACATGGATCACGCCATCGCGCTCCATATGCATGGCGAGCTCTTCCGAATCGAAAAACGCGCGGGCCTTTTTCAGGTCGAGAATTTCAAACAGCGCCACCGCGTGGTTCTTGTTGTCCGGATCTTGCCAAACATGCAGTTCGCGAATGCCCACGGCTTTGCGGTTGAACTTGTCCTTTTTGAACACGCCATACCACGCGTCAAAATCCGCGACATCTGCCTGCCACAATACATGAGTTGCCATTTTCGTTCCTCTCGTAACGAGATTTCTTAGGGTCGGGCTAATTCAGATCGGGGTGCCATTTTTCTTGCGCCATACCTGCCATGCCAACACGCAAAAGTTCACGGCAAAAACAACAGAGAGCGCGCCTACAGACTGAACTAACTGGAGCAAGCCAGGACCATCAAATGTTGCAACATAGGGCACCAAAATATAGGCGAAAACACCCGCCAGGGAAGCAAAACCAGACATCTTTTCGCCAAGCTTCATCAATGTCATTAATCCGACGAACATTCCGACCAAACCTGCGATCAGACCGACCGCAGCAAACGCCTCAAGCTCCGGCACGTCCAATACCATGAGAATGGTCATCAACAGCGGCCCCATACCGACTGCAAGCACTCCGTAGAAAGCCCACCACAGGTCCTGACGGTCAGATGCTGCACTCTCCGAACTCACCAAATATCCCTTTCGCCGATCTATTCTGCGACTTAAGTAAAGCCCCGCCAATTGGGCGGGGCTCATGAATGCGTTACAGATCCATCAAAAGGCGACGCGGATCTTCCAGCGCTTCTTTCACGCGCACAAGGAAGGTCACGGCCCCTTTGCCATCGACAATCCGGTGGTCATAGCTGAGCGCCAGATACATCATCGGGCGGATCACCACCTGGCCGTTGATCGCCATCGGGCGGTCCTGGATCTTGTGCATGCCAAGGATCCCCGACTGCGGCGGGTTCAAGATCGGCGAGGACATCAACGAGCCATAGACACCACCGTTGGAAATGGTGAAGGTGCCGCCCTGCATTTCGTCCATCGACAGCTTGCCATCACGGGCGCGGCGGCCCTTTTCGGCGATTGCCTTCTCGATGGCAGCAAAGGACATGCTGTCCGCGTCATTGATCACCGGAACCACAAGACCGGTCGGGGTGCCGGCGGCCACGCCCATATTCACAAAATTCTTGTAAACAATGTCGGTGCCGTCGATTTCCGCATTCACTTCTGGCACTTCTTTCAGCGCGTGACAGCAGGCCTTGGTAAAGAAGGACATAAAGCCCAGACGCACGCCGTGCTTCTTTTCAAACTCAGTTTTGTATTCGTTGCGCAGCGCCATCACCTCGGTCATGTCGACCTCATTGTAGGTGGTCAGCATTGCGGCGGTGTTCTGGCTGTCTTTCAGGCGGCGCGCGATGGTTTGGCGCAGGCGGGTCATCTTGACGCGCTCTTCGCGGGCCGAGTTGTCAGCCGGGGCCTTGGCCGAAGCGGGGGCCGCAACAGAAGCCGGAGCGGCGGCGGGTTTCGGAGCGGCCATGGCCGCCTGTACATCGTGTTTCATCACGCGGCCATCCCGGCCGGTGCCAGCAACTGAACCATTTGCCATTCCTGCATTTGCCATCATCACTTTGGCCGAAGGGGCATCTTCGACATCTTTACCTGAGGCCGCCGCAACGGCCGGATTTTGTGCAGCCGCGGGGGCGGCCGGGGCGGCCACGGCACCAGCGCCGCCGATCACGGCAAGCTTGGCAGTGGCATCCACAGTGGTGCCTTCCGGCGCCACGATTTCCGTCAACACACCCGCAGCAGGGGCCGGAACTTCAACCGAGACTTTGTCGGTTTCGAGTTCGCAAAGCATTTCGTCTGCAGCCACGGTGTCACCCACTTGCTTGAACCAACTGGCAACGGTTGCTTCCGACACGCTTTCGCCAAGGCTCGGCACCATCACATCCACCGATGCAGCAGCATCTGAGGTGGCGGCGGGAGCAGCAACTGGGGCCGCAGCGGCAGCCGGAGCGGCGCCCGCGCCTTCACCGATGGTGGCCAGCAGCGCATCAACGCCAACGGTCACACCTTCACCGGCAACAATCTCGCCCAGAACACCCGCTGAAGGCGCTGGCACTTCGACGGTCACCTTGTCGGTTTCCAACTCGCAAAGCATTTCGTCTGCGTTCACCGCATCACCGGGTTTCTTGAACCAGGTTGCAACAGTGGCTTCCGTCACGCTCTCGCCCAGAGTGGGCACACGTACTTCGATGCTCATGGGTTATTTCCCTTCCATGTTCAGCGCGTCGTTCACCAGCGCTTCCTGTTGTGCTTTGTGCATTGAGGCCAGACCCGTTGCAGGCGAGGCCGAAGCCGGGCGACCGGCGTAAATCGGGCGGGTATGTTTGGCGCCAATGCGCGTCTGCACCCATTCGATGTTGGGTTCAACAAAGGACCAGGCACCCTGGTTCTTCGGCTCTTCCTGACACCAGACGATCTCGGCATTCATAAATCGTTCCATCTCACGCACCATCGACATGGCCGGGAACGGGTAGAACTGCTCAAGACGCATCAGATAGACGTCGGTGATGCCGCGTTTGTCACGCTCTTCCAAGAGATCGTAATAGACCTTACCGGAACACATCACCACACGTTTGATCTTGTCATCTGCCACCAGTTTGGTGTCTGAATTGCCCTTCTGCGCGTCATCCCAAAGCACGCGGTGGAAGCTGGAACCTTCGGTGAAGTCCTCAGCATTCGAGACGCACATTTTGTGACGCAAAAGCGATTTCGGGGTCATCATGATCAGCGGCTTGCGGTATCCACGGTGCATCTGGCGACGCAGGATGTGGAAATAGTTGGCAGGCGTCGAACAATTGGCGACAATCCAGTTGTCCCCGCCACACATCTGCAGGAAACGCTCGAGGCGCGCCGAGCTGTGCTCGGGCCCCTGCCCTTCGAACCCATGCGGCAGCAGAACGGTCAGGCCGGACATCCGCAGCCACTTCGATTCACCGGACGAAATGAACTGGTCAAACATGATCTGCGCACCATTGGCGAAATCGCCAAACTGTGCTTCCCACATCACCAGCGCATTGGGTTCGGCCAGCGAGTAGCCATATTCAAAGCCAAGCACCGCGTATTCCGACAGCATGCTGTCGATCACTTCGTAATGTGCCTGACCTTCGCGGATATTGTTGAGCGGGTAGTACCGGTCCTCGTTGTCCTGATTGATCAGCCCCGAGTGACGCTGAGAGAAGGTGCCGCGAGTACAGTCCTGACCGGACAGGCGCACCGGGAACCCTTCGGTCAGAAGCGAGCCAAACGCCAGCGCCTCAGCCGTGGCCCAGTCAAAGCCCTTGCCCGTTTCGAACATCTTCGCCTTGGCATCGAGCAGGCGACCAACGGTTTTGTGCAGCGGGTAGCCATCCGGCGCTTTGGCCAGAGCGGTGCCCACTTCAGCAAAAGTGTCTGCCTTGATCGCCGTCTGGCCGCGCTGATATTCCTCGGCTTTCTTATCGAGGTGTGACCAACGCCCATCGAGCCAATCCGCCTTGTTCGGCTTGAACTCTTTCCCAGCTTCGAACTCTTCGTTCATGCGCGCCTGGAAGCTGGCTTTCATGTCTTCGATCTCGCCCGAGGGGATCAGCCCCTCTTTTACCAGACGATCAGTATAAAGCTGCAGCGTGGTCGGCTGCTTCTTGATCTTCTTGTACATGACCGGGTTGGTGAACATGGGCTCATCGCCCTCGTTGTGACCAAAGCGGCGGTAGCAGAAGATATCAAGCACCACGTCCTTGTGGAACTTCTGACGGAATTCGGTCGCCACGCGCGCGGCATGGACCACGGCCTCCGGGTCGTCGCCGTTCACGTGGAAGATCGGTGCTTCCACCATCAACGCGATATCGGTCGGATACGGGCTTGAGCGCGAGAAATGCGGCGCGGTGGTGAAACCGATCTGGTTGTTCACCACGATGTGCATGGTGCCGCCGGTCTTGTGACCAACCAGACCAGACAGGCCAAAGCATTCCGCCACAACACCCTGACCGGCAAAAGCCGCATCGCCATGCAGCAGGATCGGCAGAACCTGCATCCGGTCCTTGTCACCCAGCTGTTCTTGCTTGGCGCGTGCCTTGCCCAGAACCACCGGGTTCACCGCCTCAAGGTGCGAGGGGTTGGCGGTCAGGCTGAGGTGCACGGTATTGCCATCAAACTCGCGGTCCGAGCTGGCACCGAGGTGGTATTTCACATCGCCCGAGCCATCGACCTCTTCGGGCTTAAAGCTGCCGCCCTGAAATTCGTTGAAGATCGCCTTGTAGGGCTTTTGCATCACATTGGCGAGAACCGACAGGCGACCGCGGTGCGGCATACCAAAGATGATGTCTTTTACGCCCAGCGCACCGCCGCGCTTGATGATCTGTTCCATAGCGGGGATCAGCGCCTCGCCGCCATCCAGACCAAAGCGTTTGGTGCCCATGTATTTCACATGGAGGAATTTCTCAAAACCCTCAGCCTCGACCAGCTTGTTCAGGATCGCCTTGCGGCCCTCGCGGGTAAAGGCGATTTCCTTGCCCAGACCTTCGATACGTTCCTTGAGCCAGCCGCTCTCTTCCGGGTTGGAAATATGCATGTATTGCAGCGCAAATGTGCCGCAATAGGTGCGTTTCACAATCTCGACAATCTGGCGCATCGAGGCGATTTCCAGCCCCAGCACGTTGTCGATAAAGATCGGCCGGTCCATGTCCGCCTCGGTAAACCCGTAAGACGCGGGGTTCAGCTCGGGGTGTTTCGACGCCTCGCGCATGCCCAGCGGATCAAGGTCGGCAGCCAGATGGCCCCGGATCCGGTAGGCGCGGATGATCATCAGCGCGCGGATACTGTCAAGCACCGCCTGTTTGATCGCCTGATCAGAGACCTCAACACCTTTGGCGGCGGCTTTCTCGGCAATCTTCTTGCCAGCAGCCTTGCCTTCCTTGGTGGTGTCTTCATCCGGCCACATGCCATCAAGGCTGTGCACCAGATCGCCAGAGGGCATCGGCGGCCAATCGGCGCGCGCCCAGCTGGGCCCTTCGGCCTCGGCGATTGCATCGGTGCCTTCGTCGCCCATTTCGGCAAAAAACGCAGCCCAGGCTGCGTCGACCGCCGAAGGGTCCTTGGCATATTGCGCATAAAGCTGTTCGAGATACTCGGCGTTGTGGCCTTGCATAAAGCTGGATGCGTGGAAGATGTCGTTGGGGCTTTGATCCGTCATGGGTGTCGGTCTCAACTGAAATTGGAATGCAGGCGCCGGACCATACCGGGCGCCTGCGTTTTAATGGATTATTTGCCGATGGCTTCGAGAACAGCCTCGCCCAGCGTGGCGGGGCTGTCGGCAACCACGATGCCAGCGGCACGCATGGCTTCGATCTTGTCCTCGGCGCCACCTTTGCCGCCGGCGACAATCGCACCGGCATGGCCCATGCGACGGCCCGGAGGGGCGGTACGGCCTGCGATAAAGCCAGCAACCGGCTTCCAGCGGCCTTTTTTCTTCTGCTCAGCGAGGAATTCAGCAGCTTCTTCTTCTGCCGAACCACCGATTTCACCGATCATGATGATCGATTGGGTCTCGTCGTCGTCGAGGAACATGTCCAGCACGTCGATATGCTCGGTGCCTTTGATCGGGTCGCCGCCGATGCCAACAGCGGTGGACTGGCCGAGGCCAATATCAGACGTCTGTTTCACCGCTTCATAGGTCAGCGTGCCGGAGCGCGACACAACCCCCACGCTCCCACGTTTGTGGATGTGGCCGGGCATAATGCCGATTTTACACGCATCAGGGGTGATCACGCCGGGGCAGTTCGGGCCAATGAGGCGCGACTTGGACCCTTCCAGAGCGCGCTGTACGCCCATCATGTCCAGCACCGGAATGCCTTCGGTGATGCAGACAATCAGCTCCATCTCAGCGTCAATCGCTTCGAGGATCGAATCCGCGGCGAAGGGCGGCGGCACATAGATCACCGATGCGTTGGCTTCGGTCTTGGCTTTCGCCTCGTGCACCGAGTTGAAGACGGGCAGGTTCAGATGCTCCATGCCACCTTTGCCCGGCGTCACGCCGCCGACCATTTTGGTGCCATAAGCGATGGCCTGTTCCGAATGAAAGGTGCCCTGCGAGCCGGTAAAGCCCTGACAGATCACCTTGGTGTTTTCGTCGATAAGGACTGCCATGTGGTAGTCTCCTATAATTCAGCGCCGAAGCGCATTCAATTTCTGGCCCGGTGGGATGCTATTTGGCGTTTTGGTAATCCGCCCAAAGTGTCACCGTAATATACTCCGGCCCTCTTACTTTCTCGCGATGTGATGCAATGATTATGTCGGCACTTTTACGCACGGTATAACTGCCCTCACCGAAGCGTTTGATCTGCTTTGGCTTGGCAACTCCAAGAGCAATATCGCGCTTGTTGTCTTCCGTGAGGAACTTCATCTTACAAGTATCCACCGTGCCATCCATGATCTTACCCAGGAAGAAATGGGCATCGTATTGAGGGTGCACCCATCCCTTTCCCAATCGGGTAAATTGCATCGACTTTGCAATGCTGTTGAATTCCGCTTTCTTCGCATGGCTGCCGAGGCAAAGCTGAACAAACAGCGGCATTGCCTCCTTCGTTCGCAACGATTGGCTACCTCCATGAGCATTCTGAGTGGCCACAACGAAGCTTAGAACAGCTCCAACAGCGACCTTACAGAAACGCGAAACTTGCAACATTAACTTAGCCCTTCACCGCTTTCACGATTTTCTCGGCGCCATCGCTGAGGTTGTCGGCAGCGATCACATCAACGTCGGAGTTGTTGATGATGTCTTTGCCGGCTTCCACATTGGTGCCTTCCAGACGCACAACCAGCGGAACCTTCAGGCCCACTTCTTTCACGGCTGCAACCACGCCCTCGGCGATCACGTCACAGCGCATGATGCCGCCGAAGATGTTCACAAGGATGCCCTTAACATTGGGGTCCGAGGTGATGATCTTGAACGCCTCAGTCACTTTCTCTTTGGTGGCGCCGCCACCTACGTCGAGGAAGTTGGCCGGTTCTGCGCCGTAGAGTTTGATGATGTCCATGGTGGCCATTGCCAGACCAGCACCGTTCACCATGCAGCCGATCTCACCGTCCAGAGCGATGTAGTTCAGGTCGTATTTCGACGCTTCCAGCTCTTTCGGGTCTTCTTCGGTCTCGTCGCGGAGCGCAGCGATGTCCTGGTGGCGATACACAGCATTGCCGTCAAAGCCGACCTTGGCGTCGAGCACTTTGATGTCGCCGCTGTCCGAGATGATCAGCGGGTTGATCTCCAGCATCTCCATGTCTTTGTCGGTGAAGGCCTGGTAAAGCTGACCCATCAGTTTCACGCACTGTTTGATCTGTGCGCCTTCGAGGCCCAGAGCAAACGCGATGCGACGGCCGTGGAAACCTTGGTAACCGGTTGCCGGATCCACCGAGAAGGACAGGATCTTTTCAGGGGTCGCAGCCGCCACCTCTTCAATGTCCATGCCGCCTTCGGTCGAGCAAACGAAGGAAATGCGCGAGGTCTGGCGATCGACCAGCAGAGCAAGATATAACTCGCGCTCGATGCCCGAACCGGCTTCGATGTAGATGCGGTTGACTTGCTTGCCAGCCGGGCCGGTCTGGTGGGTCACAAGGGTGCGGCCCAGCATCTTCTTGGCTTCTTCAGCGGCTTCTTCCACCGATTTGGTCAGGCGCACACCGCCTTTTTCGCCAGCGTCTGCTTCCTTGAAGGAACCTTTGCCGCGGCCACCTGCGTGAATTTGCGCTTTCACAACCCAAAGCGGGCCATCGAGTTCACCTGCGGCGGTCTTGGCATCTTCTGCTTTCAGTACGGCGCGGCCCTCGGAAACGGGGGCACCGTAGGATTTCAGAAGGGCCTTCGCCTGGTATTCATGAATGTTCATGAAATCATCCTATCCAGTTGGTCCAGTATGTTCTGGGCCAGAATGCACAACAGAACATGTAAAGAAACGATTTTCCGTTGAATTATTGGTTTTTTTGGTGATTATTGCGCTTTTGTGATCACACTCTAAAAAACTGTGATCACAAATCCAGAACCTTGGGCAATCCCCTGAAAATGTCGCAGCCTGCTGCCAAAAGATCGCAAATCATCCAATATCAGCACCTTCGCCGAAAAACGATTGGGTTTGGGGGCGAATCTCTTTCGAGATTGGCATCTCTGGTTGCGCTGTTTAGGATGCGGTCAGATCACATTCTGCGAGTATCTACCTTGTCCCATTCCCCGCTTCCGACCTGGTCCGTCGTTGCCACCGTGCGTGAACCTTTGCAACTGGTTCTGGCGTTTGCCTGCCACCATCTGGCGATTGGCGCACATCAGGTCCACCTGTATTTTGACGATCCGAATGACCCGGCGGCAGATGTTCTTGACGGAATTGACCGGGTTGAGGTCACGCGATGTGACAGCGCCCATTGGCAGCGGCTGAACAACGGCAAATCCCCGCCCTTGCAGACTGGGCGGCAGGGGGTCAACGCCAATGACGCAAAGCAGCGCAGCGACGCAGATCTGATCCTGCACATTGACGCGGATGAATTCCTGTGGGCACCCGAAGGGGCTATGGCCCGAGATTTTTCCTTTGACGCTCCGTGGTTGAAAATCCCCAATCTGGAGCGCTGCTGGGGACCAGCCACCCGCCCCGATCAGACCACCGGATTGTTTGGTGGTATCCTGCGCGCGCCGATCAAGAGCCGCGATGTGGCACATGACATCTACGGCCGCCCAAACCGCTATATGTCCGGCGGGATGGGGGGCCACAGCAGCGGCAAAACCCTGTCCCCGCGCCGGGGCGATGGGTTTATCGCCATTCACAACGCCAAGACCAAACGTGGTGGAGATGTGTTGCCGCATGACACCGCGCACCAGCTTCGCATCCTGCATTTTGACGGTATGACCCCGCTGCACTGGGCTTATAAATCATTGAAATATGTAGCTCAGGACAAGCGCTGGAACATGTTGCTCAACAATGCGCGCAAACGCAATGTGATGGCCATCAACGAGGCAGAAGATCCCCTGACCGAAGCGTTGCAGATGTATGATGAGATGTTTTGCCTGAATGGCTGGCAAGTGCGGCAGCTAAACAGCTATGACAAGCTGACCGGGATGGTGATTGATCCGCTTGCCGCTGTGACACAACGCGCCCCGGAGGTTCAGGTGGATATGAGTGTTGAAGGGTTTGACGCCCATTTCCGAGATGAGGCCGTCGCCTTGTCAAAGCGGATCCGCCAGCGCAATTCTTAATACACACCCTGCCCACTGCGAAAACACGGGGCGAAAACACGGGACCGTTTTTCCAAAATAACAAAAAAAGCCGGTGCTCTCGCACCGGCTTTTCTCGATCTTTTGAAACTTTGCGTCAGGCTTAGGCCAGCGACGGGTCGATTTCTTTACAGGCGGCAACCAGGCCTTTCACGGCGTCGACGGATTTGTCGAACATGGCTTGCTCGTCTTTGTTGAGCTCGATGTCGACCACTTTTTCGATGCCGTTGGCACCAATCACGGTCGGCACGCCGACATAGAACCCGTCAAGGCCGTAAGCGCCGTCAACATAAGCGGCGCAGGGCAGCAGGCGTTTTTGGTCATTGAGGTAAGCCTGCGCCATTTCGATCGCCGAAGCGGCCGGGGCGTAGTAGGCGGAACCGGTTTTCAAAAGACCAACGATCTCGGCGCCACCGTCACGGGTGCGCTGAATGATTGCGTCCAGCTTCTCTTGCGAGGTCCAGCCCATTTTGACCAGATCCGGCAGCGGGATACCACCAACAGTCGAATAACGGGCCAGCGGCACCATTGTGTCGCCGTGACCACCCAGAACAAATGCCGACACATCGCGCATCGACACGTCAAATTCCACCGACAGGAAGTGACGGAAGCGCGCCGAGTCCAGCACGCCAGCCATGCCGACAACTTTCTCATGCGGCAGGCCCGAGAACTCGCGCAGCGCCCAAACCATGGCGTCCAGCGGGTTGGTGATGCAGATCACAAAAGCGTTCGGCGCGTGCTTGGCGATGCCCTCGCCAACCGACTTCATGACCTTCAGGTTGATGCCCAAGAGGTCATCGCGCGACATGCCCGGCTTGCGCGGCACACCGGCGGTCACGATGCAAACATCGGCGCCTGCGATATCTTCGTAGCTGGTGGTGCCGGACATTGCGGCGTCAAAACCTTCGACCGGACCGCTTTCAGCGATATCCAGGGCCTTGCCCTGCGGAATGCCGTCGGCGATGTCAAAAAGGACAACGTCGCCCATTTCTTTCAGAGCTGCGAGGTGGGCCAAAGTGCCACCGATCATACCCGAACCGATGAGGGCGATTTTGGGTCGTGCCATGAGAATGATCTCCATCCATTGAATTTTGACGCTATCCGTAGTCGCTCTGTCGCTTTCACGCAAGGGCGCTGCAACGCGGCAAATCTTGGCGGTTGCGTGTGACCGCCGGGCACGATAGCGCTAAAGCGACATAAAACATACGGTTTGCAACAAGTAGATGCCTGAAATTCTGGATTTCACATTCTTTGCCTTTGCGATCCCTGCAGTGCTGTTTGCGGGGATTTCCAAGGGGGGCTTTGGCTCTGGGGCGGCATTTGCGGCCACACCTCTCTTGGCGCTGATTCTTGAACCGGGGGCAGCAATCGGCCTGATGTTGCCGCTGCTGATGTTGATGGATGTGACTGCATTGCGTCCCTATTGGGGAAAATGGAACGCCGAGACAGCCAAGGCGTTGATCCTTGGCGCGCTCCCCGGTGTGGCGCTGGGCGCGGTGTTCTACACACTCGCCAACCCCGATTTGTTTCGCTTGCTGATCGGGGCAGTTGCGGTGGGATTTGTGGCGTTCCAAACCGCCCGTACACGCGGCTGGTTGCAGCCGGCAAGCGCACCCATGGGACAAAAAGCGGGATGGTTCTGGGGTATTTTGGCTGGGTTGACCAGCTTTATCAGCCATGCAGGCGGGCCGCCTGCGGCGGTATTCCTTCTGTCACGCCGCCTGGATAAGCTGACGTTTCAGGCCACCACAGTGATCGTATTCTGGGCGATCAACGGGATGAAGTTCATCCCTTACGCCGCCCTTGGGATCTTTTCATGGCAAACGGCCAAGGCCAATCTCTACCTTGCACCGTTTGCAGTTCTCGGCATCTGGATGGGGGTAAAGCTGCACCACATGATGCCCGAGCGGCTATTTTTCCGACTAACCTATGCGTTTTTGCTGGTCACCGGATCAAAGCTGATCTGGGATGGGTTAAGCTGACGTTGCCCCACCTTCAGACCGGTTCCCCCAGTCTAGCCGGGGTTGGCTGCTCATCCAGGCTTTCAAAGCTGCGACCTGCCGCAATCAGGCAAGTGATCCCCTGCGGATTGGTCACAACAATGGTCCAGGTCCCGTTTTCAGGCGACGCAAACACCTCAACCACTGTATTGTTTGTGGCCAGACCGATCGATTGGCGGGTCTCACCATAAGTTTCGGTCAACCGTTCCACCACCGCCGGACGCGGCGCGCATTTTGCCCCCTGTGCATACCCCTGCTGGCTGGTCGCAAACAGGGCACTGGTGATCATCCCCAACGCAAGGATCTGCTGTTTCAACGTGTCTTTCATGGGTCTTCCCTTTCTTACAAAGGGGCGCGCGCCGGGCCAGTTGTTGAAGTGGCGCGTATCCCCAGTCCGATCAGGTGCCGAGCTGCATCCCGCTGTCAGATGCTAAAGGCCTCTATGACCTTAGCGACCTGACGAGGGTGGCCATCCACGGGCCCTCCCGTCGCTCGGCGGATAAGACAAGCCTGCGCTGCAAGGCCAAAGATGTGGTTAATGCGCCGCGCGGACAGAAGCGCAGCCCCCTGCCCCCAACCAAATTCAACAAGACACGAATGGAAAATTCTGCATCGCAGCAAAACAACCCTTGCGAATTGCTGCGCAATCGCGATGCTGTGCGCAAGAATATTGCGGAGACACAGAATCATGACCTCAACCCCCAACATGCGCCCCTATCGGTCTGCCCTTTACATCCCCGGTTCAAAAGAACGTGCGCTGGAAAAGGCGCGCGGCCTGGCCTGTGATGCAATTATCTTTGACCTCGAAGATGCGGTTGCTCCGGATGCCAAAGTTGCTGCCCGGGCCACCCTGCGCACCGAACTGGACAAAGGCGGCTATGGCAGCCGCGCCAAGATTGTGCGCATCAATGGGTTTGACACTGAATGGGGCAAAGACGATGTGGCCGCGATGATCGGCGCTGACATTGACGCGATCCTGATGCCGAAAGTGGACACAGCCGCGCAACTGGACGAGCTGGCAGCCCTGATCCCCGATGTGGACCTCTGGGCGATGATGGAAACCCCGCTGGGTATGCTGAACGCAGCCGAGATCGCCGCCCATCCGCGCCTTAAGGGTTTTGTCATGGGCACCAATGATCTGGCCAAGGAGCTCAACACCCGCTTCCGTGCCGACCGCCTGCCGATGATGGGCGGGCTGCACCTGTGTCTGATCGCCGCCAAAGCCCATGGGGTGACCATCGTCGATGGTGTATACAACGCCTTCAAAGACGCCGAAGGCCTGCGCGCAGAATGTGATCAGGGCCGCGACATGGGCATGGACGGCAAAACGCTGATTCACCCGGCGCAGCTTGAGGTGGCCAATGCCGCCTTCGCCCCGTCCGGAGATGAAATTGACTTGGCCAAGCGTCAGATTGCCGCCTTTGAAGAGGCAGAAGCCTCGGGCCAGGGCGTTGCAGTTGTGGATGGTAAAATCGTCGAAAACCTGCATGTTGTGACAGCAAAAGGCATCCTGGCCAAAGCCGCAGCGATTGAAGCGCTGGGGGGCTGAGGCCACCTCATAACGGAGACCCATCATGACGCTTCTGATCGCAGGCCTTGCCCTTTGGGGCGCAGGTCATTTCTGGAAACGCGCCCTGCCCAATGCCCACGCGGCGTTGGCAACCGCGCCAAAGCCATATCAGCATTGATTATCGTTGCAGGCGTCGTCTTGATGGTGGTCGGGTATAAAGCAGCAGAGAGCTACGACCTCCTTGCTTACCCGGATTTCTTTAAACATATCAACAACCTATCGGTCCTGATTGCGATTTACATGATGAGCCCCGGCCCGTCGAAAGGTGCGATTTTTTACAAGATGCGCCACCCGATGCTGACCGGCATGATCATTTGGGCTGTGGCCCATATGATGGTGAACCCTGATCCGGCCTCCTACGTGCTGTTCGGCGGGCTGACCATCTGGGCTGTGATCGAGATGAAGGTGATCAACACCGCCGCACCCAACTGGACCCCACCGCCGAAAGGGCGCCTTGCCAAGGATGCGATGTTCCTTGTGGCTTCGGTGTTCTTGCTGGCGGTGATCGGATATATTCACGGGCTGATCGGCCCAGCGCCTTTCGGGGCGTGACCCTCTATTTAGGAGATGACTGATGGCACCCCAAATTGCCAAGACCAACCCGGGCCGCTTCTTTGAAGACTACACACTGGGCGATGAAATTGCCCATGCGGTGCCGCGCACCGTGGCTGAAGGCGAGCGCGCTCTGTATCATGCGCTCTACCCTGCACGTCACGCGCTTTATTCCTCGGACGAGTTCGCCGGGGCCTGTGGGCTGGAAGGGTCACCTCTCGATGACCTCATCGCTTTTCACGTGGTGTTTGGCAAAACCGTACCGGATATCTCGCTGAATGCGGTCGCAAACCTCGGCTATGCAGAAGGGCGCTGGTTGAAACCTGTGTATCCGGGCGACACGCTGCGCTCGATGTCCAAGGTGATTGGCCTCAAGCAGAACTCTAACGGAAAATCCGGCGTGGTCTGGGTTCACACGGTTGGTATCAACCAGAACGGTGAACCGGTTCTGGAATATGTACGCTGGGTGATGGTGCGCAAAAACAATCTTGATGCACCCGCGCCGGAAACTGTGATCCCCGATCTGAAGACCGTGCTGGAGGTGGCAGATCTGGTGATCCCCGAGGGGTTGACCTTTGACGATTATAACTTCGACCTTGCTGGCGAGTCGCATCGCTGGGGCGACTATGAGATTGGCGAAAAGATCGACCACGTCGACGGTGTGACTGTCGAAGAAGCTGAGCACATGATGGCAACCCGCCTGTGGCAAAACACCGCCAAAGTGCATTTTGACGCCACACTCCGCCCAGATGGTCAGCGCCTGATTTATGGTGGGCATGTGATTTCCATGGCCCGCGCCCTGTCGTTTAATGGGCTGGCCAATGCGCAGATGATTGTCGGGCTGAACGGCGGCGCCCATGCCAACCCCTGCTTCTCGGGTGATACCATCCGCGCATGGTCAGAAGTTCTGGACAAGGCCGAAACCGGCATTCCGGGCGTCGGCGCCATCCGCCTGCGTCTTGTCGCAGTGAAACACGGCGCGGATCCCTTTGCCTTGAAAGGCGAAGACGGCAAATACCTTCCGGAGGTGATGCTCGATCTCGACTACTGGGCTTTGATGCCGATCTAACTCCTAGACGGCAGTATTCAGTTATTCCCTGCACTTAGCCCCGTCTTGGGGCTATTTGTGCTTGCTGCGCTTTATTTTGTCGGCAATAGTGCGGTCGAATATTTTGTGGAGTTTACCAGTGTCAGATCCTATTGAAAGATCACCAAAATCATATGGGATTGCAGTGGGCCTTTGCGGTATATTCGGAACGCTAGGTATTCATCACTTTTATCTGAAAGATTACCTTCACGGGGTTGCGGATCTCGTGTTGTTCACCGCCACAATCTATTTCCTTGTGAATGATGATTTAGCTTTTTTTCTTTTGGCGTTAGCGATGGACCTCATCCATACAACAACGGTTTTTTACCTGTTGATTGTTGAAAAATGGCGGGATGGCGATGGCCGCCCCGTATTGCTCCCCTGACATGAGAGGATATTAAAATGGCTGCAACCGATATGGGACAGGTCAGTGAAAAGAAATTCGTGCCTGCAGTTCTTCTGTGCTTTTTCCTAGGTGGGTTTGGAATTCACCGCTTTTACCTGGGAAAAGTTGGCACCGGTATTTTGATGCTTGTTACCCTGGGTGGGCTGGGCATCTGGACCATCATTGATCTGGTTCGCCTTGTCATCGGATCAATGGGCGACAAACACGGCCTGCCTTTGCAACGCTAACCGGACTTGGGCTGCCAAAACGGGCAGTCCTGATGCGGGCACTGCCTGCCCGCGTATGGTCGCAAAAAAACATGGCGCTGTTCGCTATGCCCCCTAACACCAAACCAGCAGATATCTGCGTCAGGGTATACTGAACATTGACGGCCTGGGGCTGGACCTTGGTACCTATCTAAGAAAACTCATGCGCGCGGTCAAAAGCGCCGCGCGCTGAACCCCGTCAGTATGTACCGCCATCCCAGTTTCATATCTGCGACACTAAAAAACCAGGAAGCTTCATGACCAAGCCTTCATATTTTCTTAGTGTTCTTGCAACGATCCCCGCGGTTTGCGTCTCTGCCTCAATCAGCTACGCCGCGACAAACCACACCTGCAAGATGGAGGGCGGCACCCCCATCAAACCCCTCGAAGAATTCAAGCGTGTATTCATGACGGCCGACGCCAAAGCGTTAGCGCGCCATTTTGCAGCCCCCCTTCAGGAAACCGCACTGAAAACTGCTTTGGAGCAATATCATACGATCATTGGCCCCAGTAAGGTTTCATGCATGACGCTTTTGCAGCGCGTTGACGATGGTGGGCTGACGCAAGAGATTTCGCGGATGGCACCAACAACTGGCGGAGCCACAGTTTTTCTTTACACGCTCTCTTATCCAACACCGGATCGAGACCACGCCCTGCATTTTTTCCATTACAGCACAGACCTCCGAGACGTCATGCGGATGCTGCATTGACTGCTTCCAAAACAGAAAAATTTATGTCCACACCGCCACAATCTCTGACTATTTCTATAAGAATTATAATGATTGATTTTGTGATCACGTTTTAAATTTTTGTGATCACAGAGGTGTTTTTTCGCATCTGTTAGCGCAAATTACGCATTTTTCCCCCCTGTCAACGCGTGACTCTGTGCCGCAAAAGGGTCTATTCCTGTCGCAAAGGGTTTTTGCCGGACCCGTTCAACATGTCCGGCGCAAAACCAATGAAGACCACACGCGTCTCTGACATGGCTGCCCGGCAGCCACAGTGAGGCGCTTTACTGTCGAAACAGACAAGAGGAGGCCGCCATGGCCGATGTGAACAGAGGCAACCGCCCTCTTTCTCCACACTTGCAGATTTACCGTCCGCAGCTGACCTCCATTTCCTCCATTTTTGCACGGATCACCGGCGTCGCCCTTCTGGGTGGGGCCGTATTGGTGGCAGCATGGTTCTTTGCCGCGGCTATGGGACCAGACGTTTATGGGGTGGTAAACGGACTTATGACCTCATTTATTGGCGATCTGGTGATGTTCATGGCACTCTGGGCGCTGTGCTACCACGCGCTGTCGGGCCTGCGTCACCTGATCTGGGACATTGGCATCGGTCTGGACATTGAAACCGCCGAGAAAATGGGCCTCGCCGTGATTGCTGGTTCAGTTGTGCTGACGATCCTCGTCGCGCTGGTCATTTAAGAGGGGGATGAGACATGCAGTTTATGACTGACCGCAAACGCGCTGTGGGAAAAGGCTCATCCGGCTCTGGCACCGATCATTTCTGGGGCCAGGCGATTTCCGCATTGGGCCTGCTGGTCCTTATGCCGCTTTTCGCGCTGACCTTCGGCCACGCACTTGGCATGGGCTATGACGAGGCGATTGCCTACTATCAACGCCCCTTCCCCGCCATCATCGCAGCGATGACGATTGTCACCGCGATGGTTCACTTCCGCCACGGCATTCAGGTCGTGATCGAGGACTACTCGCGCGGGGTGACCAAGAAAGTGCTGGTGGCCGGTTGTACCGCCATTTCCTACACCATCATCGCCACGGCCCTTTACGGCCTCGGCCGCATTGCATTTTAAGACCGGAGCACCCCAATGGCAGCTTACGAATACGAAACCCACGAATATGACGTGGTCGTGGTCGGTGCCGGTGGCGCCGGTCTGCGCGCAACCCTCGGCATGGCCGAGCAGGGCCTGCGCACCGCTTGTGTGACCAAAGTGTTCCCGACCCGCTCGCACACGGTTGCAGCGCAAGGCGGCATTGCCGCGTCCCTGTCCAACATGGGTCCGGACAACTGGCAGTGGCACATGTATGACACGGTGAAAGGCTCTGACTGGCTGGGCGACACCGATGCAATGGAATACCTGGCACGCGAGGCCCCCAAGGCGGTGTATGAGCTGGAACACTACGGTGTGCCGTTCTCGCGCACCGAAGAAGGCAAGATCTACCAGCGTCCGTTTGGTGGTCACACCACCGAATTTGGTGAAGGCCCCCCCGTACAGCGCACCTGTGCCGCTGCAGACCGGACCGGTCACGCCATCCTGCACACGCTTTACGGCCAATCGGTCAAGAACAACGCCGAGTTTTACATCGAGTATTTCGCCGTTGACCTGATCATGTCAGAAGACGGTCAATGTCAGGGCGTGGTGTGCTGGAAGCTGGACGACGGCACCATGCATATCTTCAACGCCAAGATGGTGGTTCTGGCCACCGGTGGTTACGGGCGCGCCTATTTCTCGGCCACATCAGCCCACACCTGCACCGGCGACGGTGGCGGCATGGTGGCGCGCGCAGGTCTGGCGCTGCAGGATATGGAATTTGTGCAATTCCACCCAACCGGCATCTACGGCTCTGGCTGTCTGATCACGGAAGGGGCGCGCGGCGAAGGCGGCTATCTGGTCAACTCGGAAGGCGAACGGTTTATGGAGCGTTATGCGCCCCAGTATAAAGACCTCGCCCCGCGCGATTATGTATCACGTTCAATGACCATGGAAATCCGCGAAGGGCGCGGCGTGGGTAAAGATGGCGACCACATCTTCCTGCACCTCGATCACCTGCCCGCCGAAGCCCTTGCCGAACGCCTGCCGGGCATTTCGGAAAGCGCCAAGATTTTTGCCGGCGTGGATGTAAACAAAGAGCCGATCCCGGTTCTGCCCACTGTTCACTACAATATGGGCGGCGTGCCGACCAACTATTGGGGGGAAGTGCTGAACCCGACTGCTGAAGACCCGACCGCAACGGTTCCGGGGCTGATGGCTGTGGGTGAAGCGGGCTGTGCTTCGGTGCATGGTGCCAACCGCCTTGGCTCAAACTCGCTGATTGACCTCGTGGTCTTTGGCCGCGCTGCAGCCATTCGCGCTGGGAAAGTTGTCGACAAAGACGCAGCCAACCCGGTTCTGAACCAGGCGTCCGTGGACAAAGCGTTTGAACGTTTTGATGCCGCTCGCTACGCCAAAGGCAACGTGCCGACCGCTGAACTGCGCCTTGAGATGCAGAAGACCATGCAGGCTGACGCCGCCGTCTTCCGCACCGCCAAGACCATGAAAGAGGGTGTTGAGAAAATGACCGCCGTGGCGGCCAAGATGGACGACCTCGCCGTGACCGACCGCTCGCTGGTGTGGAACTCGGACCTGATGGAAACGCTGGAACTTGCCAACCTGATGCCAAACGCGCTGGCCACCATTCATGGTGCAGAAGCGCGTGAGGAAAGCCGTGGCGCCCACGCGCACGAAGACTTCCCGACCCGCGACGACGACAAGTGGCGCGTCCACACCGTCAGCCGCGTTGAAGGCATCAAGGTCGACCTGACCTATCGCCCCGTCATCACCGACCCGCTGTCGACCGAAGACGAAGGCGGCATTTCCCTGAAAAAAATCGCGCCCAAAGCGCGGACGTTCTAAGTTAGAGGAGGACGCCAGATGGTACAATTCAAGCTCCCCAAGAACTCGACGGTCCGCGTCGGTAAAACATGGCCCAAACCCGAAGGCGCCAATGTTCGTAAGTTCCAGATCTACCGCTGGAACCCGGATGATGGCGAAAACCCGCGGGTGGACAGCTATTTCGTCAATATGGACGAATGTGGTCCGATGATTCTGGATGCGCTGATCAAGATCAAAAACGAGATTGATCCCACGCTTACTTTCCGCCGGTCCTGCCGCGAGGGGATCTGTGGGTCTTGCGCAATGAATATTGACGGGATCAACACGCTGGCCTGTATTTACGGTATGGATGAGGTCAAAGGTGACGTGAAGATCTACCCGCTGCCGCATATGCCGGTGGTGAAAGACCTGATCCCGGATCTGACTCATTTCTATGCCCAGCACGCGTCGATCATGCCATGGCTGGAAACCAAGACCAACCGCCCGGCGAAAGAGTGGAAGCAGTCGATTGAAGACCGCAAGAAACTCGATGGTCTCTATGAATGTGTGATGTGCGCCAGCTGCTCGACATCCTGCCCGAGCTACTGGTGGAACGGTGATCGTTACCTCGGCCCGGCCGCACTGCTGCATGCCTATCGCTGGCTGATCGACAGCCGCGACGAAGCCACTGGCGAACGCCTGGACAACCTGGAAGACCCGTTCAAGCTTTATCGCTGCCACACCATCATGAACTGCGCCAAGACCTGCCCAAAGGGGCTGAACCCGGCCAAGGCTATTGCCTCAATCAAGAAAATGATGGTGGAACGTCACCTGTAAGCCGGGGCAATATCAAAAAGACAAAAAGGCCACCTTCGGGTGGCCTTTTTCTTTGTGCTCCCGACCCGATCAAACTGACGCGGTGATACGCGCCCTTATTTTCTAACCCTAAATATCTCCGCCGGAGGCAAGGCTCACGAAGTGAGCCACGCCCAAGCCTGCCGACCGACAGGGAGAAAAGGTGCGGGAGCCCCCACGTCCAAATTAAGCTCGTCAGTCCCGCGCGCGCAACACCCGTGCAGGGCGCACCGACAAGGGACGCCAAGCATAGAACAGTCCGGCAAGGATGGTGGCTACAATCCCACCGGTGACAATGGCGATTGCCGAAACCGGTTCGAACACAAAGTCGTTTTCCATGATGTAATGCGTCACAGCCCAGCCTGCGGTCCCCCGGCGATGACAGCAACCGCCCCCGCAGCAGCACCCAGAACGGCTGACCGCAGGGCAAAATTCAGCAAGATCTCAGCCCGCGTTGCCCCGAGGGTTTTCAAAACCGCCGCCTCATAGGTCCGTGCACGCTCACCGGCTGCCGCAGCCCCGATCAAGACCACAAAGCCGGTGACCAGGGTGGCCATCGCGCCATAGGTAATTGCGGCGGCCACCTGCCCCATCAAGCTGGACACCCGCGTGATGGCATCACGTACGGAGATAAGCGTAATATTTGGAAACTCCCGCCCAAGGTCGCGCAGAATTGCCGCCTCAGCCTCTTGATCCGCATAGATCGTCGCCAGCCAGGTATGCGGTGCGCCCTGAAGCGCAGACGGGTTCAGGGTCAAAACAAACCCCATGCCAGCCTGCGAAAAATCGACCTCGCGCAGACTGGTGATCTCACCGGTTATATCACGGCCAAGGATGTTCATCGTGACCGTATCGCCCAGCCCCAGCCCCATTTCTTCGGCCTCTTCTGCAGCAAAGGAAATCTGCGGCGGGCCTTGGTAATCTTCGGGCCACCATTCCCCTGCCACCACATGGGTACGCGTGGGCGTGGCGGAATAAGTCAACGCCCGATCGCCCTGCACCACCCAATGATTTCCGGCCACCTCCTGCGCGGACTTTCCGTTGATCTTGGTCATCACCCCACGCAGCATTGGCGCGGTGTCAACGCGCGAGACACCTTTGTCTGCAGCCAGCCGCGCCTGCACGCCCTCGATTTGGTTGGGCTGAATGTCGACCACAAAGAAACTGGGGGCAACGGCGGGCAGCTCCCGCGCAATTGCGCCACGCAGGTTGTTGTCAATCTGCCCCACGGCAGCAAGCACCGACAGGCCCAGACCAAGCGAGAGCACCACTGCTCCGGCCTCGCCACCGGGTCCCCCAACCGCCGTCAGCGCCATACGTGGAATAGGGCGTCCGCGCAGACCGGGGCGATGTCCCAGCCAGCGCGTCAGGTAGCGAATGCCGATACCCGTCAGCGCAAGCGCTGCAAACGCGCCCGCTATGCCCACAAAGGTCCAGAGCGCCAGCTGCATCATCCCCGACAGGTTGCCGCCACAAAGATTAGCAGCGCCAGCACTGCTACGGTCAAAGTGATGTAAAATGGGCGCGGCCAGCGGCCTCGGCCAAGGGCGGCATCGCGAAACAGTGCTGCGGGCTGTACGTCTTCGGTCTGCGCC
>JQGR01000019.1_pt1 | contig 31654 bp, 25 predicted proteins | sample 210181 | NCBI WGS metagenome assembly JQGR01 (sample SAMN02928655, study PRJNA255238) | bioreactor metagenome | biome: continuous culture; feature: L-culture metagenome assembled contigs; material: continuous culture biomass; isolation source: continuous culture inoculated with microbial biomass... | reverse complement strand
ACAGTCGGCACAGGAACCGGCGGAATAAGCCGGGTCGTTAAGCGATACAGACAATGCGCGCGAAACAAGACGCGGGGCCGATTAACCCGGCCCCGCGTTTCACAGTCAAAGACGCATTTAGGCAGGCCCGTTGCCAGGCATCAGGCCGATTGCACCACCTTCACCGCTTCGTTTTCCTGCACCGAAATGGTCCCATCGGTGTCGACGCTTACCATCATTCCCGGCTGCAACGTCTCGAGGCCGGAACAGCCGACACACATCAAGATGTCCTTTTCGCGCGCCACAATTGCCATATGGCTAAGCCAGCCACCAATCTCGCTGAGCACCGCGCCAGACCGTGACACAAATGGCAACCAAGAGGGGCTAACCATGCGGCAGACGAGGATGTCCCCCGTTTCAAACCCGTCAAAGGCATGCGCGTCGGCGCCTTCATCGCCCACAACAAACACGCGTCCGGTTGCGCCCTGGCTGCCCGACACGCAGGTGCCGCCCAGCCCCGCGCCATTTTGCGCGCTACCAACAGCTCCATGAATTGGGGTCGCTGCCGACAGAAGTTCACAATCGCGCAGGGTAAGGCTGTGTTGGCGCGGACCGGCTTTCATCAGGCGTTTGCCGCGTTTCCTGCGCCGCTTTGCGCGAGCTTTGTAAAGACCCGGATCGGCTTTTGCGAGCCGGGACAGCTCGTCCATTTTCAAGTGGAAAATCAGCTCGCCCAGATCGGTTTTTTCCGAAAGCGCCATAATGGCATAACGCATCTGGGCCATGATCCGAAGCGCCTCATGCTTGGCCAATTCCTTGAGATCCTGCATCGCAATTGCCAGGTCCACAGGATCAAGTGGCTTTGCGGCTGAATCCTGCACCGGGGTCACGTCTTTGGGGGTGGCCCCGTCCAAAAGCGGCCAGAGCAGATCCGGGGTTTCACCATAGCGCGGCAGTCTCAGCTCATAATCCACATCTGCGCGATGGCCCATCATCTCAAGCAGGGTTCGTTTGCGGGCTTTCTTACCCTTCAACCGCGCGCAATCTTCGATCATGCTGACCGGCGCGTGGCGCAGCACCGGACGCATCAGGCGGGCGTGGGCTTCGGGGGTGTCCTTGGCAAAAGCGGCGGCTTCGCCTTGGGTGAACCCGGCCAGAATATTAATTTTCTCGGCTTCGACATAGACCCCCTGCACCAACATATTCCGCAGCGTTTCAATGGCGTTCACGATCTGCGCCGGGGACAGGGCATTATAGTCAACGGCCTGCCAGAACGCGAGGTCCTCATGCAATGCTGGCAGGGTGCTTTCACGGAAATCCGTCAGCATTGTCACCGCCTGTTTGCGCAGCTGGCGCGCCTTGGCTTTTCCAAAGTGCAGCGCCAATTGCTGTTTCAGCTCGCAATTGATAAAAGTCCGGCCAAAGAAGTTCACCAGATGGCCTGGGCGACCCTCGGGCAGGCTGTATTGGACACCCAGTTGGCGACAAGCCAGATCCAGGCTGCCACCTGCGGCCCAAAGCTGCCCCATCAGCGAAAAGGACAAGGGGGTTGGGCGCGGCAGCACCTCGGACATTTCATCTTGCTCGAGGATCACCTGATCCGCATCTGCGCCCTCGAACATGTTGAAAATCCGCTGCCATTCGGCAATACGCGCCTGTTCAGCGGCCCCCCCCGCGGCCAGCGTGGTGATGTCGCGGCTTTGCACAATCTGGAACGCGCCATTGGCATAGGCCCATTCGATATCCTGCGGGCAGCCGAAGATCGCTTCGATCTTTTGCCCCAGCGCCAGCAGCGGGGCCAGATCAATCGGTGCGCATTCATCCCCGACCAGCTCTTGCGTATAGCGCCCAAAGCGCAGGCTTTGCGGTGTGGCACGGCCGGACACAAGGTCGTCGCCGCAGCCGGCCACCAGTTCGACCATCGCCAGGCCCGGCGCGGTTGGGTCCTGCGTGAACAGCACCCCCGCATAATCAGCAGACACCATATGTTGGATCAGGATATTGCCATCGTGTTCGCCCGGATCCTGCGGTGTTTCCCGCCCATCATAGCTTTGCACACGTGTTGCGGTGAACGAGGCTATCACCGTTTCCAGCGCCCCTACCAATCCATCCGGGCGCACATCCAGTACACTGTCGAACACCCCGGCAAAGCTCTGCTCGGCGCCGTCTTCACTGGCGGCGGAACTGCGCACGGCACAGGGGGTGTCGCCAATGCGCGCTGAGATCCGCCCGACAAAAGCGCGTTTCTGCTCTGCGGTCATTTTGCCAAACCAATGGATTGTCTTGGTGCCCAAAACCACCCCATCCGGGACCGGCACGCCAGATGTTTTCAGGACCGACAAACGGTAGGATTTATTGCCTGTGCCAATCAGGTCTTCGGTCTGGGCCAGCGGCACCACACCCTTGGTGGTTTTGCGCGCGGTCCAGCGCTGCATCATCGTCCAGACAGCCTTTGCCCCTGCCCCCAAAAGCCCGGTGACATAGGCCCGTTGCACCAGCAAAAGCACAAGGCTGATGCAGAGGTAAAGATTGCCCGCTGCACTCAGCTGGAACACCAGCGCAAACATGACCGGGGCACCAAGGACCCACCACAGCACCGCCTGACGCTGGGTCTTGGCGATGGCCCAATGCAGATACGTCCCCGCTAGGGCCGCAAACACCACCGGCAGCACGAAACTCGGATCAGGCAGGCCAAGATGTGCCACCCAGAGGAAAGAGGCCTCAACCGATTTGCCCGCCTGTTCGATCGCCCGAAGCCCTAGCATCATCACAGGCAGGAACAACAAGGCCGCCAGGTTGCGCACCGGGGTGAGCCCCTTATCGGTATTAAACTGCTGCACGGCACGCGCGCGACGAATGGGGTCATCTTTCAGCCCCTCTTTCAGCGCTGTCAGCTCGGCACCATGGCGGGCGGACACAATCTGGTCGCGTTCAGATTTCAACGCAATGGGCAGCACCAACAGGCGGGACACAAGCGACAAGGCCAGAAGGCCAATCACAAAGTGGCTGTGGGTGCCGACCCAGATCAGAGCCGCCGCAAGCGCATTTACGCCATTTTGCCACAGGGTGGTTTGCTGCTCAGCCAGCCATTCCTGAACATGCGGTTTTGGTTTGGGGGCAATGAAATACTCCCACGGGGTGGTATAGCGGCCGCGAAAATCAATGCCCGCATCGCTCATTTCCAGCCCCAGAACCTGCGACATGAAACAGCTGCGCCGATCGTAACAGGCGGCAATTGTGGGTTTATCCCGCAGCTGCGCGATCCGGGCTTTCAGCGCGTCGGTGGGCAGGGCCCGCACCGGAATATTGATCGCGCCGGGCAGATGTCCGGTTGCAAAATCACCAGGGTAGCGGGTGTCGACAATTTGCAGGTCTTCACTGGCCGTCAAGGATTTGAAATCCTCGGTGCTCAGCAGAATATCTTTGCCTGGATATTCCGGAATTGCGCGCAGATCCGACAGGGTTTCCACCGCCTTGTCGCTATAGCCGCGCCCCTCGACAATCCATTTCTCGATACCCCCTGCGATAAAGCGGCAATCCACCCCGCGTGCCGCCAGTTCAGCGCAGGTTTCACTGCTGCGGTTGCCGTTGTGGCAAAACAGGACCACTTGTTTGCCCTCCAGCGCGATGTCCGAGCGCAGAAAATCGGGAAAGCGCACATGTTGCGCGCCGGGCAGCGTCCCCATGCGATGCTCCGCCGTTTCGCGCACGTCGAAAAACAGCGTATCAGATGTGCCCGCCGGGGATTGCAACAGGTTTTGCGCCTCTTCTGTGCTGATCCCCAATGGGTTGTCCGCCTGCTTGGAAAAGCTGGTTTCCTTCAGGTTTTCATCTTGGATTTTTGTGCCGTCAAACTGCGCAGGCCGGGTCAATGTGGCTTGCAGATGGGCCAATTCCCGCGCTTCAGAGCTGCGATACTGCCAGAAGTTGAGCGCGCCAAGCGACAGGCCAATCAGCACCAGAACCGCCACAAGCCGGGTCGGGAAACGCCCTGACTTGGCACCCGGTTTGGGGGCAAAACCAAGGCGGCGCGCCATCAGTGCACCCGCACCGCTGACAGCAGCAAAACCGATGGCAAAGACCTGAGACAGAGAGGACACCGACCCGATGACAAGTTCAGGAGAGGGGATTGCCGCGGCCACGCCGGGGGTCCATGCCAACGCCAAACCAAGTAACAGGGCCTGACCAATGCTGGAGTTATTGCTGGGGGCCTGCGCCTTTGTTGATTGCCAACTCTTCAGTTTGATCACGATCTGTCCGCCTGCTCTTATATCCTTAAGTGGAAAGATTTAACCTGAGCCTGGTTAAGGAATCCTTAATTGGTAAATGAGAACTCACCCGCCATCCGGGTCGCTTAACCCCCTTTTCCAAGGTCGCTGAAAGTCACAAAATTCCCACAGATCCGGCCTGTTTTCAGAGGTCGTTAAACAATCTGTGCAAAAGCTGGCCTTGCCTACACCACAGGCATAGGAATCAAGGCAGGCAGATGACACTTCCCCGTATTTTCCAATCAGGTTTCTGGGCCGATATCACCATTACAAAATCCATCACATTAATCGCGGCGCTGCCCCTGGCGCTGGCCCTGGCGCTGGCCGTTGTGATGACCGTTGATTTGTCCGGCAAAGCGCGCGAGCTTGAGGATGTCGACAGGCTGGTCAGCCTTGTGGGTGAACTCAGCAACCTTGTGCATGAACAGCAAAAAGAACGCGGAGCAACAGCGATTTACCTGACCAGCAAGGGGCAAAATTTCAGCGACCAAGTGGCAACGCAACGCCAAGAAACCGATCTGAAACACAAGCATTTGACCCAGTTTCTGGGTGGGTTTGATCGCAGCAAATATTCCACAGAACTCGACCAGCGCCTCGACAGCATCACCAAAGGCCTGGCCCGCATGGCGGATATCCGCAGCAAGGTTGATGCGCTCAGGATCAGCACTGGGGACGCCATTCGTTATTACACCGGGCTGAACGCTGAAATGTTGTCCATGATCGGTCTGGTGTCAAAGCTGAGCAGCTCATCTGAGGTGACTGTCGCCACCTTGGCGCTGGAAAACTTCCTGCAAGGCAAAGAACGCGCCGGGATCGAACGGGCGGTAGGGTCCAGCGGGTTTGCAACCGGGCAATTTGACAGCGCCCGGATGAACAGGTTCCGCACCCTGCTGGATGAGCAGCGGATTTACTATACCGGGTTCCGGGCCGGGGCCAATCCGGCACAGATCAACAGTTTTGACGCGGTCATGTCCTCTGATCCGGCGCAACAGGTCCAGGCTTTGCGCGATCTCGCCTTAAACGCAGGGGTTGGCGGTGATTTGCAAGGACACACCGCGGCCGAGTTTTTCGACGCACAGACGCAAAAAATCAATCTGCTGAAAGCACTTGAACAAGAGCTGATCGGTGATCTGACCACGTTGATGACGACATTGCGCAGCCACGCGGTGTCTACCCAATACTCCATCATCGCGGGCCTGACCCTGGCCATGTTGCTGGCGGTGGCAATGGCGGTATTCTTTGCCCGCCTGATCCGCAACGGGATTTTTCGCGTTGTCGATGCCGCCGCCGGAATGGCCCAGGGAAACCTGCAAACAGAAATGCCCGCCCCGACCCACAACGAGCTGGGCGCCATTTCCCGTGCCCTGGAATTGTTTCGCAAAACCATCCTGAAAAATCAGCAGATAGAGGCGCAGCTTCGCGAAAAAGAAGCAGCAGATGCAGCGCAGAAAATCGAAGCCGAACGACAGTTGGCCGAGGCGAAGGCCACCACCCAGATGAAACGTCAGCTCGAACTTGACCAGAAACTGGCACGCGAACAACAGGCCGCAAACGAACTGTCCTTGGTGGTCGATGCCTGCGCAAAAGGCATGTTCACCCAACGATTGTCCGTGGCAGACAAAGAAGGGATTTTTATCCATCTTGCAGAAGGCGTGAACCAAATCGGCACCGTGGCCGACACCGGCCTGCGCAATATCCAGGCCGCCCTTGATGCCCTGTCGGAAGGGGATCTGACCTATCAGATGGAGGGCGAGTATTTCGGGGCCTTCGAAGACATTCGCAAAACGGTTTCCGAAACCCTGAACAGCCTGTCCGACCAGATCTGTCGCATTGACGACGGAAGCCAGACCATCGGCGGAATTTCCCATGAAATCAGCGAAGCTGCCGGTGATTTGTCACGCCGCACCGAGATGAACGCCGCCACGTTGGAACAGACCGCATCCGCAATCGAACAGCTGGCCATATCCGTGAATGCCTCGGCAAATTCGGCAAAAACCGCCAGCACCGCTGTGGCTGGAATTCTGGATGAAACCCAACGCGGCAACGAGGTCGTGACCTCCGCCATCAACGCGATGCAACAGATTGAAACCAGTTCGCGGTCCATCGGCAAGATCAACAACGTGATTGAAAGCATCGCCTTCCAGACCAACCTGCTGGCCCTCAATGCCGGGGTGGAAGCCGCCCGCGCCGGAGAGGCCGGACGGGGGTTTGCGGTGGTGGCCTCCGAGGTTCGAAACCTTGCCCTGCGCTCATCCGACGCCGCCAAGGAAATCGGCACCCTCATCACCACCAGCGAACAACGGGTGGATGAGGGGGTTGCCCTTGTGGATCAGACCGGATCAGTGTTGCAGGCCATTTTCGATGCGGTCAGAACCGTGTCCGAACGTGTCGAGGAAATCGCGGTCTCCGCAGACAAGCAATCCTCAAGCATCACCGAGATCAATGCCGCCACCTCCCAGTTGGACCAATCCACACAGATGAATGCGGCAATGTTCGAACAGACAACCGCAACCAGCCTCGCCCTGAAATCCGAGGTCGACGCCTTGCAACAGATTGTCAGCGCGTTCAAGACCCGCAAGGATCCCGATGCGTTTATCCCCACCAAGGCCGAAGATCCGCCCCGGCTGCGGGCATAAGCACCGCACGAAAAGGCGCCTTAGACATCGGTACCCTGTTTAATGTGACACAGGTTTGGGGGACTTCTCGAAGACCACCGCAATTTGCTTAGGCAGATCCGCCAAGCGCTTCTTACTCCCCCAGGGCAATGTAGTCAGTTGGCCGCTGGCCGCGTCACACCAGACCAGAAACGCGCCGCCACCCAACCCAGAAGATTGCGGCTCCACCAGACCCAACACCAGTTGCACGGCAATCATCGCATCCGCCGCCGCGCCACCTTCGCGTAACACCCGTGCACCCGCTTCGACCGCCAAAGGATTGGCCGCAGCCACCATCCAGTTTTCAGCCTCACTCGGCCGACCCGCCTGTTTAGACGCCAACGCCGCCTGTGCCGGTGGGGACAAATTGGTAAACGCTGTTGCCGTTTCGGTGGCCCTTTCCGGCGCGACGGAAAAACCCACAGCGCCAACCAGCAGCGCAAAGGACAAAATCCAAGGTCTCATGGGGGGCCTCCTGACAATTGAGGGATGTGAGCAACCTATCATAAAAGCCCGCGTCGGAGCCGGGTCAGTAAGGAATGCGCGCCCGGTCAATGAAACGCCGCAGCGCAAAGCGCGAACGCACCACCCGCAAATCGGGCAACCGCATCAATTTGGTCTGCAAAAAACTCTCAAATTCCTCAAGACTTTCCACCGCGACCTCCAGCAGGAAATCCTGCGCCCCGGTCATCAGCGTGCCAGACACCACCTCGTCAAACAGCGCCACCTGCCGCTCAAATTCATCGAGCTTTTCCGCGTCCTGCCGTTCCAGCTCAACCGAGACAAAAGCAGTGATGCCAAAGCCCGCAATCTTGCGATCAATCTGCGCGGTGTAGCCGGATATCAGCCCGGTTTCCTCCAGCCGCGCCAGCCGCCGCTTACACGGCGTGACTGACAGGCCAATACGGTCGGCCAGTTGCACCAGCGAAATACGTCCGTTTTCACGCACTGCACGAATAATCTCACGGTCAACCCGGTCCGTAGTAAAAATCACTCTTAATTCCCCCTGTTGTTAGCTGTTTCCACTCCACTTGCCGCAATCTACCGCAAGATCGCGATTTTTCAACTCCCCGCCTCCGAATAGGCTGGAAGGCAACCGAATTTTCATAGCTTGCAGAGAATGCCCATGCCCCTGATCCTCACCGAAGAAACCCCGCCCGCCGGTTATGAACGGCTGATGTATGCCGAAGACACCGACAGCGGGCTGGCCGCCTATATCTGCATTCACTCCACCGTCTGCGGCCCGGCCGCCGGCGGTTGCCGGATGTGGAATTACGACACACGCGACGCGGCGCGCCACGATGTGTTGCGTCTGGCCCGGGGCATGACCGCCAAGAACGCGGTGGCCGGGCTGGGGCTTGGCGGTGGCAAATCGGTGATCATCGGCAACGCTCGACGTGACAAATCCGAAGCCCTTCTGCGCGCCTTTGGCCGTGCCGTGAACGCGCTTGATGGGCAATATTATACCGCTGAAGACGTGGGAATATCCCCCGATGACATGCGCATCGTCGCCGAGGAAACCCCCTTTGCGGTGGGGCTGGAAGGCGGGCCGCACGGCAGTGGCGACCCCTCGCCCTTCACCGCCGAGGGCGTGTTTCAATGCCTGAAAGTGGGCGCCGAAGAGGTGTTTGGCGGTGCGGACCTGACCGGCAAGCGCGTGCTGGTGCAGGGCCTGGGGCATGTGGGCATGTCGCTCGCGCAAAAACTCCATACGGCAGGCGCAAAGCTGATTGTCAGCGATATTAACGACGCAGCCCTTGCGGTCGCGCGCCGCGATCTGGACGCGGATGTCTGTGAAGTGGGCGCGGTATTTGACACGGAAATGGACATTTTCGCCCCTTGTGCGCTTGGCGGCATCCTGACCCACGACAGCGCCGCGCGCCTTACTGCCAAACTGGTCTGCGGCGCCGCCAACAACCAGTTGGAAGACGACAGTGTGGCCGAGGAACTGCGCGCGCGTGGCATTCGCTACCTGCCCGATTACGTGGTCAACGCGGGCGGCATTGTCAGCGTGGCGGGCGAGATTCACAAAGCCGGGCCGGGGTATCGCGCCGCCCGGCTGACGGGCATCGCAGACCGGATCCAAGAGATCCTCGCGCGATCCAACCAGACCGGGCAATCGACCACCAAGGTGGCCGGGCAGATCGTCGAGGACATTCTGACCCGAGCCCGTGACCCCCACTCCAGCCAAAACGAGGCAACCGCATGAGTGACACGGCAAAACCCCTTTCGCTGAACGTCCCCGAACCCGGCTGCCGGCCCGGCGACACGCCAGATTTTTCCGACTTTGAAATTCCGCGCGCAGGCGCTGTGCCGCGCCCCCCGGTCGACGCCGCCCCGGATGATATCCGCGACATGGCGTTTTCCATTGTCCGGGTCTTGAACAAAGACGGCGAGGCAATTGGTGACTGGGCGGACGAGGCCGCCAGCGGGCTGAGTGTCGATGATCTGCGCGAGGGGCTGCGCCACATGCTGACCCTGCGTGCTTTTGATGCCCGCATCCTGAACGCCCAACGTCAGGGCAAAACCAGTTTCTACATGCAGGCCCTGGGCGAAGAAGCGGTCAGCTGCGCTTTTGCCCGTGCGTTGGAACCGGGCGACATGAACTTCCCGACCTATCGCCAGCAGGGGCTGTTGATTGCGGCGGACTATCCGATGCTGACCATGATGAACCAGATCTTTTCCAACGCCGATGACCCGCTGCACGGGCGGCAGATGCCCTTGTTGCATTCGGCCAAGGATTACGGGTTTTTCTCAATCTCCGGCAACCTCGGTACGCAATTTGTGCAATCGGTCGGCTGGGCGATGGCCTCGGCCATTTCCGGCGACACGCGGATTGCAGCGGGCTGGATCGGTGACGGATCGACGGCGGAAAGTGATTTCCACGCGGCGATGGTGTTTGCCTCGACCTACAAGGCGCCGGTGGTGTTGAATATCGTCAACAACCAATGGGCCATTTCGACGTTCCAAGGCATTGCCCGCGGCGGGGTTGGCACATTTGCGGCGCGCGGGCACGGCTTTGGCATCGCCTCGATCCGGGTTGATGGCAATGACTTTCTGGCGGTGCATGCGGTGGCAAAATGGGCCACCGAACGGGCACGGCGCGGGCTTGGGCCGACCTTGATCGAACATGTGACCTACCGTGCGGGCGGACATTCCACGTCCGACGATCCCTCGGCCTACCGGTCCAAACGCGAGGCAGCCGCATGGCCCCTCGGCGACCCGATTGAGCGGCTGAAACAACATCTGATCACGCTCGGCGAATGGTCCGAAGACCGCCACACACAGGCCGAAGCCGAGGTGCTGGATCAGGTGATTTCGGTGCAAAAACAGGCCGAAGCGATTGGCACCCTGGGCGACGGCAAGGCCCCCTCTGCGCGCGACATGTTCGAAGGGGTTTACGAGGAAATGCCGCCGCATCTGGTGCGGCAACGGCAACAGGCGGGGTATTGATCACATGGCACAGATGACAATGATCGAAGCGATCCGCGACGCCCATGACGTGGCGATGGCGGCAGACGACCGGGTGGTGGTTTTTGGCGAAGACGTGGGGTTTTCGGCGGGGTGTTTCGCTGCACCGCTGGCCTGCAGGAAAAATACGGCAGCGCGCGCTGCTTTGACGCGCCGATCAATGAAAGCGGCATCGTCGGCACCGCGATCGGCATGGCCGCCTATGGTCTGCGCCCGGTGATCGAGATCCAATTTGCCGATTACGTTTACCCGGCTTACGACCAGATCGTCTCTGAAGCGGCCCGGCTGCGCCACCGCTCCAACGCCGATTTCACCTGCCCCTTGGTGATCCGCATGCCCGCAGGCGGCGGCATCTTCGGCGGCCAGACCCACAGCCAAAGCCCCGAGGCGCTTTTTACGCATGTCTCCGGGCTGAAGGTGGTGATGCCCTCTAATCCGCATGACGCGAAGGGGCTGTTGCTGGCGTCTATCGCCGACCCGGATCCAGTGATTTTTCTCGAACCCAAGCGGCTGTATAATGGCCCGTTTGATGGCCACCATGACCGGCCACTGACCTCGTGGAAATCACACCCGCTGGGCGAAGTACCAGATGGGGTCGACCCGCTGCCACTGGGCAAGGCGCGCATCACCCGTGAGGGCGCAGATGTGACCGTTCTGGCCTATGGCACCATGGTCTATGTGGCCGAAACCGCCGCACGCGAGACCGGGGTGGACGCCGAGGTCATTGACCTGCGCTCGCTGGTGCCGCTTGACCTCGACACCATCGTCGCCTCGGTGAAAAAAACCGGCCGCTGCGTGATCGTGCATGAGGCCACCCGCACCTGTGGGTTCGGTGCCGAACTGATGAGCCTGGTGCAGGAAAGCTGCTTTTACCACCTCGAGGCGCCGATCATCCGCGTCACCGGCTGGGACACCCCGTATCCGCACGCTCAGGAATGGGAATATTTCCCCGGCCCGGCCCGCCTGGGTGAGGCATTAAAACAAGTGATGGAGGATTGAGCGATGGGAACCTACGCAATCCGTTTGCCTGATATTGGTGAAGGCATCACCGAGGCCGAACTGACCGAATGGCATGTAAAACCCGGCGACATCGTGAAGGAAGACGATATTTTGGCCGTGGTGATGACCGACAAGGCCGCGGTGGAAGTGCCATCCCATGTGGATGGCAAAGTGCTGGAACTGGGCGGCGAGATCGGCATGTCGATGGCCGTCGGCGCGGTCCTGATCCGTATCGAAGTGGACGGTGAGGGCAATGAGGCGGGTGATGCCTCGGCCAAAACCGAGGCCCCCTCCCCTGCCCCGCAGCCGAAACCTGAGCCACAGCCAGAACCGGAAACCCCTCACGAGGCTCCGAAACCAAGCCGCACATCCGCCGCAAAACCACCCGTGGCCCGTGCGACGGGCACCAAACCGCTGGCGGCCCCCTCGGTGCGCGCCCGCGCCCGCGAGGAAGGGATCGACCTGCGCCAGGTGCCCGGAACGGGGCCCGCCGGGCGGATCAGTCACGATGATCTCGACCATTGGGCCGCCTCGGGTGGCATTCAGCAGGGTCAGGTCATTCGTGGTGCAAACACCGGCGTGGAGGACATCCGGGTGATCGGCATGCGCCGCCGCATTGCTGAGAAAATGCAGATCTCGAAACGCCAGATCCCGCATATCACCATCGTCGAAGAAGTCGAGGTCGATGCGCTGGAAGCCTTGCGCAGCGCACTGAACGCCAAACACAGCCCCGCGGCGGGCGGGGATCGTGCCAAGCTGACCCTACTGCCGTTCCTGATCCGTGCCATTGTCGAAGCGGTGCGCGAACAGCCTGCGCTCAACGCGCGCTACGACGATGAGGCCGGGGTGATCCATCGCCACGGCGGCGTGCATGTGGGCATCGCCACCCAGACCCCAAACGGGCTGAACGTGCCGGTGATCCGCCATGCCGAGGCCGCCAGCCTGTGGGACAATGCGGCCGAGCTGACACGCCTGGCAGACGCCGCCCGTGACGGCACCATAAAACGCGATGAATTGCAGGGCGGCACCATTACCGTCACCTCGCTGGGGCCCTTGGGGGCCATCGCCACCACCCCGATCATCAACCACCCCGAAGTTGCGATTGTCGGCGTGAATAAAATGCAGATCCGCCCGGTTTGGGACGGGCAGCAGTTCCAGCCGAAAAAGATGATGAACCTGTCGTGCAGCTTTGATCACCGGGTGATTGATGGCTGGGATGCGGCGGTGTTTGTGCAGAAACTGAAATCCCTGCTGGAAACCCCGGCAATGCTGTTTGTGGAGGGCTGAATGACGGACCTGAAATGCAAGTTGTTGATCATCGGCGCCGGCCCCGGCGGCTATGTCTGCGCCATTCGCGCGGGCCAATTGGGGATCGACACCATCATCGTGGACGAAGCAAAACCGGGCGGCACCTGCCTGAACGTGGGCTGTATTCCGTCAAAGGCACTGATCCATGCGGCTGAAGAGTTTCACCGCATCACTGCCGCCAGTGACGGCCCGCTCGGCATCCATGTCACCGCGCCAGAAATCGACCTGAAGCAGACCGTGGCCTGGAAAGACAGTATCGTCGCACGGCTGAACGCCGGGGTGAGCGGGTTGATGAAAAAGGCGGGCGCGCGGTTTGTCTCGGGCCGCGCGCGCTTTCTTGATGGGAAAAGAGTGGCCGTTTCCAGCGCAGAGGGCGAGATTGAAATCCGAGCCGAACACATCGTGATCGCCTCAGGATCTGCGCCAATAGAAGTGCCTAATCTGCCATTTAGTGACGATATTTTGTCCTCCACCGAGCTCTTTCGCTCGACCAAGTGCCCGACACGCTCGCCGTGGTCGGTGGCGGTTATATCGGGCTGGAACTTGGCACCGCTTTTGCCAAACTGGGCAGCAAGGTCACGATTATTGAGGCAGAAGATCGCATCCTGCCCAGCTATGACCGTGCCCTCACCGCCCCCGTGGCGAAACGCCTGGCGGAGCTCGGCGTCACCGTGATGACCGGCACCAGGGCAAACTCCCACAGCAATGGCGTGCTGCAGACCGATCAGGCGAGCTGCGCGCCGATAAGGTTCTGGTCACGGTGGGGCGGCGTCCCCGCACCGAAGGGATCGGCGTTGAAGAACTTGCGCTCACCCTTGATGGTCCGTTTGTGCGGATTGACGAGCACTGCCAAAGCTCAATGCGCGGGATTTATGCAATTGGCGATGTGACCGGGGAACCGATGCTGGCGCATCGCGCCATGGCACAGGGCGAAATGGTCGCGGAACTGATCGCAGGCCAGCCGGTCAGCTGGGACAAACGCGCCATTCCTGCGGTCTGTTTCACCGACCCCGAGATTGTCACCTGCGGCGCCCTGCCCCGTGAGATTGACGGCACCAGCTCCAGCGAATTCCCCCTCGCCGCCAATGGCCGGGCGATGACCTGCGAACGCGAAGACGGGTTTGTCCGTGTGGTTTGGCGTGACAGCGACCACGCGGTGGTTGGGTTGCAGGCCGTGGGGGCGCAGATCTCAGAGCTGTCCGCCGCCTTCTCACTGGCAATCGAAATGGGCGCCTGTCTGGAGGACATTGCCGCCACGATCCACGCCCATCCGACCCAGTCAGAAGCCTTGCAAGAGGCCTGCCTGCGCGCATTGGGCCACGCGCTGCACATCTGACCTGATCCGCAGGCGGGGCATACCTCGCCTGCAGCCTCTCACCTGTTTGACTGTCCCACTGCCCCTGCCCTGTCCAGCAGGCAGCAGGCTTTCCAAACTTGGTATAAAAACCATAATCAACAAGTTTGGTATATATTGCATTCCCTACAAATTCGGCATACTCTCAAAACTCTACAAGTTTGGTGTAAAATAGAGGCCGTTATGGAAATGCCCCCCTTTCGAGATGCCGAAAGCCTTGGCCAGCAGATCCGGCGCCACCGCAAAACACGCGGCTGGTCGCAGCAGAAATTGGCGCAACATGCAGGCACCGATGCCCGCCAGATCTCGCGCATTGAAACCGCAGCCCATGAACCAAAGCTCAGCCTGTTGCTGACGGTGATCGCAGCGCTTGACCTCGACCTCGCGCTTGTCCCGCGTGCAGGCAAAGCGCCGCAGGCCGCCCGCCCCAATATTGAGGACATCTTCTGATGGGGCGCAAACCGCTGAGCCGAAGCCTGGATGTCTTCCTCAATGGACGCCGCACCGGGGAATACCGCTATCGCCCTTCTGCCGGGGCCAGCTTCACCTATGATCCGGACTGGTTGACCTGGCCGCACCGCTTCCCAATCTCGCGCGCCCTGCCCCTGGACGAACGCCCCCACACAGGCGATCAGGTTGACGCGGTGTTTGAAAACCTGCTGCCCGACGTGCCCGATCTGCGCAAACGCATCGCTGAACGCACGGAAGCGCGCAGCACCCGCCCCCACGACCTTCTGTCCGCCATCGGCCGTGATTGTGTTGGCGCGCTGCAATTCCTACCGCCAGGCACGACCCCGGATGACCCATTTGAAATCACCGCAGAGCAGCAAAGCGAAGCTGAGATCGCCCAGACCCTCCGCGACCTCAGCGCCGCGCCCCTTGGCCTCAACCCAACAGAGCCATTTCGCATTTCTCTGGCGGGCGCACAGGAAAAAACCGCCTACCTCCGACAGGGAAACCACTGGCTGCGCCCCACCGGCCTTACCCCCACCACCCATATTTTCAAACGCCCGATGGGCATCATCGGTGGTGGGCTTGATCTGTCCGGCAGTGTAGAAAACGAATTTCTCTGCCTGCTTCTCGCCCGCGAAATGGGGCTTTCAGTAAACCACGCCGAAATCCATCAGTTTGAAGATCAGACCGCACTGGTGATCGAGCGGTTCGACCGCCGCCGCCGCCCAGCAGGCGGTATTCTACGTGTCCCACAAGAGGATTTCCTGCAAGCATCAGGACGATATTCCAGCGAGAAATACCAGCAGCACGGCGGGCCTTCGATGGTGGATTGCCTGATCTTTCTACGGCAATCAGATGACCCCAACGCGGATCAAGTTGCATTTTTGAAAGCACAGATTTTCAACTGGCTGATTGCCGCCATTGATGGTCACGCCAAGAACTACTCAATTTTCCTTGCCGGGGATGGCTTTCGGATGACACCGCTTTACGACATTATCAGCGCGGCCCCCGATCACCTGCGCCAAAACTTCCGCCACAAAGACCTGCAAATGGCGATGGCCGTGGGCAATCGGAACCATTACCGCCTTGATCAGATTGCACCGCGCCATTTTGATGAAACCGCCGCCCGCGCGCGGATGGCGTTACAGGCGCGCAGGCGGGCCTTTGAAGAGATGGCCCAACAGGCGCCCGGCGCCATTGCCCGCGTGCCCTCGCTACTGCCCACAGGGTTTCCAGAGAAGATTGCCGAAGAGATCCTGTCCTATGCCACAGACCATTTGCCTCTGCTGGAACGGTTTGCTGACGATCTGCAATAACGGCACGAAAACGGGCGGCTCTAATCAGCGGAATAGTCTCGAAATGAAGGGCCACCCCTGTCATATTCTTCGAACCATCCGGCCTTAACGCTGACTTCCGACCGAGGACCAAGGCCTGCAACGTCAGCGCGCTATCTCAACTTTCAGCATGGAAATCGAGGGATCTTCCAGCCGGAATGCAAGCAGTACATCCTCAACCAAATGCTGCCGTAGATAATCGGCCACAAAGGCACTTGGCGCCAGAATAGTGACTGTTCCCCCGACACGCCCCCCATCTTGCAGCCGCGCATACCACGCTTGAAAGCGGTTTGGATCGGCGCTTGCCAAACGACGCATTGCTGTCGGCCAAGCCCCCTCCCCTTCAATTGTTTGCTGCGATGCCTGGGCGATCGAAACAACATTGGAAGATGTTGATTGCTGTGGAATTTGCGGGCTGTTTTGCCCTGTCATCCGATCCTCAAAATCTGGACCAACATTGGACCAGAATGGCTGTGTATGGCCAACAATAAGACCCAAATCCAGCTGATAGACACTAACACGCCCGCGCGCACCTTGTGTTTTCAGGACCAGCCAGCCCATATTGCGCAGCTGAGCAAATTCGCGTTTGACGGTGCGTTGATCGACACACCAAAGGCGTGCGATTTCCACTTGCCCGGTCGACAGTTCGTTGCGTTGCCAATTATACCTTGCAGTGATCAGCGCCATCAATCGCATCACCCGCCGTTGCACGGTCTTATCCTGCGCAAGCCCATAGGCCATTAGCGCAGAAAGTAGATCATATTTCAAAGCTCCCGCGTTTCGCCCTACGGGTTTCAACACTTGCATGGTGCGTCCTGCTCGATATGCGGTCATTGCCGCGCTGCTATTGCCTCGATGTTGTGTTATAACCTGATCTTGCTGTTTCGCAGTTTGGGCCATAGCGTGACCAACAACCTCCCTGCATGTGTTCCAAGAGGTCAGTTTGGTCGCCTCATCCCGTGAAACATCTCTCGCAAAAGTGCTGTCGAAATCTGGCGGGAATGATGTCGGCCTGTTGATGCGGTTAATCACAACGCTTTTTCGTTCGTTGTCCGCATTAGCGTCCGATCTCTCGATTCTGTCAAGGGGGATTTCCCGATCTCAGCAAGTCATCCTTTCAAAATCAATTTAAGAATAGGTATTATTGGTATAGCGGGACATCAAGGGCGTCCCCTAATCACTGAGAAATGTCCCCTAATTGCCCTCTAGGTCAAACAGTATGGCCCCAAATATCTTACGTGCAAAATGCTAAAAATCAATAAAAACAAACGCATATAGGGCTATTCCGAATCGGTGATCAGTCTCTAAAGGCCTCGTACGTTCTTCAAACCATTCATCAGGTCATCCCGGATGTCTTTTCTCTACACCGATAAATCTTCCCCACGGGGAAGGGTGTGCAAGAATATTTTGCTTTGCGATTTCTAAAAATGCGCGTATTTGAGGTTTGAGCAGTTATTTACGTCCTGAAAAAGGAGAAACCGATGTTCTCACATGAGGACCTTCAGCAATTACAGGCCAACTCTCTTAAAATGCAAAGTTGGATTCGGCGCCAGACCTTCTCGCCACAAATGGAAAAATCCCTGCGTCGGTTTTCCAGCTGGGAAGTGTCCGAGCTGATCTTCAAGGTGAACCAATCCACGTTCCGGGGCCGCCTTGCTGCTGACCCGTCCCTGCCGTCCGGGGAGGTAGAGCAAGATGGGCGGCAGCGTTGGTTCTCGCTCGAAGAGATCAACGAGTTGCGTCGCCGGATGAAGGTAAACCGGAAGTCACTTCTGCCTGTGCGCCCAACCGGAAAGCGCGCGTTTCGTGCGGCGATTGCCAACTTTAAAGGGGGCGCGGGCAAATCCACGGTTGCGCTGCATTTCGCGCACGCGGCGGCCTTGGATGGCTATCGGGTTCTGGTTGTGGATTTTGACCCGCAAGCAACGCTCAGCCATTCTATGGGGCTAAATGACGTGTCCGAAGATCACACGGTCTGGGGCATCATGGCGCGAGATTTGATCCGGGAAACCAGCCGGATGAACACTGCGCCGCAAGCTGCTGAAAGTGGCGCTGCCCTGCCCCAGCGCAAATTGCCCGCATCGATCAGTGATCTTGGCCTTGGCGAACTGCGTGTAGCGGACTTCATTCGCCCCACGGCCTGGCCAACCATTGATATTGTCCCGAGCTGCGCCAACGCCGCGTTTGTTGAATTTGCCTCGGCGCAATATCGTCATCTGAATCCGGAATGGTCGTTCTTTGGCGCTGTCAGTCGTTATCTGGATCAGATCCCTGATGATAGCTACGACCTGATCATTTTCGACTGTCCCCCTGCGATTGGCTATCAGTCGATGAACGCTGTGTTTGCGGCGGATATGCTCTACATCCCCTCTGGGCCCGGCTATTGGGAATATGACAGCACCACCTCATTCATTGGCCAGCTTTCCGAGGCCCTTGAGGATCTGTCGCATGGGTTCAACGGCGCCTTCCCCGCGGGGAAGATCGGGTTGCCGAAAGCATTTCACGATGTGAAGTTCCTGCTGACGCGCTACGAGCCGGGCAATGATTTGCATCGGGCGATGTTTGACGCGTTCCGCAATGTGTTTGGCGACCGGCTGGCGGAACATCCGGTCGAAATGACCCGCGCGGTGGAACAGTCCGGACGCTTTCTGAGTTCAGTTTACGAAATCGATTATCGCGATATGACACGCGAAACCTGGCGCCGTGCGCGGGCGACATTTGATCAGGCGTATGAGGAATTCAGAGACACTATTCTAGCCAGTTGGGACCAATTGGAGGATGAGGCATGAGCAAGAAGCGGCGTATTTTTGATATCTCGATGCCGGAGGATTTGCCCCCGGCAACCACATCCGATCAACCGGCAGAGCGTCCGGGTCCTGATACGGGTACCTTCCCGCGGGGAAGAAAATGGAGCAAGAGCGCAGCACTAAATCCTCTGGCCGCAGAGGGCCGATGGCCACGGCCATTTCGGAAACCGGCGCGGCAGTTCAGGAGCGCAAAGCCGTCGAGGAACGTATCCGCGCGGAAAATGACGCGCTTGCTCATGAACATGTCCGGCTAAAAAAAGCGGGCCTGATCACCGATCTGATTGCGCTGGATGATATCATGGCGGAGAAGCTGTTGCGCGACCGCCGCCAGGGAGTTGATCTGGAGCTGGGTGAACTGAAGGCCTCGATTGCTGATGTAGGGTTGTCCAATCCGATCCGGGTGGAGCGGCGTGACGACGGCAAATATGAGCTGGTTCAGGGTTATCGCCGCCTGTCGGCTTTTCGCGAGTTGCTGGCGGACACGGGTGACGCTGAGGCCTATGGCAAGATCCCGGCGGGCATCATTGCTGCAGGGGCCGCGCTGGATGATCTCTATCGCAAGATGGTGGATGAAAACCTTGTGCGCAAAGACATCTCATTTGCTGAAATGGCGCGGCTGGCGCGCGATTATGCCAGCCATCCAAACACCGAGTGCGACAGTACGGACCGGGCGGTTGCGGTGTTGTTCAAATCAGCGGGCTACCAGAAACGGTCTTACATCCGGGCCTTTGCGCAGTTGTTGGATCTGCTCGACAAGTCGCTGATGTTTCCCGAGGCAATCCCCCGCGCGCTGGGGCTGAAACTGCGCAAGCGGATGGAGGAGGTTCCGGGTATTCCGGGGCGGATCGCGTCTGATTTGCGGGCTATTCCGGACCGCGATGCAGAGGCCGAATTGGAGGTGCTGCGCCGCTATGCGGGAGAGGGAACAGCGGAAGGGCAGGGGGCTTCCCCGCGGGGAAGATCTGGCGCGAAAGCGATGCGCAAACCCAAGACCACCTTCCAGATTGAGCGCCCGGAAGGGCCTGCAAAATGCACTGCATCGGCGGGCCGGTTGGAGATCAAACTGCCGCGTGATTTCTCTGATCTGGACCGGCGCACGTTGGAGCAAGCAGTGGCGAATCTGTTGGATTCGCTGGATTGATCGCGCGGGATTCGGGTTTTTTGTGGGGATGGGCAGGAAAATCTCCGCCCATTCGCCCCTCTGTAAGTAATTGTTATTGCTGGGAAAAATAATTTTTTTCAGGTAAGGTGCCAAATGGCGGCTGTCTTGGTTGTTTTAGGGCAAGCGGGTTGTTGGTCAGGATGGGCCAGACGGGCAGGGGGGCTGGGTTTGGTCGGCACGTTTTTGCAAGGACGCCCAAATTGCCTTGATGCTGGGGCTTGAGGTTTTGGGGGTGGAAGGCGCAGATGTCCACATCAAGCCGCCATTCCTGCCCACCAATCGGTGCAATCTGTGCTTCGCTGGCTTGATCACGGCGCTTTGTGGCAGCCAGCCAATGCCATGGCCTGCGGCAATCACCTCTTTTAACACATCAGACATGTCACATTGCACGGTGATTTTATGCGGCAGATGCCGCCCGCCAGCGCGGGCGCGTTCCTGCACATGCTCGAACAGACGCGCGAAATAGGCCCGTTGGGAATAGGAGACCATCGGGAAGGGTGCGCGCGGGGTGCCGGGGAAGTCGAAGCGTTCACGCAGGGTTTTGTCGCGGCTGGCGTAGGGTTGAAACCGGTCGCGGCGGATCACCAGCCGCTCATGTCCATCCAGCGTGTCATGGGTTGGGATTGCGGGGCAATCATGGGCAAACAGGATGTCGGCATCGCCTGCCAGATAGCGCGCCACCACGTCATAGGTATTGCCGACGATCACGGAAAATGAGCTGTTGTGCTTGCGCTCAATAATCGAGAGGACCCGGCGAAATTCCGAGCGCGCCAGCACGTTGGGCATGGCGATGCGCACCTGGCTCATCACTTCAAACTGGCTGGTGCGAATTGAGGCGCGGGCGTCGAGCAGCCGGTCGACGGCAATGCGGGCGCTGTCCAGAAATTGCTCGCCCGCTTCAGTCAGGCGCACTGGAGAGGCGCCTTTGACCACCAGCGGCGTGCCCAGCCATTGTTCCAATGACTGGATACGCCGGGAAAAGGCGGCCTGGCTGACATTGCGGAATTCTGCGGCGCGGGTGAAATTGCGCAGCTCTTCCAGAGCGAGGAAATCCTCAAGCCACCTTACGTCCATCTGCCAGGTCCTGATCCTGTGTCACATTGTTGTGCCGAAACCGTAGACCTAGCAGATGGGGGAGTTTTTACAATCCGATGGCGCGGTAATATTCCGCGATCCGGGCGATGGTCACCACATAGCCAGCGGTGCGCAGGGTGGTGCCTTTGGGCAGGGTGTTCTTGCGCTCCATAATGTCGTCAAAGGCTTGCACCATGATCTCTTCAAGGCCCGAACGCACCACGTCGATTTCGCGTGCGTCGCGCGAGATTTGGGTGCGCTGTGGTTCTTGCAGGGGGCGGCCGGCGATTTCCTCCAGCGCGTTTACAACGGCGGTGCCGGCGCGGATGTTCTGGCGGCGGTCCATCAGGCCGAAGGGCAGGTGGGTGATGTTTTTGACCCATTCGAAGTAGCTGACCACCACGCCGCCTGCGTTCACGTACAGGTCGGGCAGGACCACGATGCCGCGCTTGGTCAGGCAGTCTTCCGCGTCCGCTGTGACCGGGCCGTTGGCGGCTTCGACGATCAGCTTATAGTTGATATCATTGCAGTTTTCCATGGTAATGGCGTTTTCTTTTGCCGCCGGGATCAGGATGTCTGCGGCCATATGGGTGAGGCCCTGATCGGCGGGAACGGTTTCAGCCCCCGGGAAATTGCCCACCGATCCGGTCTTATTGCGGTGCGCGGCCAGCGCTTCGATATCCAGCCCATCGGGGTTGAACACGGCGCAGTCATATTCGGCGATGCCGACGACTTTGCAGCCGTCCTGGGCGAGGAATTTGGCGGCGTGATAGCCCACATTCCCGAAGCCCTGCACCACAACTGTCAGCCCGTCGGGGGTTTTCTGACCCGAAACCGGTGCGGTGTCGGGGTGGGCAAGGTAGGCGTTGAACGCATATTGCAGCCCGCGCCCGGTGGCCTCGACCCGGCCGGCAATGCCGCCGCGCGCCACCGGTTTGCCGGTCACACAGGCGTTCTGGTTCATCGCGTCCGAAGATCCAATACGGCGGTATTCATCGGCCATCCAGGCCATTTCACGCTCGCCGGTGCCCATATCGGGTGCGGGCACGTTGCGGCCCGGATTGATCAGGTCGCGGCGGGCCAGCTCCTGGGTGAAGCGGCGGGTGATCTTTTCCAGCTCGTCTTCGTTCCAATCGTTCGGGTTGATCGCCAGCGCGCCCTTGGAGCCCCCAAACGGCACATTCACCAGCGCACATTTCAGGCTCATCAGCGAGGCCAGCGCCTCGACCTCATCTTGATCACTGTCGGGCGCATAGCGGATGCCGCCCTTGACCGGTTCGATATGTTCGCTGTGCACCGAGCGCCAGCCCTGAAAGCTGTGGATCCGGCCGCGCAGTTTCACGCCAAAGCGCACCGAATAGGTCGAGTTACATTGCGCAATCCGCTCGGCCAGCCCGTCGGGCAGGTCAATATGCGAGGTGGCGGTTTCGATGAAGTGTTGAACGCTGGTCAGGAATTCTTGCTGGCTCATGAGATCTTCTCTGAATGCTGTATGAGGCGGTGATGATGTGGCCCCGGACAGCCCGGAACCCCTGCCGTCACGGAAACGACAAAGCAGCGCGTAAGTCCAATGCAAGTCTTGCATCAGCCATGCAGGTTTTGGGGGCAGGGGGCGGATGGGGCAAAACTGCTGGGCACCCCGAAAGGGTGAGCCCATCGAAATCTGACCCGACGTCTGGGGGCAGCAGGGGGCACCCACCCTTCGCCTGCGCATTTCAGCGACCACAGGTGGGGTGCCGCGCCCCTGATTGCGCGCCTTTGGTTCAGAAATGTATCTCGAAGACCGCGCCGACGTCATTTGGCCTGACAACAAGCTCTGCGCCATAGATCTCAAGCAATGCAGAAACGATGGCCAGCCCCATCCCGGTTCCGCCTTGCGCGCGGCGCGTGGTAAAGAAGGGATCAGCGAGCTTTGCCGCGTCCTTCTCCGAAATCCCCTCGCCGTCATCTGAGATCCGTAAAATGCCGTTTTGATACTGAAGCGAAAGGGTGCCTGCCCCGTGGGCCAGCGCATTTTGTGCCATATGCAGCAAAATAACCTCGCCATGCGCAATCGACAGGGGCAGCTCGCGTTCGCTGGGGTCCATAATCTGAATGCGCAAACCGTCAATATCTGGCAGCATCACCGCCAGATCTCCGGGGTCTTTCTGCGTTTCCTGGCGCAGCTGTGTCATTTCGCGCAATCGCGTGAGCAAGGTGTTCATGCGCCCGCTTTCGCTGCGAATATTGCCAAGCAATTTTGCCTGATTCTCTGGGCTGATGGCGTCGCTTTGCAGCAACTCGCTGCGCCGGAAATCGACGTGACCGGTGACTTCAGCTCATGGGTGACGTGATCGGTGTAGGTCGCAATCTCTTTTGACCTTTGATCCAACGTATCGGCCATCGACAACATGCTTTCGCCCAGATCGGCAAGTTCGCGCATCCCGTAATGGCGCAAAGGTGTTGAGTTGGGCGTTTCACCTGCGGCAATGGCCCTTGCCTCATCGCGCAACCCCTGCACAGGCCGTGACATCAGGCGCAGCAGCAGATAGCCCAACAGCAGCGCCCCGGACAGAGTGAAAAAGCCCATGATCATAAGGGGATCGCGTTCGCGGAACACGAATTTGCGCAGGCTTAAGGGGGTGCGCGACAGCAGCACAACGCCAATCACGCGGTCTTGTGACAGCACCGGATAGGCGATGAAAACACGATACCCCGTGTCCCGGCTGATCGAGTTGAGCGGGTGGCGACCAAAGTCGTCATCGCGGGCGCGCAGGGCCACCCCGATTCCTCCGGCCAGCGCGGTTTGCACCTCTGGTATCTGAGCAAAACTGTGCCGCCCGTCTTGCCCCAGGCCCACGCCTTGATGGTCAAGGAAAATGGCGCCCGACAAGGTTGTTTTCCGCGCCGCTTTTGCAAGCGCCCGAAGGCGGGGCAACACATGGTCATGTCGCGTGTCCAAATGGGATGTGACGGGGTCCCCGTTGGGCATTGGCGGCAGCACAGACTGCTTGCGGACATCTATTCTGGACGGAATGGGATGCAGGGATTGGTTCCAGAACTCTAACAGGTTCTCTGCAGGGGTTGCGCCGATCTTTGGGCCATCTAAGGCCTCAAAATGTTCTCGATAGACCTCGGCGTAGATCGCGGCCTGTTTCAAAAGCGATTGCTCGGTCTCTCTCACAAACTGGTTTGACGTCAGTTGGACCGTCAGCATTGCCGCGAGGGGGATTGAAACAAGTGCCACGCAGATGAACCCCACAACCAAAGCCATCGAGGGGCGCCATTTTTGCCGTATGCGTGTTACAGGTGCATGGGCCAAGCTTTATGCCAACGCCATGAACCGTCACGATGATGTCTTCACATCCGACCTGAGCGGCCTTTGCCCGTATGTTGCGGACATGGCTGTCGATGGTGCGGCCCGACATGGTGGAATTTGCGCCATAGACGGTCTGGATAAGCTGATTGCGGTCATGGACATGCTCGGGGCGGGCCAGAAGATTTGCCAAAAGTTGAAATTCGGTTGCGGTCAGGTCCAGTTCCTGCGTGGCAAACAGGCAAACATGTCCCGCCGTGTCGATGGACAGCTCGCCGTGTGTCAGGCGCCGGGTGGCGCCATGCGCGCGCGACAAGATCGCTTTGATGCGCAAGACCAGCTCGCGCGGGCTGAAGGGTTTGGGGACAAAATCGTCTGCCCCCAGTTGAAACCCCAGCACCCGGTCAATTTCATCGTCGCGGGCGGTCAGAAACACGACGGGCACATCCGACCGTGTGCGGATTGCTTTGCAGCAATCGAACCCATCCATATTGGGCATTCCGATGTCCAGAACCACCAGATCGATCTTTTCGCGACCGACATGGGTCAGAGCGATTTCGCCATTAGAGGCTTCGGTGGTGCGCATGCCCGATGCTTCAAGCGCGATGCGGATGATGTCGCGGATTTTGGGGTCATCGTCTACAATTAATACATGCGTTGTCATAGCAGATGTGTTGCAAGGGGCGGGGGCTATGTCCAGTCCAAACTGTTGAGCTGTCATTGACTTATCCCCGTGCCCATCGGCGTGGGCGCAAGCCCAACAGGGTCATGGCCGCAACCAGGATCATACCAAGCATGGCTTCTGGTTCTGGCGAGGATGAGCCTGCAAAACCCTGCGGATAGGCCTTATTGGTGACACCCGACACCATCGGCAGGGGAACGCCTGCTGGCTTCGCGGTTTGGCCGGTGCTGTTCACAACCTTCTGCGACACCGCCACAAACGAGGTGTTGCGGGTCTGCAGCGAATAGGTCAGGCCAAGTTGCGTGATCTTGTCGTTTGCAGCCTCGGCACGATCCCGCACCGCAATGCGTCGCTCCATTGCGCTGATCTGATTGCGGGCCCAGATCAGGGGCAGGGCGGCCTCGCCTTTCTGATCAGACAGCACCAGCTTAACCGGCATTTCCGCCTTACGCCCCTGAACCAGGCCCTTCAGCGTGATCTGCCCCTGATCTGCCCCTTTGTAGCGTGCGTAGACCCGCAGGCTGTTGCCCGCAAACAGGTCCGGCAGGCGCGCGGGGGTCACCTCGGACACGTCAAGCGCGCCCCAGTCGATCTCGATATCGGTCAGCAAAGGCGTTTTCAGGTTCGCGGCCATAACCTCGGCCACCTCCATCGCGTTTTCGTCCAGCCCAACATATCGCGCATATCCGCGACCTTCCTCGGCCATGGAATCCAGCAGATATCTGTTGACCGAGCTGCCAATCCCGAAGGCATAGATCCGCGCCTGTCCGATTTGCTCGCGGATGGTGCGCAACACCTGCGCCTCGCCGCCGATGTATCCGTCAGACAGGAACACAACGATGCGCATCGTATCGGCGGGGCTTTCGGTGGCAAAGGCGGTGCGGATGGCATTGTCGATTTCGGTTCCACCGCCGGCGGACAGGTTCGAGACAAACCTGCGCCCGGCCCGAATGTTGCTGCGGGTGGCGCGGGTGGCATCCTGCGCGAAGTGCCGGGTCGCGTTTGAAAACGGAATGATGCGGAAATAATCGTCCGGGCGCAGCCCCTTCAGGGCCGCATCCATGAACCGTTTGCTGGCCGCGATGGGTTGGCCTGACATCGATCCCGATGTGTCCAGCACAAAAACCATTTCGCGCGGGGTGGCGGTGGCTTCATCCGGCACGGCAGGTGGCTCGATCATCACGGATAGAAACCCGCCCCGATCATCATGATGGGTCAAGGTGGCGGCCTGCAAAGTGTCGCCGCCCAGCATATAGCGCAGCACCAGGTCCTTGTTGTCCATCACCCTGCCTTGCGTGAAGCGCGCGCCAAGACCATCGTCGGTTTCGGTGATGTCCAGCGGATGGGTTGGGCTGGCAAACTGCGAGACCTCGACGCCCGCCACCATATTCACATCCAAGGACACGCGATCCGACAGAAAGCTGTCGGGCAGATCAAGACCGGCCACCAGCGGGTAGGCGGGCAGGGGGCTGACCGACCATGTGGCGTTTTGCTTCGGGGCGTCGTCATCCTGTGCCAGATCCTCGGCCTGCGTGCTTTCATAGCGTGGACCGACAATCATCGGCACCACCAACTCAAACTGCCCGTCGATCTTGGGTACCATCTGCACATATTTCAGTGTCACCTCAACCGGCAGCCCCGGCATCAGGTTTGCGATCTTCTGCGTGAACATGTTGGGGCGGTGCTGGGTCAGCAGCGCAGCTGCCTTACCGTCCGAGGCCGCCTGTTTGTATTCCGCTTCGGCCGCCTTCTTTTCCCGAATGACCGCCTGCACAATTTCGTCCCCCACCCGCATGGTCATGCCGAAAACGGCTGCTTTCTGGTTCAGCGGGAAAAGATACTCTGCTTCCAGTGGGATCTGTGACGGGTTTGAGAACGTCTGGCGCAGTTCCACCGTGGCCATGTCCCCTTCAATGTTGATTGCATAGGCGCTGTCCAGCATGGGCAATTCAATCAGCTGCCCATCCACCCGCGCCACAACCCGCCCGGCAACGTCATCCCGGCCTGTCTGGGCCAATGCGCTCAGGGGAAGGGCGATGGCATACGCAAATAAAACAATGATCAACGGTATGCGATTGATGCGGGGGAACCTGCGCCCCGGCGTGTGGCGGGAAACTTTATAGGTCATGGGAAACTCCTTCTAACGTTCAATACTCAAAGGTCCAAAGCGGCCAGCGCCGCGTTTTCAAAGGCGATGCGCTTGTGTTCGGGCAAGGATTTGGGGGTGATGCGCTGGACAGATTGCCAAACGCGCGAGGATCCGTTCAGCCAGCTCCAGACCGCTTCGCCGACGCCTGCGGTCTGTGCTCCGTCTTTTGAGACAAAGCTGACCGCGACGGTCCAGACTTGCCCATCAGGTGACGTGGCTTCATAGACGGATGTGGGCAACGGATCGAAGCGGGTGCCCAGAAAGCGGACGTCATATCCCATCCCCAAAAGGCAGGTTGCGGGCGAATGAAGATGGCGCAGCGGCGATGAGGTGCGCACAATGTTCAGCCCCATCGGCCCAAACTGGGCCTTTTGCGCCGTGCCGCCATAGTTTGCGAAGTAATATTGTTCGGTCTGGCTGAGCGGCACGGTCTGCGCCGGGCTTCCCAGCAGTTGACCGGGCAGGGCAATGGCGTTGACGGTGTCTGACTGATCCAGTGGCGTTCGCGGTGCATTCACGACTGCTACCGCCAGTCCAAGCGCCAGAATTGTTGCGGGCAGGTGCAGTGCACGGGGCAGTCTGATCGCGGTGATCATCTGTTTGCGGGGGGCCGCAGGGCGCGGGCGATAAAACAGCACCACGGGCAATGCGACCAGCGCCAGAGATGCAAGCCCAATGGCCGAATGCAAGCTGGGTTCCATCGTGTTCACGCCCTGGCCCAGACCCGCAGCAAGAAGCGTGATCCGCACGCCGTTGCCCGCAATGGTGGCCAATCCAATCACAACTCCGGCCAGCGTGGCGTGCAACAGGCCGGGGCGAAACAGCACATTGATGAACGACCACAGGCTGGCCATCAAAAGAAGTCCAGAGGCGCCGGAACATGGCAAATCGACCAGGACATCAACGCCATTTAGTTTCAGACGCACCCCTTCGCAGATGAGATCTGCGAAGAATGGAGACAACATCGCACAGGCGACGTCTGCTGACATCATTTGCAGCGGGAACCCCGCCACGCGCTGCAAGATTGGGGCCAGGGGCAGGCAGAACAGGAAAAACACCGACAGCCAGAAGGGCGAGAGCGCTATTTTGCGCTGATCCAGCCGCAGCAAGGTTGCCAGCGCAAAGATGTCAATCGCCAGTGCTAGGGCGCTTAAGATGTTGATTGCCAACATCTGGCCTGCAAGCCGGATTGCCGCTGCGAAAAGGAATAGAACAAAAACGCGTCCTCGTGTGTCTGGCCCGTTTGGGGACGAACTGCTTAGGGACAGGATTGCCAGCCCGACAATCACGGCGCCATACCAGCCGCCATTCGACTGGTATGAGGGATCACGCCAACTGGTTACCAACCATCGTAGGGGTTCGATGGCCAACAGGGCCGATGCAGTTGCAAGGCCAATCCACAGTAAGGTATCGCGTTTTTGTTCCATGCTGCGGTTTTACGCAGGAGGTTGTGCAGATCGGCGCTTCAAGATGTGCAGGATCTGTGCAGAGGTTGGGTCTGCCCGTTTTATGGGGTTTGGGTTTCCCAAGGGGCAGTTGATGACCACGCGCGGGGTCAGTACAAAACGACATTGGGCTCTGGCTGCGGGGCGCGCGATGGCAGGGATTTGCAGCCTTGGCGCTGGCTTTGGCGGCTGCAAATCTTGACCATTCAGGCACCCATTATGATGGGTGGAGGCGTCACCCGCACCAAGAGGCGTTACTTCCGTCCAAGGATCCAGACGAAAAACAGTCCGCCAATCAGGCCGGTCACGATGCCGATCGGCATGTCCTCGGGGGCCATTACGGTGCGGGCAAAGATATCCGCCCATAGCAGGAAGATGGCGCCCACCAGGGCTGAGGTCGGCAGCACGCGGCGATAATCGCCGCCCACCACAAGGCGCACCATATGCGGCACCATCAGGCCAACAAAACCGATGATGCCGGAAAAGGCCACCATCACCCCAGTGATCAACGCGCCGATCACAAAGACCTGCAGGCGGAATTTTCCCACGGCCAGCCCAAGGTTGATGCGGTTTCATCCCCGATGGTCATCGCATTCAGATCCGCGCTGCGCAGCCACAGCCATGCACCGCAGGGAATGAGGATCGCCAGCGGATAAATCAGATGTGCCCATTGTGCGAGGCCAAGCCCACCCAGCATCCAAAAGACAACCGTATGGGTGGCACGGGGATCTCCAAGGAAAATCAGGATATTGGCCGCCGCCATCACGATGAACGACACTGCCACACCGACCAGTACCAGCCGGTCGGCACTGGCCGCCGCGGTGAACCGCGCCACCGCCAGTACAAATAGCGTGGCCCCAAGCGCGCCCAGAAACGCCATCAGTGGAACTGTTAAAAGCCCGAAAAACAGCCCCGTATGCAGCAGCGCCAGAATGGCACCAAACGCCCCACCCGATGAGATCCCCAGCAGGTGTGGATCTGACAACGGGTTGCGGGTGACTGCCTGAAGCGCCGCGCCCACCATCGCCAGCCCTGCCCCCACCATCATCGCCAGAAGCGCACGGGGAAAGCGGATATCCCAGACAATGGCGGCGCGGCCTTTGGACCAGGTCGGCTCGATCAGCCCCGGCCAAAGCTGGTCCAGAACAACGCCCCAGACCACCGAAGTGGGGACGGACACCGCCCCCACCGCAATCGCAAATGTGACAGAGACAAGCACGGCAACCACCGCCCCGACCCCCCAAAGGGATCGGCCAAAGCGCTTGCGGGTGGTTGCCTGCACAGCGGGCGGGGAAAGGCTTACCTCTGTCATCACATCCGTTCCTTAGTTGGTGTTGGCGGGGTGGAAGGCCGCAGCCAGTGTTTTGATTGCGTCGATATTGCGCGGACCGGGGGTGGCCTCGACATATTCCAGCGTCACGAAACGGTTGTTTTTCACCGCGTCAATGCCCGCCAAAGCCGGGTTGTCGCGCATGATGTTCATGCGGTCCTCAGCGGTCAGTTCGCCGTAGTTGATGATCACCACCACCTCGGGGTTCTGTTCGACCACTTCTTCCCAACTGACGGTGCCCCAGCTTTTGCGGAATCCATCCATCACATTCACGCCGCCAGCGGCCTCGATCATTGCGGTGGGAATGGCATAGTGGCCTGCGGTGAACGGACGGTCGGCGCCGCTGTCAAAGACAAAGGCACGCACCGGAGCGGCGTCCTTGTCGAGCCCGGCGGTGATGTCCGCCAGTTCAGCCTTATAGCCTGCGATCAGCGCCTCCGCGCGGTCCTCGACGTCAAAAATCTTGCCCAGATTGGCCAGATCGTTGAACATCAAATCCATGGTCACATCCTGCTCTTTGCCCACATGGATGCAGCTTTCGGTCAGCTCATAAACCTTGATGTCAAACGCGCCGAGTGTTTCGGGCGTTACTTCGCCGCCCACTTTCATGCCGTAGTTCCAGCCGGCAAAAAAGAAGTCGGCATCGGCGCCGATCAGCACTTCTTTTGAGGGGTAGCGCTGCGACAGTTCCGGCAGTTCCTTCACGCCTTCGCGCATTTCAGCATCCAGCTTGTTCCAGCCCGAAATCCCGGTGTAGCCGACCATGTGGTCTGTCAGGCCAAGCGCCAGCATCATTTCAGTCAGGTTCACATCGTTTGAGATTGCCGCTTTGGGCGGGGCGTCAAATGTGATCTCTCGGTCACAGCTTTGCACGGTGGTTTTTGCGGTGGTGTCCGCCAGAGCGGCGGTGCTGGTGGCCAGCAGGGCAAGCGCAGAGATGGTGATTTTCATTATGGGTGTCCCTCGTGTTGGTTGGGTAGGTGAAAGGAAAAATGTCGTGTGTTGCTGAGGCTCAGATGTTCAGCACGTGCCTCAACCCGAAACGCGGTTGAGACCCGTTCGGGGCTCAGCACCTGATCCGGCGGGCCAAATCCCAGCGGTCGGCCATGTTGCAGCAGCAGGATGTCGTCGCAGACACCGGCGGCCATGTTCAGATCATGCAGTGAGGTGACAATGGTCATGTCGAGATCACGGATCAGATCGAGCACTTCCAACTGGTGACGAATATCGAGGTGGTTGGTCGGCTCGTCCAACACCAAAACCTGCGGATCCTGCGCCAAGGCGCGCGCCACCATCACCCGTTGCCGCTCGCCACCCGAAAGGGTGCCAAAGCTGCGATGGGCCAGGTTTAACAGCCCCATGCGCAGAAGGGCCTGTTCGACCGCCCTTGCACACCCCTCACCGGGCGAGGCAAAGCCCAACCGGTGGGGAATGCGGCCAAGGGCCACCACGTCACGCACGCTCAGCGCAAAATCAGAGGGCTGCTCTTGCAACACTGCCGCCACTTTGCGGGCGGCGGCGCGCGGAGCGATCGACCAGATCTCTTCGCCGCCCACATGCACCGTGCCGCTGCGCGGTTGGGCATAGCGATAGATCATGCGCAGAAGGGTGGTTTTGCCCGCGCCATTGGCCCCGATCACGCCCAGCACCCGCCCGGCAGCAAGGTGGAACGAGGTGGGATGCAGGGTCATTGGCGCGCGTTTGCCTGGCGACCAGCTCAGGTTTTCGACGGTCAGATCGGCGGCTCTCATGCGGACACCCCGATGGGAAGCGGCGCCGCAAACAAAGTGGCCGGAATGCGGGCCAAGGTGGATTTTCGCAACCGGCCGGGTCGGTCGAGTGAACTGCACCACCCATCGGACAGGTTTGCATAGGTCCGGGCAAAAGCCA
>JQGR01000018.1_pt1 | contig 34030 bp, 36 predicted proteins | sample 210181 | NCBI WGS metagenome assembly JQGR01 (sample SAMN02928655, study PRJNA255238) | bioreactor metagenome | biome: continuous culture; feature: L-culture metagenome assembled contigs; material: continuous culture biomass; isolation source: continuous culture inoculated with microbial biomass... | reverse complement strand
TTTGAAGGCAAGTGGACCAGACCGGAGGATCCCATGGCTTTGCCCCTTGCCCCGATTGCCGCCGTTGCGCTGCGCTATGGCACCGTTGCCGTGGCCACTTATGCGATTGCCCGCTCGGTCGAGCGCGGTCGGCGTGATCAACGTGCCGAAGATGCGCTGGATGATGTGCCCGAAGGGCTGACCGCGCACCGTGGTCGCGGCCATGAAACCGATCAGGTCAATGCCACCGGGCGCCTGCGTCGGGTGATCCGTCTGGGCAAAAACGGCCCCGGTGTGGAAATCGACGCGGTATCACTGACCCGGATCCGGTTTCGAAAAGTTTAAAGTCTTTAAAGGGTCAAACTGCAAAAGGTTAAAGTCTTTAAAGGCCTGAAACCCAAAACTTTAAAGTTACAAAAGGTGTAACATGTCTGGCTTGAAGCTGATTTCCTCCCCGCCCTCCCCGTTTGCACGCAAAGCCAAGATGCTGCTGTTGGAAACCGGTCAAGATGATGTGGATGTGGTTGAGGTCATGTCCTCACCCACCGCACCAAACCCCGATCTGACCGCCGCCAACCCGCTGTCAAAATCCCCGCGCTGGTGCGCCCGGATGGCTGTACGCTTTATGACAGCCGGGTGGTGACCCGGTTTCTCGACGCACGCTCTCAGGGCGGCCTTTACCCCGACGCACGCATTTGGGAGGTGCTGACGCTTGAGGCCACCGGCGATGCAATCATGGATGCAGGCGTGTTGATGGTTTATGAAAACCGCTGCCGCCCCGAAGACATGCAATTCGGCGGCTGGCTGGACGCGCAATGGGGCAAGATCGAAGGTGCGCTGGATGCGCTCAACACCCGCTGGATCAGCCATTTGTCCGGGCCGGTCGACATGGGGCAGATCGCCGTGGGCTGCGCGCTTGGGTATCTTGATTTCCGTCATGGCGACAAAGGATGGCGCAAAACCCGAGACGCGCTGGATGATTGGTTTGCGGTGTTTTCACAACGCGACAGTTTCATCGCCACCAAGCCGGAATAGCCCACCATCGCCAAAGAAACAGTTGGGATCGGGCAGAGGTGGACAACCTGTCCGATCTGTCTGCATCGTGGTTGATTGTGGGTCATTACGATCCGACTGGTGGACACCCAAAGAACCAACAAAATGAAAGTGTTCACCCCAGCAACCACATCCGCAGCGCAGCACCGGATCTACGCATATTGCGGGCTTGCTTACATAATCGTCGACTTCTTAGCGGCGGCGCGGTTTGTGGTGGGCCGCATCCTCTGTTCAGTGCGGGAATCGTCGGGTTTTCCGACATAATTGCGCTGATCACATCCTAGCAAGGTTTGCGGCAACGCCATATGATTTGGCGCACTTTCGGCCCCTGCCCTTGCCCTGCACTGCCCTTGCCGTTGCGATTTGGGGCATCCCGGCAGGCGGGTCAGGGTCACGCAAGTGCAGGTTCCAAATGTGGACAGGTCAGATCAGTCGAAATCCAGCGTCACAGTCGGGCTACTGGCCACGCTCTGACAGCTCAGCACAACACCTTTGGCAATCTCTTCCTGCTCTAACGCCATGCTGGCCCGCATATGCACCTTCCCTTTGCGCACCTGCGCTTTGCAGGCGCCGCAGACCCCGGATTGGCAACTGAACGGCGGGGTTAGCCCTGCAGCGCGCGCAGCCTCCAGCAGAGTTTGCCCCTGGGCCACCGGCACCTCATGGGTTTTGCCGGACAAGCGGATTTGGGCCTGCGCGGCAAGACCCTCAACCGACGTATCAAGCGCATCCGCCCCACCGAAGCTTTCTGAATGGATCCGGTTGGCGGGCACATCCAACGCCATCAGCGCCGCTTTCACATCCGCGTTCATCGATCCGGGGCCGCAGATCCAATAGTGTACATCCTGCGCCACCGGAGGCGTTTCGCCCAGCGCGGTCTGGATCGCCTCCGCATCGACGCGGCCTTTGCACCAGGGGGTAAACCAGCTCCATATCGACGGCGCGGACAGGATATGGCGCAGGGTGAAGCGGTCGGGGTGTGCAGTTTCCAGCGCCTCCAGCTCGTCTTTGAACAAGATCGTGCCCTCATCGGCATTGCCATACACCAGATGCGCCACCGAGTGCGGTTCCTCGCTCAGCACTGTATTGATCATGGCAAAAAGCGGGGTAATGCCACTGCCGGCACCAAAGAACCAATGGGTGCGGCGTGCCAGTGCGCCGGGGGTCAGGGCAAAGCTGCCAAACGGGGGCATCACTTCAAGCCGGTCACCCACCTGCAGCCCGTCACAGAGGTGGTTAGAGACCTTGCCCTTGTGCACCCGTTTCACGGTGATCCGCATCGGCGTGCCGGGCGGGGTGGAAATCGTATAGCTGCGCCGCTCTTCCTGGCCTGCCAACAAAAGGCGTAAGGTCAGGTGCTGGCCTGCCTGCCAGCGGTAGCTGTCGAACAGGTCACGGGGCACATCAAAACTGACGCTGGTGGCGCGCCCGTCAATCTCCCGGCGTAGGGCGGCCACGGTAAGATGGTGAAATTCCCGATCCATCTCAACCTCCATACATCATGGCCAACCCACCCCAAAGCGCGGCCAGCACAGCAAGGATGGCGGTCCAGACCCAATTGGGCGGCACATAGCCGGTGATCCACATCACCGCGTAATCACTTGCAAGCCACAGGGCAATCCACACCCCCCAAGCCAGCAGTCCGGCCCCGGTCATCGACAACCAGACAAAGCTGCCCAGAAACAAGAGATTGGTCAGGTAAAACAAAAACATCTTTGCCCCTTTCAGCGGTAATCAAACACAGTTTCAAGCCGTGTCACCATGGGCGCGCCGGGCCGGTCGAGGATATGGAAACGATTGGTCAGTTTCATCTCGCCTGCGTGCTTTTTCCAGTTGAACGACACATTCTGCACCGCGGTCACAATGGCGGTGCCATCTTTCTGTTCGACCAAGATCTCTGGCGTGCTGTGACTGGTTTCGCTGTAACCCATCAACAGCTTTGCCACCTCAGGATCCTTGCGCCAATTGTCACGATGCGACCACGAGGACAGCGGGTAACGCATATGTTCGTCTTTCAGGCCATGCCCCATGATCAACGCAATCTCATGCACAGCATCGGGGGCAAAGTTTTTTGCCAGCGACATCGCCTGCGTTGGGTCATTGCCCGAAGCCATGAAGCGCGCCACCAGTTCCTTTGGCGTCTGTGCCGCCGCCTCGTTCGCATTGGCGAAGGCCAGCCCGATGGCCAGTGCTGTCCCAATCAAAGTTGCCAGAATTTTTTGCATAGTCTCAGTCCTTTTCTTGATTGATCCGCGCGGTGATTTCCGTCAGGCGCGACAAGGATTGCAGGGTCATTGGCAGGATCAGCGCACCCTCAACGAAGTCCCAGGAATAGGTGACAATGGAAAACACCTTGCCCGCCGTTACCTCGATCTCTTGCGTGGCGAACCACAGGTTGAACATCACCAGCCCAAGCAGCACCATGAAGATCAGCCCGTAGACCAGCCCTTCGGTGTCCGAGATGCGGATTTCTGCTTTGCGCAACCGCAACAGATGGCCTGCGAGGAGGGGCGTTGATCGGCGTTCCAGCACGCCAACCTGATGTTCCATCTGTTCATTCAGCCCCGTATTGAGGCGGTAAAACCGACCATGGGCAAAGCCGTAGATCGCCAGCATCACCACAAGGCTGCCCAGCGCCCCCAGCGCAAGCGTCGGGTGAAACCCGGCCAGAATGGCGATGGCCGCCAGCACGCGGATCAGCGCGGTCATACTGTCCGGCGCGTCCTGTTCCAGGAAATCCGCAAGCTCGCGCCCCATATCAAGACGCGCATTCAGCCGAGAGACCGGGCGCTGGGACGCGCGCTGCACCAGCGCTTTTCCCAACTCAACCCGCATGAAACCATAGGCCCGCGTGTCGTATAATCTGCGCCCGGTGCCGAGCACGATCAGCGCAGACAGCGCCGCCCCCAATTGCCAAAACGCAACCATTTCGCCCACCAGCAAGCCATCAATTGCCATACCGATCAGCAGCGGAATAAGGGCAAAGATTGCCACCTCAACCAGCGTCAAAGCCCAGGTCAGGCTGACCTGCGGCCAGAACGCAAGAAACAGCGATCCCAGCGTCAACCGGCGCTGTGCCAGAAGACGTCCACGGCGGTCTGCAAAAGCCATGATGTTATCCTTTCATAACGTCCAGAATGGCCCTTTGGTGCAGGACAATCGGGCTTTCCCCTACCGCTGCCGGACCAATTTCCAGATACGGGCTGGCAAGGGATTTCTGTTGCTGTTCGCACGCGTAGATGTCTTCGGCGGTGAAATCGCCCGAGGCCATCGGATCGTCTTCGCTGGCGGCATCGTCCCCTTTGTATTTCGGCCCACCAAAGCTTTTCCAAAAGCCCCAGCTGCTCCATTCCTGTTTTTGGAATTCCCAGCCCGAGGCATTGGCCAGTTTGGTTCGGTTTTCAATCCGGGTCAGATCGGGGGCCAGTGGCGTGATGACAAAAACATTCCAGCTGTCTTCGCTGGCACCCAGCCCGAGGCCCGGAAACAGCATTGGCACCCAGGCCCCCACGTGGGGTTTCGGGATCACGCGTGGCGTCGGCAGGTTCTTTTCCAGATCTTCGGCATAATCAGCGGCGGGGGGCTCCCAGAAATGGTAATGCGGCCCTTTCCAGCCATATTCTGCGCGGGCGTGGTCATACATATGCAGCGTGTCCGAATGCAGATGGGACAGGTGATAGACGTCGATATAATTCTCGACCACGATCTTCCAGTTCGCCTTGATGTCATAGCTTTGGCGGGCCTCGGGATATTCGACCAACCTTCGGGCTTATGCGGTCCGAGATAGGGATCAACCGGGCCAAACCACTCGGCCAAAGACGGCGGATTGGGATCGGGGTGCACAAACAACATGCCGCGCCAGACATCCACTGCGGCGGGTTTCAACCCAAGGCAGGACTTGTCGATGCCCTGCGGATATTCGCGCTCCTCATCCGGGACCGAGATCAGATTGCCTTCCAGATCATAAGTCCAATCGTGATACGGGCAGGTCAGCGCCTTTTGGGTTTTGCCCACAGCGCGGATCAGCTGGGTGCCACGATGGCGGCAGATATTATGAAACGCGCGCAGGCGGTGGTCGCGCCCCTTCACGATGAAGATATTGTTGAGCCCGGCCTGCACCGACAGGTAGTGCCCCGGTTCTGGCAGGTCCTCAACCAGACCGGCAAACCGCCAGGTGCGGGAAAACACCTCGGCCATTTCGCGGTCAAACCACTGTTGGGACGTATAGGCGTCAACAGGCATGTCATGGTACATTCGGGTCATGAGATCCCCTTAGGTCAGATAGATGGCATACGCGGGAAACAGGCTGGCGGCGATCATTGCCACGCCGGACAGCGACCACATCACAAGCACCAGCCAGAACAGGATCGGATCTTCGGCGCGGCGGATCGGATGCACCAGATTGGCGGTGCCCAGTCGCAGCGACTGAATAGCCCACCACAAGAACAACAGCCCCCAGACCCAGAAGATCTGCAGCACAGCCGCCACCAGAAGCACCGGGAAAGCGACATAGTTCAGAAGGTTCGGGCGGATCATCAGGATGCCTCCAGACTGGTGGTCAGTAAAATGGCAGCGCGGCGCAGATCCTTTCGCCAATCTTCTGGCGGGGACAGAGGCGACATTGCATCCAGATTGGACACGGACGAGGCCACGCCAAGCGCCACGGCGCGCCGCACCTGAGGGTTGGAATTGGGGGCGGTTTGGCCAAGCGCCTGTTCCACCACATCCACAAAATCACCAAAGGCCCCCAACAGCGCGCCGCGCATATCCGGGTGCTCCGACACGGTGGCGGTCAGCGCCTGCCAGGCCAGCATCAGCCGCGGATCCCCTGCGGTGTCATAGTCAAACAGCAGATCCACCAGATGTTTGGGCGTGTTCAGAAGGGGGATTGCGCCGCGCAGCTGCTCGGTGGTTTCGGCAAATGCCCCCACCACATGCTGCGCCAATGCGGCCACCATCTCATCGCGATTGCCAAGATAGTGGCGCAGGAGCGGGCGTTTCACCCCGGCCTCTGCAGCAATCCGTTCCTGGGTCGCCCCATCCAGACCAAACTTGGCAACGCAGGTCAGATAAGCATCGAGGATTTCGGCGGATCGTTGGTCTTTCAGGCTTGGGCGCGGCATGGGATCTCCGGGGTTGTGTTGAGGGATACATAGGGGTGCCCCATTTATTGTCAAGCTTGACAATAAACTTTTATCAATCTGCCAACACCCCTGCCCCTTCCGTATGAAAAGGCCCCTATTTCAACCTAGACCGCGATCTTTTATCATATTCACAAGGGAATCCTTACAAATCCGCCCCCTTGAAACACTTGTGAAGCATTTCCCTGCATTATCGAAAAAACTCACCCCTGCGATCAAAAAAGGTACTCCGATGTCAAATGAGTTCTTCAAGGCGCTTGAAGCCATGTATGCAAAAGATAACTCCCCTTTTCCGCATGGGCCAACACCTGGCTGAAATATCAAAACGACATGACGCAGGCCTGGATCAATGCCGCACACCCCGGGCAAGGGGCTGATCCTTCGCGCGATCATCGCTTCAAGGGTGAGGCCTGGAGCGAAGGGGTTTTCCCGCTGATGCGCCAGTCTTACGAGCTGACCGCAAAAGCCATGGCCGAAATGGCCGACGCCGCTGGCCTGCCGGAAGGCGAACAGGAAAAGCTGAGTTTCTATACCCGCGTGGCCGCCGACAATATGTCGCCGTCGAACTTCCTGCTGACCAACCCTGAGGCGATGCGCCTTGCGGTGGAAACCAATGGCGAAAGCCTGAAGGACGGGATGCAGAATCTGGTGGATGACCTGCAGAAGGGCTATATCACCACCACCGACGAGGACGCGTTTGAACTGGGCAAAAACATCGCCACAACCCAAGGTCAGGTGATTTTCCGCAATGATATCATCGAGCTGATCCAATACGATCCGCTGACCCCGCAGGTCCGCAAGAACCCGGTGCTGATTGTGCCGCCCTGCGTGAACAAGTTTTACATCTTCGATCTCAATGAAAAGAAATCCATGGTGCGCTACCTGCTGGAACAGGGGCAGAGCGTCTACATGATGTCCTGGCGCAACCCCAGCAAAGAGATGGGCGATCGCAGCTGGGATGACTATGTGGGTGACGGGATTTTCGAAGCGTTGCGCGTGGCCTCTGAGGTCAGCAAATCCAACAATGTCGACATGCTGGGTTGGTGCAACGGCGGCACCATGCTGATTGCCGCCCTTGCCGTGCTGCCCCCTGACCTGCGCGCCAAACTGGGCACCGCCACCTTCCTGTCTTCGCTGATCGACTTTTCCGATCCCGGCCAGATTGGTGTGTTCATTGATGAGGCGCAAAACGAGGTCTACAAAAAGCGCTTGGCACTGAAAACATTGCACCCGGCCGGGACATCGCCAATGCGATGGCCATGCTGCATGTGAACGAGTCGGTGTGGAATTTTGTGGTGTCAAACTACCTGCTGGGCAAATCACCCGCCCCGTTTGATGTGCTTTACTGGAACTCAGACACCTCAAACCTGCCCGCCAATTGGTATCGGTTCTTCATCGAAGAAATGTACATGAAGAACAAACTGCGCGAGCCCGGCGCGCTGACGCTCTGTGGCACCCCGGTGGACACAGGCAACATCGACGTACCGTGCTATTTCCTGGCCGCAGATGGCGACCACATCGTGCCGTGGACATCCTCATTCACAGCCACCGATCTGGTATCCGGCCCGACACAATTTGTGCTGACCACTGGCGGCCATGTGTCTGGCACGGTGATCAACCACCCCGCCAAGACCCGTCGCAAGTTCTGGGTCGATGGCGAGACCGCTGGCGATGCCAACAACTGGCAAGGCACCGCCACGCTGACTGACGGCAGCTGGTGGCCACACTGGTTGGCCTGGATTGAAGACAACAACCCATCAACCAAGGTGAAATCCCCCGCCAAACGTGGCAATAAAACCCACACCCCGCTGGCCCCGGCCCCGGCACTTATGTTGTTGAAAAAGCCTGATCAATGCGGGATTTGAATATGAGCGATATCGCGGTTGACGAAATCCACACCCTCCGCCTGAACGGCGCAAAGGTCCGGTACTTCCACCGTCTGGGACAAGACAATCTGACCCCGCTTTTGGTCTGCAACGGACTTGGCCAATCACTGGAAGTGCTGCTGCCCATTCTGGACGAGCTTGGTCCGCGCCCGCTGATCGCCATCGACATGCCCGGTGTGGGGCAGTCCGAAATGCGCAACGACATCTCGACCATCCCCGACTTCTCCGGTTTTGCCTTTGCGGTGATGGACGAGCTGGGGATTGATCATTTTGACCTTCTGGGCATTTCCTGGGGCGGTGCGCTGGCGCAGCAAATGACCTATGATGCGCCCGCGCGGGTGGGCCATCTGGCGCTTGCGATCACCTCGGCTGGCGGGATCGGCAGCTGGTGGGGCACACCAATTGCCCTGTCGGAAATCGTCTTCCCGATGCGCTTCATGAACAAGGCCTACGGCAATTTCATCGGTCCATGGATGTATGGCGGAGAGGCGGTTCTGCACCCGGAAATCTTCCGCGAATATTCCAAACACGCCATTGCCCCCAGTCCGGAAGGGTATTTTACGCAGGTCCGCGCCATGTGCAGCTGGACCAGCCTGCCGTGGCTGCGCTCGCTCGACAAACCCACCCTGATCCTTGCGGGCAAATATGATGGGCTGATCCCGATCACCAACCAGATCCTGCTGGCCAATATGATCCCGAATGCCACCCTTCAGATTTATTCGGCAGGACATCTGCTGATGTTTACCAAACGCCACGAAGTCGGCGCGCTGATTTCGACCTTCCTTGACGACTGATAACAGACGAAAACAGAGACAATTATGCCTGAAAACATCACCATCACCCGAGAAGGCCGCGTGGTTCTGGTCACGCTCAACCGGCCAAAGCAACTGAACGCCCTGAACTCGGATCTGGCCCGCGAAATCATCGATGAACTGGCCCCGCTGGACCGTGATCCAAGTGTGGGGTGTTTTGTGCTGACAGGCAGTGAAAAAGCCTTTGCGGCGGGCGCGACATCAAGGAAATGTCGGACAAGAGCTATGATGACATGGCCGAGATCGACTTTTTCGCCGAATGGGAAATCTTTGCCAAATTCCGCACCCCGAAAATCGCCGCCGTGCGTGGCTTTGCCCTGGGTGGCGGCTGCGAACTTGCTATGATGTGCGACTATATCATCGCCAGCGACACCGCAAAGTTCGGCCAGCCCGAAATCAAGCTGGGCGTGATTGCCGGGATTGGCGGCACCCAGCGTATGACCAAGCTGATCGGCCGCGCCAAGTCGATGCAATTGCACCTGACCGGTCGGATGATCGACGCTGCAGAAGCGCTGGACTGTGGGCTTGTGGCGCAGGTCATTCCCGATGCTGAAATTATGGATCATGTCATGGCAGAGGCCGCAACCATCGCCGGTTACGCCAAGCCGGTGGCGATGATTGCGCGCGAGGCGGTGAACCGCGCGGAAGAGCTGTCCTTGAACGAAGGTCTGCTGTGGGAGCGCCGCGTGTTCCACTCGTTGTTTTCTACCCATGCGCAGAAAGAGGGCATGGCGGCCTTTGTGGAAAAACGTGCGCCGAATTTCCGACCGGACGAGTGATCCGCACGGATCAGTAGGGATACACCTAAGAACACAGGGCGGCGGTCAACGCCGCCCATTGTTTTTTGCTCACCGCAGATTTGCCCGCGAACATCCAATAGCTTTCATCCGGACGCAGCGCCCGATCTGACAGGCGCACCAACGCCTCTGCCCCCAGATTATCATGGATCAGCGGCAGTGACGCCAAAAGCACCCCGGCCCCTGCCCGCGCCGCCGCCAACGCCGCCGTGAAGGTGTCAAACCGCAGATGCGGCACCGGGGTCGACGGATCACCGGTCTTTGACGCCCATTCCTGCCACCCCGCCCGCGGGCCTGAAACAGCCAGACGCGGCAGATCCTGCCAGCGCGCACCAGAGCGTACCAATCGCGGGGCACAGACCGGTGACAGCGCTTCGGCAAATAGCCGCGCCTTAAACGGCTCGCCCCCGGTCCCGTCGCCATACCGCACCCGGACCATCGGCGCCTCACGCGAATCTTCGCCGGAAAGCACCATGGTCTGGCAGGTGATCTGAACATCCCCCGGCATGTTGATTTCCGCAAGCCGCGGCGCAATCCAATGGGTCAACATCGAGGCGCTGGCGGAAAGCGTGACGGTTTTGCGCCGAATACCAAACAGCTCTTCCGCGCTTTGTTCCAGCGTGGTCAGCCCGTGGCTCACGTATGGCAGCCAGGTCTCGCCTTCAACCGACAGCACCACACCGCGCGGCTGGCGGATGAACAGCCGCACCCCCAGGCGTGCCTCAAGCTGTGAAATCCGCTGGCTGATCGCGGCCTGCGTCAACCCGGTTTCACGCGCGGCTCCGGTGAAACTGCCTGTGCGCGCAGCGGCTTCAAACGCGCGCACCCAGTCCAGTGGCAGATTGGCGAGTTGGGATCCAGACATAACAAAAACCGCCCCTCAGATAGCAATTCCCTAAATTGAACTTATGAACAGATGCAGCGACACTGTCACCTGAAAACAGACCGTTCACCTCGCGCATCAAGGAAGGAACCCCAGATGTCCGCCCCGAACTCATACGTTACGATCGACCCGCAGGGTCAGGTTCTCACCCTTTCCATCAATGGCCAAGACACCCGTTTCCACGCCATGTGGCTGCGCGACAATGCCTGGGATGAAGACACCCGCGCCCCCGGCAATGGCCAGCGGCTGGTGGCGTTGCGCGACATTCCCGCCGACGCGGCGATCAGCGCCGCCTCGGTGGAGGGCAGCACCCTGTCGGTAAGGTTCAGCCCGGAAATGAAAACCGTGGATTACGACATGGGCTGGCTTATCGACAACGCCTATGACCGCCCGGCCCCTGCGGCGCGCGGCTGGCTTGCGCCGCGGCTTGAGGCATGGACCAGCGATTTGATGGGCAATGTCCCGGTGGGCGATTTTACGGATTTGTCCAAAGGGGGCGACGCGCTGAAGGATTGGCTGGGGCTGGTCACCAAATACGGCTTTGGCAAGGTGGTGAACGGCCCAATTGAAAGCGGAGCGCTGTTCAAAGTGGTCGACCTGTTTGGCTATGTGCGCGACACAAACTACGGCAAGCATTTTGAGGTGCGCACCGAGGTGAACCCGACCAATCTGGCCTTCACCGGACTGGGTCTACAGGCCCATACCGACAACCCCTATCGTGATCCGGTGCCGTCCATTCAGGTGCTTTATTGCCTCGAAAGTTCAGCCGCAGGTGGGGAAAACATGGTGGTGGACGGCTTTGCCGCCGCCCTTCGGTTGCGCGAAGAAAACGAAGAGTATTTCAACGTGCTGGCAAACTACTGCGCGCGGTTTGAATATGCGGGCGACGATGGCGTTTGCCTCACATCACGGCGTCCGATGATTGAACTGGCCCCCGATGGCGAACTGGTCGGCGTGCGCTTTAACAATCGCTCGCTGGGCGCTGTGAATGACGTGCCGTTTGACAAGATGGCCACCTATTACGCCGCCTATCGCCGCCTTGGTGAGATCATCGACGACGAGGCGATGGAAGTGACCTTCCGCCTTGATCCCGGCGAAGGGTTTGTGGTCGACAACACCCGCGTGTTGCACGCCCGCAAGGGTTATTCCGGCGAAGGCACCCGCTGGTTGCAGGGTTGTTATTCCGACAAGGACGGGCTGCGGTCGACCTATGACGCAATGGTACGCGCGGGCCAGAAGGAGGCAGCGGAATGAAGCCGGATATCGACCAATTGACGTCCGAGAACATCGTTGATTTCATCGGCGGCATCTTTGAACGCCGGGGCGGTGAGGAATATCTTGGCGAGCCCGTGACCATGGCGGAACACATGTTACAAGGCGCCACCATTGCCGAGCAGAACGGCCAGTCGGAAGAGATTATTGTCGGTGCGCTTCTGCATGACATCGGGCATTTTACGTCCGAATTTGGCACCTATCACCCGGATGATACCGAAGACCGCCACCATGAAGACGCGGGCGCCGAAGTGTTGGAGCAGTTTTTCCCGTCGGTGATCACCGATTGCGTGCGCTATCACGTGGCGGCGAAACGATACCTTTGTGCGACCAAGCCCGAGTATTACAAGCGTCTGTCCACGGCGTCGGCCCATACGTTGCAGCTGCAGGGCGGGCCGATGAGCGACCGGGAAGTGGCAGAATTTGCGGCCAATCCCAACCTCAAGGAAATCATTGCGGTGCGGTATCTGGACGAGGCTGGCAAACGCGACGATCTGGAGACCCCGGATTACTGGCATTTTGCGCCGATGGTGCAGCGCATGGTCAACCGGCACTGTGTTGAAGCCAACTGGGGGTTTCACACCCCCAGACCCCCGTGAGGTATTTTGGGCAAGAAAAAAGGGCGGGGTGTTGACCCGCCCTTTATCATTTCAATGCTGTCTTGGCGGTCAGTCGATCACCCGCACAGCCCCTTTGGCAGCAGACGACGCGAGCATCGCATAAGCTTTCAGCGCCTTGGACACTTTGCGCTTGCGCGGTTCGGCCGGTTTCCAGCCTTTTTCGTCCTGTTCTTTGCGGCGGGTGGCCAGTTCGTCTTCTGACACCGACAGGTTGATCGAGCGGTTCGGAATGTCGATCTCAATCTTGTCGCCATCGCGCACCAGACCAATCGCGCCGCCTTCTGCCGCTTCGGGCGAGGCGTGGCCGATCGACAGCCCCGAGGTGCCGCCCGAGAAACGACCATCGGTCAAGAGCGCACAAGCTTTGCCCAGACCTTTCGATTTCAGGTAAGAGGTCGGGTAGAGCATTTCCTGCATGCCCGGCCCACCGCGCGGCCCTTCGTAGCGGATCACCACCACGTCGCCCGCTTTCACCTTACCGGTGAGGATGTTGCTTACTGCCGCATCCTGACTTTCGCACACATGGGCGGTGCCGGTGAAGGTCAGGTTTGAGGCATCCACGCCTGCGGTTTTCACAATGCAGCCGTCCAGTGCGATATTGCCGAAGAGAACCGCCAGACCGCCATCTTGGCTGAAGGCATGTTCTTTTGAACGGATCACGCCGCCTTCGCGGTCGGTATCGAGTTCCTTGAACCGGTTCGACTGCGAAAATGCCTGCGTTGTGCGCACGCCACCGGGGGCGGCTTTGAACAGGTTTTCGGCCTCGGGGTTGTTGGCGACCTTGATGTCCCATTTGGCGATGGCCTCGCCCATGGTGCTGGAATGCACGGTGGAACAGTCGTTGTGCAACAGCCCGGCGCGGCTGAGTTCGCCAAGGATCGAGAAGATGCCGCCAGCCCGGTGCACATCTTCCATATGCACATTGTGGATGTTCGGCGCGACCTTGCACAGGCAGGGCACTTTGCGACTGAGTTGATCCATATGGGTCATGTTGAAATCAACTTCACCTTCATTGGCAATCGCCAGCAGGTGCAGCACGGTGTTGGTCGACCCGCCCATGGCGATATCCAGCGACATGGCGTTTTCAAAGGCTTCAAAGGTGGCGATTTCTCGCGGCAGCAGGCCTTTTTCTTCGCCTTGGTAGTGGCGCTTGGTGATCTCGACGATCTTGCGGCCGGCCTCAAGGAACAGCCCTTTGCGATCCGCGTGGGTGGCCAGGGTCGAGCCATTGCCCGGCAGCGCCAGGCCCAGTGCCTCAGCCAGACAGTTCATCGAGTTGGCCGTGAACATACCCGAACACGACCCACAGGTCGGGCAGGCGTTTTCTTCGATATGCTGGACCTGCTCGTCGGTGAAATTATCGTCCGCCGCGGCAACCATCGCGTCCACAAGATCCACCTTGTTCATATCAAGATCAGCAAGATCGATCTTGCCCGCTTCCATCGGGCCACCGGACACAAAAATCACCGGAATGTTCAGGCGCATCGCGGCCATCAGCATGCCGGGGGTGATCTTGTCGCAGTTCGAAATACAGACCATGGCGTCGGCACAATGCGCGTTGACCATATATTCCACACTGTCCGCAATCACTTCGCGTGAGGGCAGCGAATAGAGCATCCCATCGTGGCCCATGGCGATGCCATCATCCACGGCAATGGTGTTAAATTCCTTGGCCACACCACCGGCGGCCTCAACCTCACGCGCCACCATCTGGCCCAGATCCTTGAGGTGAACATGGCCCGGCACAAATTGGGTGAAGCTGTTCACAATGGCGACAATCGGCTTGCCGAAGTCGTCATCGGTCATCCCGGTTGCGCGCCACAATCCGCGGGCGCCGGCCATGTTACGACCATGGGTCGATGTTCTGGAACGGTAAGCTGGCATGTTCTTTGGCCTCTCAAAGTCATATATCGGCATAGGGATTAGCATCGTTGCGGGGGTGAAGCCAGCGCCGAGTTGCGCCCAGTTGCCCTGTGGGCCGTGATTTACAGCACCATATCGGGCGATTTACAACGCCAGCCCCGCGCGCCGTCCATCATAGATCGCCGCAGCCGCATTGCGCGGGGCATGGGCGTCGCCAATCAAAACCGGCTGAACGCCCAGCGCCTGCAGCTCCTCTTTCAGCCCCATGCCGATACGTTCCGCTGTTGCCAGCACCAGACTATCCGCCGCAATCGGCATGTGTTTGCCGGTCAGGATATTGCACCCTTCCGCACCACGGTCGCCCCAGCCTGTCAGCACGGTTTCGGTGACAAAACGCACCCCTAGTTGCGCCAGTTGCCTGCGCGCGGGCACATCAGCGGCCGAGCGGGCCAGCTCTTTTCCCACCATCGCATCAGGGGTGACAATCGTCACCTCATGGCCCTCTTCCGCGAGCTTCCACGCGGTGCCAATGCCACGCCATCCACCGCCCTCATCCAACAAAATCACCTGCGACCCAAGCTGGGCATTGCGCGCCATCACATCCTCGACGGAAAACACCTTCCCCGCATCAATACCGGGCAGGTGCGCAATATGGGGCAGACCTTTCTGAAATCCGTTTTCTGCTGGAATAGAGCCTGTTGCATCCACGATATGGCCAGCTTCAAACGCGGAAATCTCTTCGGCGTCCAGATAGGTGTTGTAGCGAATATCAACACCCAGCGCCGTCAGCTGGCGTTCGTACCAGATGATCAGATCGCTGATCTGCGCGCGGCGCGGTTGCAGGCCCGCAAGGCGAAACTGCCCCCCAATTCAGGCCCGGCCTCAACCAACGTCACATGATGGCCGCGCTCTGCCGCAACCCGCGCGCATTCCAACCCGGCGGGGCCACCGCCCACCACCAGCACTGCGGCGGGGTGATCCACTTTTGTGAACCGATCCCCGCCCCACTCATGTTCGCGGCCCACCGATGGGTTGATCAGGCAAGAGATCCAATAGTCCCGCCCGCGCCGCCCCCAGCATTGTTGGTTGCATGACAGACATCCGCGAATGTCCTCGGCACGGTCCTTGGCGGCTTTGGCCACCAGATGCGGATCAGCGATCTGCCCGCGCACAATCGACACAAGATCCGCCTCGCCCGCGCCCAGCACCGTATTGGCATTTTCCGGCGTGCGGATGTGGCTTTCGGCGGTGACCAGCGCGTGTTTCACCACGGGCTTCAGCCGGGTCGCCAGATCCACCCCGAGCTTTTCGCCATACAGAAACGTCGGCATCAGCTTGTAGAAATCGAAATAGCCGCCCGTGCCGCAGGTGACGTAATCCATCAGCTGTTCGGCGTCATGAAGGGCGACAATTTCGGCGGTGTCTTCACGGCTTAGGGCGGCCTCGACGTCCGGCTCATCCGCCACAGACAGACCGATAATGAAGTCCTCACCACAGGCGGCGCGGATCCGTTTCAGGATCTCGCGCGAAAACCTTGTGCGGTTTTCGAGGCTGCCGCCCCATTGATCGTCGCGCTGATTAGAAAACGGCGTCCAGAACTGATCGAGCAGGCAATGGTAGGCGGCCCAGACCTCGACCCCATCAAACCCGGCTTTCTGGCAGCGGATCGCCGCATCGACAAAACCTTGAATGGTCTCTTCAATCTCAGCCTCACTCATCGCGTGGCTGCCGTCGTTATCATGATAGCTGGGCCCGCCCGAGGGCGACCAGTTGGCGTGCCAGGAGTTGTCCCAATCACCATGCGCGCCCACGTGGTAAAGCTGCTGGATCATCACCGCGCCATGGGCCTGCCCTGCCTCAGTGATCCGCTTGAAGTGAGGGATCACCGCGTCAGATGAATGGCGAAAATTGCCACGGGTCAGCACCGCCGCGGGATGCACCGGCATCGGCTCGACCACAATCATCGCAGCCCCCCCCATGGCGCGTTCGAGGTAGTAGGCCACATGCTGATCCCCGGGCAGGCCATCCACCGACATATTGGTGGTATGCGCCCCGAAAACCACGCGGTTTTTCAGGGTCTTGTGGCGCAGTTGAACCGGTTTGAACATATGGGGATAGGCCATGGCGATGCTCCTCTGGGCGGCATTTGGGGGCGGCTTTGGCGTCAGATATCCTTGACCAGACGCAGCGCGTCATAGATCGCGGCATGGGTGTTGCGGGCAGATACGGCGTCGCCAATCCGGAACAGCTGGAACCTGCCATCCGGGTTGCGCACCACGGTCTGATTGCGCCCTTCGATCAGCGCTTCCTGATCCACCGCTCCGTGGTTCAAGCTGTCCTCGCGCAGATCAAAATAGAGCTCATCCATCGGCAGCGTGCCATAGTTCACCACCACCTGATCATATTGTGCGGTGCTGGTGTGGCCTGAATAATCGGTGCCGATGGTGGCGGTCAGCTTATTGCCATCTTTGGCCACATCAAGCAGACGGCGGGTGACGGTGAAAGTCACATCCTTGTCTTGCAATTCCCGCATATACGGCACCAGATTCATCGCCATAATATCCGGGGCAAAGGTGCGGTCCGGGGTCATCACCTCGACTTTTGATCCGGCTTTTGCCGCAACTTCTGCAGCCTGCAGCCCGGGGTGATCGCCACTTTCATCATAGATCAGCACATGCTCGGCGGGCTTCACATCGCCTGCGATAATGTCCCATGCCGTGACCACATTGGCCGCCGCGCCGCGCTGTTCAAACAGTTCGGTATTGGGCAGGCCGCCGGTGGCAATGATCACCACATCGGGATCAAGCGCGCGCACGTCGTCGGCTTCGGCCCAGCTGTTGAAGCGAAACTCCACGTCGCGTGCGGCACATTGGGACATGCGCCAATCAATGATCGAGATCATCTCGCGCCGCCGTTGGTTTTGTGCGGCAAGACGAAGCTGCCCGCCGGGATCGGGTTGCGCCTCAAACACAGTCACCTCATGGCCGCGTTCGGCCGCAACCCGAGCCGCTTCCAGTCCCGCTGGCCCAGCACCCACCACCACAACCTTCTTCTTCTCATCCGCAGGCGGGATGTCATGTGGCATTGTCAACTCGCGCCCGGTGGCGGGGTTGTGGATGCACAGCGCTTCGCCCGCGCCATAAATCCGATCAAGACAATAGGTGGCGCCGACACAGGGACGGATGTCATCTTCGCGCCCTTCGATGATTTTGCGCACCACATGCGGGTCGGCCATATGAGCGCGGGTCATGCCAACCATATCAAGCTGCCCGGATGCGATGGCGTGGCGCGCGGTGGCCACATCGGGGATTTTTGACGCGTGGAACACCGGAAGGTTCACTGCCGCCTTAACCCGGCCCGCAAAATCCAGATGCGGCGCGTTTTTCATCCCCTGCACCGGGATCATATCGGTCATCGCCGGGTCGGTGTGGATACGACCGCGGTTGATATTGAGGTAGTCGACATGGCCGTTTTCTTCAAAGATCCGGGCGATCTCCAGCCCCATTTCTTCGTCAATACCGCCGGTCTGCGCCTCGTCGGGGGCAAAGCGCACACCGACGACAAAATCATCCCCGACCCGCTGGCGCACCGAGGCGATAATGTCATTGGTCAGGCGCAGGCGGTTTTGCAGGGTCTCGCGCCCATACGGCCCATCCAGATCATTGGACAGGGGCGAAATAAACTGGTCAAGCAGGTGGCCGTGGGTCATGATTTCGACCCCATCCATACCGCCCGCTTTCATCCGCTCGGCCGCGTCAGAAAAATCACTGATGATCCGTTCAATGTCCCAATCTTCCGCCAGCTTCGGAAAGGCGTGATGCGCCGGTTCGCGGTGTTTGGTCGAAGAAACGGCGGGCAGCCAATCACCTTTGGCCCAATGGGTGCGCCGCCCCAGATGGGTCAGTTGGATCATCACCGCACAACCATGTTCGTGGCAGCCGTCTGTCAGCTGCTGGATCCACGGCACCACCTCGTCCTTATAGGCGAGGATGTTGTTAAAGACCGGAGGACTGTTGCGCGACACCGCAGCAGAGCCTGCGGTCATTGCCATGGCCACACCTGCGCGGGCGCGTTCAGCGTGATAGGCGGCGTAGCGTTCCTTGGGCATGCCGTCTTCGGGATAGGCCGGTTCATGGCTGGTGGTCATGATCCGGTTTTTCAAGGTCAGGTGTTTCAGTTGAAACGGTTGCAGCAATGGGTCTTTGGACATTTTACTTCCTCACGGCGGGACAGGCCCGCGCTTTTCCTCTTGCGTCATATTGCGGCCGGGTGCGCACCTGCCGCACATTGGGGTCAGTACCACATGTCAGCGGCGGCGGCCTTTTTGCGCGCAACAAAATCACACAGGGCCTCATCCACAGCCTCATCCAGCGGGGGGGCGTCATAGTCGTTCAGGATCTGCTTCCAACGCTGGTTGGCACGGGTCGCGGCGTCAATGCCACCCTGTTCGTCCCATGTCTCCCACGGTTGGTCATCATTCAGCGCGCTGTCATAATAAGCGGTCTGATAGTGGCGCAGCGTGTGCTGAGTCGAGAACAGATGCTCGCCCGGCCCGCCTTCGGCCAGCGCCTCAAACCCCAGCGTGTCTTCATCAACCTTGATGCCGTTCAGATAGGCATGAAGCGCGCCACACATGTCGGTGTCCATCACGAACTTTTCGTACGACATCGACAACAACCCATCCAGGAAACCCGCCGAATGCAAGATGAAGTTGGCCCCGCAGTGCACCGCAGACATCATCGACATCATCGCCTGCTGCATCGCCTGTGCGTCTGGCAGTTTCGAGGTCGAAAAATTTCCCGCGCAGCGCAATGGCATATTCAGGCGCCGCGCCAGTTGCCCCATCACCAGCGACCCAAGCGCCGGTTCCGGCGTGCCGAAAGTGGGCGAGCCGGAACGCAGCGACATTGAGCTGAGGAAACTGCCAAGAATCGCCGGCGATCCCGGACGTTCCAGTTGCGTGATTGCCGCCGAGACCATGGTTTCAGCCAGACATTGCGCAATTGCCCCCGCCATGGTCAGCGGGCTGACCAGCCCCCCAACAGGAACGGCAGGTGGATCGATCCCTGCCCCGCGCGTGCATAGGCCCGAATACCCTGAGTGGTCACCCCATCCATCACCATTGGCGAGGTGGTGTTGAAATTGCCCATGATCACGCAGTTCTGATCGACAAAATCTGCGCCAAACAGGATCCGCGCCATCTCGACACTGTCTTCGGCGCGCTCAGGCGCGGTGATCGATCCCAGAAACGGCCGGTCGGAATATTTGATGTGGCTGTAGACCATGTCCAGATGGCGTTTGTTCACCGCAATATCCGTGGGTTCACAGATCGTGCCGCCGGAATGGTGCAGCCAGGGCGAGCTTTGCCCCAGCTTGATCAGGTTCTGAAAATCCTCGATCGTGCCGTAGCGCCGCCCCTTGTCCAGATCCATAACAAAAGGCGATCCGTAGGCGGGCGCAAACACCATCGCCTCTTCGCCGATCTCAACGTGGTTTTTCGGATTGCGCGCGTGTTGGGTGAACTTGGACGGTGCGGTGGACAGGATCTGCCGGATCATCCCCGGTGCAAATTTCAGGTTCCAACTGTCGGCGGTGATTTCAGTGACATTTGCCCCCGCCGCGTGAAACAGCGCCACCGTGTCCGGGTCTTCGCGAAACTCAATGCCAATTTCCGACAGGATCCGCTCGGCGGTTTGTTCGATCTGCACCAGCGCCTCTTCATCAAGCAGATCAAGCGTTGGGATGCCGCGATGGATAAAAGGCACCTCCAGATGCGGGTTTTGCCCCGGCTCTGCGCTGCGCGCATCCGCCCCGCCACGTTTGCGCCGCCGGCCGCGTGCTGGCCCGGTGCTGAGTTCTACCATGGCTTCCTCCCGTTCGCTTGGTATTTCCTGACATTACCGTCATTAAAATTGACACATGTGTCAAGAAATTCTATTCTACCCCCATGGACGAGACAGAAAAAAACAAACGCCACGGATCGGAAAAGCTCTGGTTGAATGCGGCGTATGACGTGCTGACGGAAAGCGGCGTGGACGCGGTGAAGGTTGGGGTTCTTGCGAAAAAACTGGGACTTACCCGGTCCGGTTTCTATTGGTACTTCAAAGATCGCGATGCACTTCTGGATGCGATGATTGCGCGGTGGGACGCCAAAAACACCGGCAATCTCATTCAGCGTACCGAAGCCTATGCCGAGACCATTTCCGAGGCGATGCTGAACCTTTTTGACTGCTGGCTGGATCCGGAGCTGTTTGATTCGCGGTTGGATCTGGCGATCCGCAACTGGGCCCGAAACGCGCCGGATCTGCAGCAGAAACTGGATCTGTCCGACCAGCGCCGCGCCACGGCCATTGCCGCTATGTATCGCCGTTTCGGGTTCTCGGACGAACAGTCAAAGGTGCGCAGCATGACAGTGCTTTACACCCAGATCGGCTATATCTCGATGCAAGTGACCGAAGATCTGGAAGAGCGGATCAACCGGATGCCGGATTATGTTGAGGTCTATACCGAGCAAAAACCCACCCCGCGTGAATTTGCCCGTTTCAAGGCGAAATACATTAAAGCCTCAGCCGGGATCTGCTGACCAGATTGGGCCGCTACGCCTGTGGACCTAACCTTTTGCGCACTTGAGCCACCTCTTCCGACCCCCTAAAGCGTTTCTACTTAAACCTGACATAGGTTTATGTGGAAACGCCGTGGAACTTATCAATGTTGTGGGCGTTTCGAGACAAACCCGTGCGTCAGGTTTATCTCGAAACGCTTTAATGCCTGCCGCAAAAGAAATTTGCGCAAAACTGGCTTTTTTCCATTAGAAAAGCTAAACTTAAGCATGAAACGCCATCTTTCACGAAGTTGAAACTGGCGATGGGGCTAGGGGGATCATGCGCAAACTGCTGTTGATGCTGTGCGGGGTGTTTGCTGGAATCAGCCAATTTGCCTTAGCCGATACGCCGAAAATGGTTCGTCGATTGACGATTGATGATGGCCTGTCCCAAAGCACGGTTCATGCAATTTATCAGGCCCATGATGGCCAGATGTGGTTTGCCACCGGCGATGGCATCAGCATCTTCAACGGCGAAGACTTCACCTATCTTTACCGCGGCGACAGTTCGGAAAACGGGCTGCAGGACAACTATGTCTTCGGTCTGCGAGAGGACCCAGCCGGGCGGATCTGGGTCGGCACATTAGGTGGAGGCGCCAGTGTGTATTCACAATCTGCCCAGTTCCTGGCCGGGTTTCACGCCGCACGGGACGCCGCCCAATCCGCCCTGCTGAACGATGTATATGATTTCGCCTTTCCGACAGATGGTTCGGTTTGGGTCGCCACCGGGGACGGGGTTTTGCACCTTTCCGCACAAGAGGTTGAGGCCACCCTGACAGCCACGCCCGGATCTAAGACGGGTACGAAGCAGCCACAGCTGTTTCCCGACGTCACCAACCCCACCGCTGCCATCCGGCTGTTGATCCTGAAAGACGGGCGCATTCTGGTGGGCACCCAGGCGCAGGGGCTGTTGCTGCTTGATGCGCAGGGGCAAAACCCCCGGCCCATCCGATCAGACAACTCCAACCTTTCAGGTGATCGGATCATGGATCTGTTTGCCGATGATCAAGGGCGTGTCTGGGTCGCCACTGAAGATGGTGGGTTGAACATGCTGAATCCCGCCAGTCTGACCGTCAGCCAGCCGATCAAACTGCCCGACAGCGATGTGGAAAGCATCGCCCAGTCGCAAGATGGCCGACTGTGGTTTGGCACCTGGTCCAACGGGATTTTTGTGCATGACCCGCGCACCGGTAAAACGGTCAACCACCGCGCACATCCGGCACAGTCACAGCGGCTCAGCAGCAACTCGGTCATTGCGCTGACGGCCGGGCGCACCGGACGGATCTGGGCTGGAACCTATGACAATGGCGCCAACAGCCTGTCGCAATTCCCCGATCCGTTTGAAACCTATTTTGCCGATCCAAGCGGCACTTCCGGCCCCAATTCTGCGGTGGTCTGGTCGCTTGCCGATGGGGGAAACCGCGATCTTTGGGTCGGATCGAAAGGCGGGCTGAACCGTTTGCTGCGCGACGAGCGAAGGTTTGAGCGGGTGGATCTGGGCGACGGCGCGCAGGATGTACGCGCGATTTTAAACCTGGGTGACAGGTTGCTTCTGGCCATCCGTGGGCGTGGGTTGTTTGCGTATGAGCCGGATGGCCAGCGCCTTACACCGATCTTGGACGCCAGCGGCAACCCGATGTTTCATGACCTTTTCATCCGCCTTTTGATGCGCGACCAGAAGGGGCAGATCTGGGTGGGCACCCATTCCGGCACCTATCTTCTGGATCAGGATCTGAACGAAATCCGTCATTTTCGGAAAGACTCCGGGGCATTGCCGCATGACCGGACCCGCAGCCTTTATGAAGACCCCAATGGCATCATCTGGATCGGCACCAGTGGTGGGCTGACCCGCTTTGATCCGCAAAAAAATGAAATCAATAACTACTCTGGTCCCGCCTATTTCCGCGACAATGATGTGCGCGCGGTCTATTGCCTGCCGGATGGGCGGTTGCTGGTTGGCACCCAAGCTGGTGTTTCGATCCTGTCAAAACGCATGGAGCTGCTGGAGCAAATCGGACACAAAGATGGGCTGCCGAACGAAACCATCTACAGCCTGATGCCGTCGCAGAACGGACATATCTGGATCACAACCAACAATGGTCTGGTCCAATTTGTGCCTGATACGGGCGCCATTTCCGTTTTCCGCAGCCGCGACGGGCTGCAGGCGGCCGAGTTCAATTTTAACGCCCATACCCAGCTGCAGGATGGCACCCTTGCGGTGGGCGGGGTGAACGGGCTTTCCCTGTTTCAACCCGGCGTGATCCACGCACCACTTCTGCCCCCCGTGGTCAGCTATGAACAGATCACAACCGGCGCCACCCCTCACACGTCGGCGCTGGCAACCGAGCTTGTCGCCCCGGCAGAATGGACCCTTGATATTACCGTTGCCCATTTCACCGATCCCACCGCCAATCGGCTGCGCTGGCGTCTGGATCCGGTGGATACGGATTGGCAGAATGCAACAGGAACCCAGCATAGAATTCGGCGCGAAAACCTTCTGCCCGGACAATATACGTTGCATTTTCAGGGGATTGGATCAGATGGCGCAACCAGCCCGGAACACGCGTTGTCTTTCCATGTTGCGCCGCCCGTGCATCTGCGCTGGTATGCCATCCTGTTTTACCTGACGTGCTTGCTGGGCCTTGTGCTGTCGATCTTGCGGTTGCGCACCCGCTCGCTCAGGCAGCGCACCGCGGATCTTGAGCAGATGGTGGATGAAAAGACCCGCGCGCTGGTGGCCGCTGATGAAGAACGATCACGGTTTTATGCGCGCGCGGCCCATGAAATCCGCACCCCTGTTTCGCTGATCAAAGCTCCGCTTCAAAGCATCGAAAAAACCGCAGATCTGGATGTGCGCAACCATGGACTGCTGGCGCTGGTACTGCGCGCGGTGGACCGACTGGTGCGGCTGACCGACGAGATGAGCGAAGTTGCGGAGCATCGGCGCGGGGTCGCCACCAAACAGATCAGCATCGATCTGCCCGGTGTGATCGACCCGATCATGGCCCTTTATCGTGACAGCGCCACCCTGCATCACCTCAAGTTCAACGCCAGCGTCGCCCCGCTGGGGGCAGCCACCCTGGATCTTGAAGCACTTGAGTTGATCTTGCATAACCTTTTGTCCAATGCAGTGCGTCACACCCCGACCGGGGGGGCGATCTCGGTCAAGATCGCCCTGATCAACCAGATGTTCGAAGTCACCATTTCCAATCAGGGTACTCTGCCAGAACAGACAATTGAAAACCTGCGCGGCACACAGGGCAGCGGCCCCGTCCTGCCCATACGCGGCAGCGAAATCGTGGGGGCGATGGTGCAGCGCAGTGGCGCCGAAATCCGGATTGAAGCAGACCCCGCGCGCATTTCGCTGCGTATGCCGGCCCGTCACCAAACCACCCCCGCGCCCGGCCCCCAACCTGTGGCCCCGCGCAAAGACGGGTCTTCCGCACAGATCCTGATCGTAGAAGATGACCGCGAGCTGCGCCATTACCTGAGCGACGCCCTGTCAGAGATTGGCCAAATCCGTGCTGTGGCCTCTTGCGCCTCAGCCCGGCGGGCGTTTCAAAACGCGGCTCTTAATCTGGTCATCTGCGACGTGATGTTGCCGGATGGAAGCGGGTTTGACCTGATCCGCGAGATGAAGGAAGCGCCCGAAACCTCCCATATCCCCGCCGTGTTCCTGACTGCCCTGTCTGACGATCCGTCGATCAAGGAAGGGGTGGCAGCCTGGGGTGATGACTATGTGACCAAGCCGTTTGATATCGACAGCCTGCTGTCGAAGGTGCGGTTGCGGTTGCGCAATAGCGAAGCGATCCGCAGTCATATGCGCCGCCAGATCGACCTGCGAGACGCAGACACCACCCCGCCCGAGGATCTGCCGATCATGGCCCCGGCTGACACACGGCTGCTGGCGCAGATCGAACAGCACCTCGCTGACCACCTCAGCAACACGGGGTTTTCAATCGACGATCTGGCCCAACTGTGCGCCGTCAGCAAACGCAACCTGCAACGCAAACTGTCTGCACTTTATGGCCTTAGCTTTTCGCAACTGCTGTCACAGCGTCGGGTTGAGCATGCCGCAAAACTTTTGAATTCCGGGATGTCGGTGAAAGAAACTTGTCAGGCTTGCGGCTACACACACCCTTCAAGCTTTGCGCGCCGCTTCAAGCAGACATGGGGGGTACAACCCAGTGAATACAGGCAAAAAGCCTGATCTGAGCCACAACATTACGCGCCAATTCCGTAGCTTTGCGCGCCGGAGCCCCAGCCACCCGGCCCGCCACCTGTATCCGCACGCATTTTGATATATGATATTCCCAAGCCTGATCATTCAACGGATCGGGGCATTCCAAGCCCCATGACGGATCAGTCTTTCCGGGGTGTGAGTGACCCGGAAGCATATTTTAAATACCTCTGCCCCGGTGCGGGTGATTGAAATCTGTGCCGGGGACATTCCCCACAAATTAACCCAATCCAAAACACGGCTTGCCAGGAACATGGCACATGTTTTTTCGAAACGCTTCAGCGGCGCAATTTCGGCGTGCGTGGCGCGCGCCAATAGGCACCGGCATCTTCCCGCATCGCCTCATAGTCCGCAATCCGCTGATGCGCTTCATCCCCGCCGGCATCCACCAGATGGCCAATGAGGCATTCCAGCACAGCCATCGCGCCGCCGTAACAGCCAAAGTAGTGCTGCGACTGTGTGGCCACGGGAAAGGTGATATCCGGCTCAACCCGCGGCGCAATCACATCGCTGTCCGAGATCATGATCAGCTTGGCACCGCGTTCCTTGGCAAAGCGCATCGACTGGATGGTATCAGCAGAATAGGGTGCAAAGGTGATCGCCACCAGAACATCACGCGCATCCACATGCATCAACTCATCCACCGCCGCGCCCATGTGGCGCGGTATAAGCTGCAGTTCCGGCAACGCCATCCGCCCGACATAATGGAAATAATAAGCCAGCGCATAGCTTGCCCGGGTGGCCGTCACATAAGACCGCCGGGCAGAGGTCAGCAGGTCGCGTGCGGCATCTATTTTTTCGCTGGTCATCATCCGCAAAGAACGCGAGATGATGTTGATCTCATTGCGTGCAAGTCCGGCCTGCGCACGGGCCACTGCATCCCCTCGGTCCAGCTGCGTGACCCAGTCTGCGCCCATCCGGTCTTCACCTTCAGTGATCAGCGCAGCACGGAACGGATCGCGAAATGCTTCGAACCCATCAAACCCCAGCTTCTGCGCCAGCCGCACCAACGAGTTCGGGCTGACGCCGATCTTATCTGCGGTCACCCGGATCGGGTCGACACCAAAGTCACCGGGTTGGTCGATCACATATTTGGCGATGGCTTTCAGCCGGGGGGCAGGCTGTCGATCTCACTCTTCAGCTGGGCAATCAGGCGGGTTTTCTGGTTCTGGTCCATATCCTTGATAAAAGAACAAATGTTCTGCTTTTGGCAATATGAAAACACACCCCGGCCGGTCATGTTCTTTCCGAACCTGAACAAGGAAAGAAACGCAGATGTCCCTTCCCTCCCACGCCTCGGTTGTCGTCATCGGTGGCGGTATCATGGGCTGCTCGACCCTTTATCACCTCGCAAAAATGGGCGTCAGCGATGCCATTTTGATTGAGCGCAACAAGCTGACCTCTGGCACGACGTGGCATTCCGCCGCCCAGGTGCGTGCGCTCAGACATTCGCAGAATCTGACCCGGATGATCCAATATTCAGTCGACCTTTATGCTCAGCTTGAGGAAGAGACCGGGCAGAATGTGGGGTGGATCCAGAAGGGATCATTGTCAATCGCCACCAACCCCGACCGCCTGACCCACATCAAACGGCAAGAGGCGCTGGCCCATGCTTACGGCGTAAACGCGCAATCGGTCTCGGCTGCGCAAGCCAAAGAACGCTGGCCCTTGATGAATGCGGACGATGTGATCGGCGCGGTCTGGTCACCGGATGATGGCCGGGTGTCGCCCTCGGATGTCTGCGCCGCATTGGTCAAAGCGGCCAAAGGGCTGGGCACCAAGATCTTTGAAGACACCGGCGTGACCGGCATCCTGACCGAAAACGGCAAAGTGGTCGGCGTGGAAACCACCCAAGGCACAGTGATGTGTGACGCCATTGCGCTGTGCGCCGGGCTGTGGTCGCGCGACGTGGGTGCCATGGCCGGGGCCGAAGTGCCCGCACTGGCGTGTGAGCATTTCTATCTGCTGACCAAACCAATCGACGGGATTTCCGGCAACATGCCGACCCTCTCAGACCACGACAACCACCTTTACATCCGCGATGACAGTGGCGGGCTGCTGGTGGGCTGCTTTGAACCAATGGGCAAGCCGATCAAACCCGGCATTCTGGACGAGAACTTCGAATTTGGCCTGCTGGGCGAAGATTGGGAGCATTTCGAGCCGATGATGATGAACGCGCTGCATCGCCTGCCCGCGCTGGAAACGGCTGAAGTAAAAATGCTGCTGAATGGCCCCGAAAGCTTCACCCCGGACGGCATGTTCATGCTGGGCGAAACGGCCGAAACCAAAGGGCTGTTTCTGGGCTGCGGCATGAACTCGGTTGGGCTGGCATCCGGTGGCGGCGCGGGAATGAACCTGGCCCACGCCATTGTGCATGGCCACACCGCCTATGATCTGGGCGAGGCCGACGCGAAACGCTTTGCGCCGATTTACAACTCATTGGACCACCTGATGGCGCGCGCGCCAGAGATCCTTGGAACGCACTACGAAATTGCCTATCCGGGCAAGCAGCTCTCAACCGCCCGGAACCTGCGCGCCTTGCCGCTGGATCAAGAATACAAAGCGGCGGGCGCGCATTTTGGGCAGGTTTACGGCTGGGAACGCCCGCTTTACTTCGGCAAAACCGCCGAGCCGCGCATGACCTTCAACAAGCCCGATTGGTTCGAAAATGTCCGTGCCGAGGTGATGGCCGCACATGAGAAAGCCGCAATTTTTGACGCGTCCCCCTTCGGCAAAATTGAGGTGAAAGGCCCCGACGCCGAGGCCTTCCTGCAGCAGAGCTGCGCCATGAACATGGGCCGCGCGCCGGGATCTGCGATCTATACCGCCGTGCTGAACAGCCGTGGCACCTATGAAAGCGACATCACCGCGCATCGCATCGCGGATGATCACTACCGTCTGTTTGTCGGCACCAATGCAATCAAACGCGATCTAAGCTGGTTCACGCGCCTGTCCGATAGCTTTGACGTCACGCTGACCGACAGCACCGAAGATTACGCCGTTCTTGGGGTGATGGGGCCGGAAGCGGCCCGCATTGCCCGCGAAATTGGCGCGGACGATCTGAATCAAATCGGTTATTTCAAACACGCCACCGCCACCGTGGCGGGCTGTGACGTGCGCGCCGTGCGCATGTCGTATGTGGGTGAAGCCGGTTGGGAAATCACCATGAACGCCAAAGACGCCAGCACGGTTTACGCGGCCCTGACCAAGGCGGGCGCAGTGCCTGCGGGCCTATTTGCCCAGACCGCAATGCGGGTCGAAAAGGGATTTGCCGCGATGGGGCACGAACTTGACAGTGACGTGACCCCAATTGAGGCTGGCATGGACGCGATGGTTGCGAAGAAAAAAAGCTTCCTTGGATCAGACGCCCTTGCCGAGCGCCGCAAATCCGCCGAACGTGGGTTGATGACCATCATTATCGACGACGAAAGCGCCGTGCCGCTGGGCCATGAACCGATCTACGCGGGCGGCAAGATTGTCGGTCACACCACAACGGCCACGTTTGGGTATCGGATCGGCAAGCCAATTGCCTTGGGCTACGTGCATCTCAATAAGGCCGATGGCGCAAAGGTTGACGTCGACATCGCCGGCACGCGCTTTGCGGCCCATCTGCAATTTGCCCCGGCGTTTGATCCCGAAGGCACAAGGATGCGAGGATAAACATGGCTCCCCCCTATATTCTGGTCGCCCCCAATGGCGCGCGCCGCACCCACAAAGATCACGCCGCACTGCCCGTCACCCTTGACGAGATTGTCGCCACGGCCACCGCTTGTCAGGGGGCGGGCGCGGACGGTCTGCACCTGCATGTGCGCGAGGACGATGGCACCCATTCACTGGACGCGGGACGCTACCGCGACACCATCGCGGCACTGAAGGACACGGTGCCAGAGATGGATATCCAGATCACCACCGAGGCGGCGGGCCTCTTTGATGTTGCCGCCCAACTGGCCTGTCTGGAGCAGGTCGCACCCTCTTGGGCGTCCATCTCAGTGCGTGAAATTGCCCGCGAACCGGACCTTGCCGACCGGGTCTATGGCACCTGCGCAGCAAATGACACGCGGGTGCAGCACATCCTGTATGACGCGGAAGACGCCGCGCTTCTGGATCGCTTGCAGCGCAATGGCACCGTGCGCAGCACGCAGATGGATCGCCTGTTGGTTCTTGGGCGATATGCCACTGGCCAGATCTCGCAACCATCTGATATTGATCACTTTTTGACAGATAGTCCGCCGAAAGATCCATGGATGATCTGCGCCTTTGGCCCGAAGGAACATGCCTGCCTTGCCCGCACCGCCCAGCTTGGTGGCGACGTGCGGGTCGGGTTTGAAAACAGCCTGGTCAATGAAAAGGGCACACCCTGGCCAGACAATGCTGCGTCAGTCACCGTCCTGAAAACTCGTCTAAAAGGAGAGATAGCATGAGCACGAAAAGCCACGTATTTCCCCGCCACACCAAAGCGACCCCACCCACCGTCGTTGCAGGAGATGGGGCGTATCTGATTGATGCAGAGGGCAAAAAATACCTCGATTGCGGCGATGCGGCAGTATCCTGTCTGGGCCACTCTGACCCCGCCGTCATCAAAGCGGTACAGGATCAAGTGGGTAAAATTGCCTTTGCTCACACCGGTTTTATGACGTCAGAGCCAGCCGAGGCGCTGGCCGATCTGCTGATCGAACACGCCCCCGGCGATCTGGACCGGGTGTATTTCGTTTCGGGCGGATCAGAAGCCACCGAAAGCGCCATCAAACTGGCGCGGCAGTATTACCTTGAGATCGGCCAACCTGAGCGGCGCAGGGTCATCGCCCGCAAACAAAGCTATCACGGCAACACGCTGGGCGCGCTGTCGGCGGGCGGCAACGAATGGCGGCGCACACAATTTGCACCGCTTTTGGTGGAGATGAGCCATATCTCGCCCTGCTACGAATATGTCGGCCGCGAAGATGGGGAAACAAGCTTTAACTACGGCCAGCGCATGGCAAATGAGCTGGAGGCGGAAATCCTGCGTCTGGGGCCGGAAACGGTCATGGCCTTCATGGCCGAACCCGTGGTCGGCGCAACCCTAGGCGCGGTGACTGCAGTTGAAGGCTATTACCAGCGTATCCGCAAGATCTGTGACCAATATGGCGTGTTGCTCATCTTGGATGAGGTGATGTGCGGCATGGGCCGGACCGGGCATCTGTTTGCCTGTGACCATGATGGGGTCGCGCCTGACATCCTTTGTATTGCCAAAGGATTAGGCGCTGGCTACCAGCCAATTGGCGCTATGCTTTGCAGCAAGCAGATCTATGCGGCGATCGAAAACGGGTCCGGTTTTTTCCAGCATGGCCACACCTATCTGGGCCACCCGGTGGCCACAGCGGCGGCACTGGCGGTGGTAAGCGAATTGACCAACCGCAACCTGCCTGCACGGGCAGCGACCATGGGCGATAAACTGCACGCAGCCCTTGAAGCGCGTTTTGGCCAACACCCCAACGTGGGGGACATTCGCGGGCGCGGGTTGTTTCGCGGGCTAGAGCTGGTGGCAGATCGCAACACAAAAACCCCATTTGACCCAGCGATGGGGTGGCGGGCAAGATTAAGAAAGCCGCCTTTGCCGGGGGGCTGATCTGCTATCCAATGTCCGGCACCCGCGATGGTAAAAACGGCGATCACATCCTGCTTGCCCCGCCGTTTATCATCACCGAGGAACAGATTGACGAACTGGTCGAGAAGCTGGCCCAGGCCATCGACGGCGTCATATCTGCTTAGCCAGTTTCCGCATTTTCCAGCACCAGGTTCAATCTGATGCGCACCCACCAATAAGATCGCCCCGCCGGATCACAGATTTCAGCGAGGCGCGACCCAAACCTGCCCCCTCACGGTGGAATTGCGGCTTGCGCAACGCACGCCAAGCCGCTAAATGAAGCCCGGCCGCCTCAATAGCTCAGCTGGTAGAGCAGGTCCTTCGTAAGGACAAGGTCGGGGGTTCGAGTCCCTCTTGAGGCACCACATCTTCAACCATACCCCTTTCAAATTGGGCCATAGGGTCAAATCGCCTATTGTCAGCTCCATGAATAGCCCCACTTGATGACAGCCATGGAATGCCCAAACACCGAAACCATTCTAATGGCAGCTTCGGTTCAGTAGATTCCATCTGCCCCACAGGACAGATGCAACCGCCTGGCACCACAGCAAAGCGATTGATTTGGACCAATAGCTGGCCCGGTGTCCCCCCCACACGGCGTTGGATGCTGGTATTAATGGCCTGAGAGATACCGAAGGCGCGGCCCTGAATGTGTGGGGTGTAGGGGGGCTTTTCATGCTGGTGGGCGATATATTCCGCCCAATCAAGTGCCCCTTCTTTCTCGCGGGTGTTCAGGTCGATCTGCCAGCCGCCACAAACAGATCGGGCCACCGGGCGTTGGTGGAGGGGGTATGCACAAAACCCGCCTCACTGCCGGTAATGCGGCTAACAAGGCCCACGAGCCGATCCAGATCCCGAGAAGACCAAAACATCGACAGCTGAACATGCGCGCCCATATTTCTCCCTACATCACGCCCCCAGAGGGCCGCAAAGGGGCGCGGCCCCGATCGGCACATCCGGCCATGCTCTTTCGCAGATAACCATTCCACTCTTGAGGTTGAGGCACCATTTTCCGAATTTTGAACGGGTGCCCTCAGCTACGACCGCTAAATTTTACGGTGATTTCTGGTGTCCGAAAAGAAAAAGGCGCAGGGGTTTCATGCCCGGCACCCTTCTTACGCTGCCGATCACACGGCAACATTCACTTGGATTCTCACGCCTTTTCTTCAACCTTATGGTCTGATGGGGTGGCCACCACTTCGCCGTCCAGCGGCACATCCACCGCTTTGGTCTCAGGCTCGGTCGGAGCGCTATCTTCGGCCACGGCCTCAACCGGGGCATCCTCGCCAACGATCAGCGGCATCATATCGGCGCCGCCGGTCATCTGCCTTCCTTCTCGGGGGCCTGACTCCAGGACAACGTATCGAAGCCTGCGCAATTGTCACAGATCGGCGCCCAATCCGCGTGGATATGATTGCATTTGTCACAGACCCATTGCGGTCCGCGCGGGGCCGTCACGGCGCGTGCCAACAGCGCCCGCACAGTCTTATCCTCTGCCCCTTCGCCACGTTCAATCGCTGCCAGAAGGGTCAGCGCGCGTTGTGAAGGCTTATTTTCGGGCAAAGACCCCAACGCCTTGCGCGCGGCGATGTAATCCTCGGCGGCGATGTTCAATTCAGCCACCAACATCCGGGTTTCCGCATCACCTTCGCGGTGTTTGGTCAGGTTCCGGAACCGGCTAAGGCGCGCTTTTGGGCTTTCTTCGGGGTCGATCTCGGCAAAGGCCGCAGCGATATCCGGGTGCGGCTGAGCGGTCCAGGCTTTGGTCAGCACGCGGTTTGCATACCGCGGTTTGCCCTGTTCGATATAGGCACGTGCTGCCATGACAGCAGCGGGCACCAGATCAGGTGACAGGCGGTTGGCCTCAATGGCAGCTTCGCGCGCCTCAACGCTTTTGCCATCCTCCAGCACATCTTTTGCCTCGGACAGCGCCAGCACCGCATCACGGCGCTTATGCACGTCACGCGGGAGGTTGCCAGATTTCAGTTTTGTTATCAATGTCTTGCGCGCGCCACTCCAATCACCTTCGCTGGCCTGCATGCCCAACAAAGCGTCCTGGGTGTCCACGTGGCGCGGTTTTAGCGCCAGCGCTTTTTCCGCCAAACGCATTGCGGTTTCTGTATCGCCCTCGTCCAGCTTTTGCTTCATCAGCCCACGCACACCAACAAATTTGGTGCGCTCATCAGTGAGGAGTTTTTTGTAGACCTGCGTGGCTTTGCGCGTGTCGCCTGACATTTCCGCCGCCTGTGCAGTGATCAGATTGGTCAACTCCGGGCGGCGCAGGTATTTCTCGGCGCGGCTGGCTTTGGCCATTGCGGTTGAGCCTTCCCCCGAGGCCAGCGCCATCATGCCATCGGCCAGCGCCTCATACCCCTTTTTCTCGCGCGAACGATCAAAGTAGCGCGAAATTGCGGTTTCATCGCCATTGAGGAACCGCACCACAGCGCGCAAAAGCCCCAGCGCCACCACCGTCAGCCAGACCACCACAATCAGCAAGCCGAACGCGATCACTGCCATCAGCGGACTAAGAGTACGTTCAGTTCCGGCAACGGTAATCTGAATACCTCCTTCGAGTTCCAACAGGGCACCCGCCCCAAGGGTCAGGCCAGCAATGGCCACGACGAAAAGGATAATCTTGAAAAGAGACCAAAGCATCGGCGTGTCCTTATTTGCTGTTTACGAGCTGGGCGAGCGCATCACCGGCGGCAAGCGCGTCCTTGCGGGTGGTGGCAGAGGTGATCCATGCACCAAGAGCGGGTTGCCCAGCCTCCGGCATGGTCGCGAGTTCGGTAAGGGCTGCATCAAGCTGCCCGGATTTCAGCGCCGCTTCGGCCCGCGACAGGATTGCATCCGGGTCATCGCCTTCTTTTGGGGTTAGCGACCGCGTGCCCAATTGCAGGCGGAAGAAAGCGGACACCCGGTCCATCTCACCCGCTGAAACCGCGTCACGCACCGATGCGTCAAGGGCCGCACGGGCCGCATCGGGGAAGGAAGACTGCAGGGAGACCAGTGTGGGCACACCGTTTTCCGCACTTTCAGACAGGGCGGCAGGGGCATCTAAGCCCGCCTGCTGCGTCAGATCAAAAAGCGCATCGCTAAAGGGGCGACCTGTGTCAAGCGCGGCCAGAACACGGGCCAATGCAGCACGGGCACCTGCGGCTTTGGCGGCCTCAGCGGCTGTTTGCTCTAACGTGGCCGCATCCTCTTGGCGGTGGTGATTTTGCCTGTCTTGCGCAAGCATTCTGCGCTATCTGCTGCAC
>JQGR01000017.1_pt1 | contig 35044 bp, 35 predicted proteins | sample 210181 | NCBI WGS metagenome assembly JQGR01 (sample SAMN02928655, study PRJNA255238) | bioreactor metagenome | biome: continuous culture; feature: L-culture metagenome assembled contigs; material: continuous culture biomass; isolation source: continuous culture inoculated with microbial biomass... | reverse complement strand
GTCAGCCGGGTGTTCATGCGGCCACCGATCTCATCAAGGATCAACTGCAGGGGTTCCATCGGGTTTTGCACAAATTCCGCCATCGTCCAGATCCGGATACGCGCGCGCGAATATCCCGATCGCAGAATATCCAAATGGTCACTTTCGATCTTCTGCAGCCGCGCAGCTTCGCGGCGAATGTCGGTGAAATTCTTCGTGGATTGGAACAGAGGCACAGCCCAAGCACCTGAAATAACGGAAATATACGCATTGGGGTCCTTGGCGACATCCCAGCTGATGTCCTGATTGTCTGCCGGTCCAAACTGAAAGCTTTGTCTTTCACCCCGCGTGGACCACACAAGGTTTGTCAAAAACGCACGCGGGTCGTAGTCGCGCAGAACGGCACAATCGGTCAGCGCACCGCTGAAATCTTTTTTGCCACCGGCAAAATGTGCGCGGTCCGGGGCATAAAGATGGCCATGCACCCGCCCGCCGATCGAACGTTCCAGCCAGGGCTCGAAATCTTCAAACACCTCGCTGAACCCTTCAAATATGGCATATGGGGATCCGGTCAGGCCATTTTCAAACCCCATCCGAGGGAACCGGCTTTGCATAAACAGACCCGAGCGCCCGCGCGTGCGCCGCTCAACCGCTTTGGAGAAAATCCGGTCAATTTTACCCGGGTTCGGTTCCGCCCCGGTCATCATGATGGCCGCATCAGACAGGAAACTATCGTATAGCTTATCCGCATAGGGCCAGATCTTACGCGCCACAAAGCAGTCAGAGCGTCGCAGCAACTGCAGGTGATCATCGTAGAAAATATGCGGCTTTCCCTGATAGTCGAATTTCGACAGGGTCAGTGAACGGCTTTCAATCTCGGTGGAGTGCAGACGCACCAAAGTTTGGTAATAGCTTTCATCCGGGATCCACACCTTCTTGAAATAGCGGTCATAGATCTCACGGTCCGGATCTTGCAAAATTGCCGTCAGGGTCCTGCGCGTCAGACACCACCACTGGCTGCCCAGATGCGGCACCAGCCCATCGGGGATCTTGCGCTTATATTTAAGTTTGCGCTGCAGTTTGACGTATCTGTCAAAAATCCAGCGGTGGCGCTTCCATGAAAACGGAAACCGCAGGGTAAAGCGTTCACGGTCCAGCCCGCCCACCGTCCAGGGCACATCTTCGGTGGTGACACTTTCGATAAAGTTGGTCCGCGGGCGCGCTTCAAGATAGCGCAGCATTTCAGACACCGGGCGCAGCGGTAGGCACGACCCAGAGGCCAGAAACACATGGCTGACATCCGGAAAGTTTTTCAGCATCAACTCAGACGCGGTCTGGCTGGCCCCAACCAAAGACCAGGTGCCCCATTCGCATTTATGCCGCCCGCTGAAGCGCACATTTTCGAGATCACTCAGCGCATTGACAAACGCAGCATAAGGGCGCCGCTTCACGCGTTTGTCCACATGGATCACCACCGGGCAGCCATGTGTGGACCAATGCCGCACCAATTGCTCGGCGCGGTCCAGCGTATCATGCACCAACATGACGACACCCAGCTTCATGCCCAGTTTCCTTTTGACATGATCCCCAGGATCTCAAGCTGGCGCCAATTGATGTATTTCTCGCTCCATTTGCACCAAAGATCAGGGTTGTCCTTCATGTGCAGGTGATACGATCGGTATTCGTGGCCACCGGCGTAGTGCTGTTTGCGCTTCAACTCCTCTTCCGCTTTGGCACTGAAAGTGTCGAGGAACTTGGCGTGCAGCAGGCAGCCAGACGCCTTTTCGCCACCCCATTCCTCGTAAACCTGATTAAGGCCGCGCGGCAGAACCGTATGGGTTGAACTGAGATAGGCATAAGAGCGATCCCATTTCACCAACGGGATCTTGTTCAAAGCAGGCGCGCGTTTGGGGTTGTCGGTGAAAAACGCACGCGTGCGCGGACCGCCCTGAATCCAGAGGTTTCCATAATAGGGGTTTTTCTTGATCATGTAGTTGCCGCTGTCAAACCAGCAGGCAATATCAAACGGATCCTGCCCTTCGCAGTAGGGCTGCGCATCCAATGGCCCCTTGGGATACATGTCCAAAAGCATCGCCCCGAACGAACGCACACCCGAACTGTCAAGCCAGTCAGTCAGTGCGCGCAACGGGCGGGTGTCGCAAAACGGGTAAACAAGGAATTCATCCGGATCAACCACCAAGGACCAATGCCCATGGGCGTATTTGCGCTGCAACCAGTTCAGCCAATCCACCCCAAAATTTGATTTCTTGTAGCTGGAATTGGTGGTCCAGATCGACACGTCATCCTGTTCGGCCAGATATTCCCGCCCGCCATCATCTGAACCATTGTCGACAATCAGGAAATGATTGGCGCCAAGATCACGGTAGTACTTCAGGAAATAGGGTAGCCGGATGCGTTCATTACGCAGGGTAGAAAACACCAAAATATCCTTGGGCCGAATGGCACGGGTGCGGTTGGCAACCTCGCTCAGCTCTCGGCGTTTACGAAAAGCACGGACAAGCTGGGCTTTGCGGCGCAGGCGCAGGCGATATGATTTCCTGAAGCTCAATCCCGTTCCTTCGCCCCGTCCGATATGGTCTGCTTGCTGCCGGTGGCCCGTTTGGTCCAGGTATGCTTAACAGATTCGACTTAACACTCTCTTGCCCACCTAAGGCATTGTTGCTTTGCAAGAAACAATATTCATTTGACCGGATAAGGTAAATATATTCTGCACTTTTTCTGTGGCGCTTTAGGTCCAATCACCGCGATCCATCAAGCCAAGCGCCTCAAGCTGCGCCGGGCCTGCATATTTGACCGAGCATTCATCCCAAAGAACCGGGTCGGCAATCAGCCCGTCATAATAGCCATCATAGCGGTCCGCATGGGTGAAATGCTCACCACGCTGTTTTTCTTCTGCCGACTTGTCGATCACCTGATCAAGGAACTTTGTGTGTAAAAACACCCCTCGTGGCAATTCAAGCCGGGCATCAAAAACCCGGTTCAAATGACGCGGCAACAATAGATGGGTCGAGCTGACATAGGCGTATCTGCGATGCCACCGCACCAGAGGCACCTTGTGAAGGTGCGGAGCGTGTTCTGGGTTGCTTTTAAAAACAGCCTCTTACGCACCCCACCACGGATAGAGATATGGCCGTAACGCGAAAGAACTTCCCAGCTGTAATTCGCAGCATCAAACCAGTTCAACACTTGGCTGGGATCATCGCCCGGCGGGCATTTTGCCTCGCTCAGCGGCCCGCGCGGATACAGATCCAGCATCATGGCGCCAAAGGCAGGAATGTCATGCGCATCAAGATAATCGGTCAACCCGTGCAAATTGCGATCTGGCATATGCGGGATCACCAAAAGCTCATCCGCATCAGCAGTTAAACACCAATGGCCGTGCCCATAACGCATCTGCAACCAACCCAGCCAATCCACGCCAAAGCGCGCACCCTTATAGCTGGCGCTGGTTTTCCAGATCGACACATCCGGCTGCTGCGCCAGCAGATCGACGCTGCCATCATCACTGCCATTGTCCACAAACAGAAAATGCGCAACGCCCAGCGCCCGATAATGCCTAAGATAAAACGGCAACCGCGCCGCCTCATTTCGGATGGTGGAAAAACACAGGATTTGGTTGGGGGAAATCAGCGCAGTACGATCCACCACCGGCGCAAGTTGATGACGCGAGCGGATCGAACGAAACAGCAGGCGGCGGCGCTTCAGGCGCATCCGATAGGCGGACCACAATCGAGAGACACCGCCTGCCATATAGGTTTACTCAGCAGCCTTCTGCTGGGTGATGAGATCATTCAGGTAACCAGAGAACTCATCCCGCAGTTCGTCCCGTGCCAGCCCGAAGGCGACAGTTGCCTGCAGGAAGCCAGCTTTTGACCCACAGTCATAGCGCTGACCACGGAAGCGGTAGCCATAGACTTCACGCTCCTGATTGATCTCCTCTGCAATCGCGTCGGTCAGCTGGATTTCCCCACCCGCGCCGCTTTTGATCTTATTCAGGCTGCGCAACACATCCGGGGTCAGGATATAACGACCAATCACCGCAAGGTTCGACGGCGCATCTTCCATGGTGGGTTTTTCCACCATACCGCGGGTCGATACCATCGATCCAAGATCCTCTTTCACGTCAAGAACACCGTAAGAAGACGCCTTTTCGGGCGGCACTTCCATCGCGGCCACCATGCAGCCACCGGTTTCTTCATAGGCTTCGACCATCTGCTGCAGACAAGGGGTTTCCGCAGCGATCACATCGTCGGGTAGAATCACGGCAAAAGGTTCATTGGCGATCAGACGACGGGCGCACCACACCGCATGACCAAGGCCCAGCGCCTTGTGCTGACGGATGTAAGCGATGGCACCGCTGTCCATATTCGTGTCTTTCAGCACGTCCAGCAGTTCATCTTTGTTCTTTTTGCGCAGTTCCTGTTCCAGCACCGGCGAGATGTCAAAGTAATCCTCAAGCGCGCCTTTGCCGCGCGAGGTGACAAAAATGAACTCCTTGATCCCCGCAGCACGCGCCTCGTCGATGGCGTATTGGATCAACGGGCGATCCACGAGCGTCATGATTTCTTTCGGAATGGATTTTGTGGCCGGCAAAAAGCGCGTGCCCAGTCCAGCTACAGGAAAAATAGCTTTTGTAACTTTACGTTTCATCTTAGTCCCACATTTTTAATGAGATGAATTTTGGTACATTCAGCGGGGGTGATTACCTTCGATGCTGCATCCATCCACAAATCTGATTTCAAAAGAATAACCTTCAAACTTTAACTGTCACCTAATTGTTTCCAATTCAGCCGCAGGTCAACAGGTGAAACTTCATCGTTGACTTGAAACGTGGCAAATTCGCACTAATCAATCCAAGCCACCCAACCATAGACAGAAGCATTACTCTTCACTCTCCCTAACGGGTAAATTCAATCCACTCCCATTTCCTTCAGCATTTGTTCAATTTTGGGCACATCTTCCGGGTTGTTCAGTTCCCAGAACTGGCGCCCATGCGCGTGAACTTCGACACATTGAACCGGGCGTTCGCGTTCCAGAAAACGCAGTTGCTCCAGACCTTCCAATGTTTCCAGAGGACCGGGGGTCCAGCGGGGATAGGCGGCCAGTGCCGAGGGTCGGTAGGCATATACTCCCACATGATGAAACACCGGTGTGGGTGCATTCGGAGCGGTTTCGCTCTCATCGGTATATGGAATCACCTCTTTCGAGAAGTAGAGCGCCTTGCCTTCCGCCCCGAACACCGCAGTGGTGCCGCCAACCCGACCGGCACGGCGGTCTTCCAAAAAGCCCGCAAGTGCGCGCCCATCGGCACGGAGGACCGGGGTGGCGACCTCAGCGGTGGGATGGGCCACAAGCGCCTGCACCAGTTCCTCAATGAACCAATGCGGCGTCAATGGTGCATCCCCTTGCAGGTTCACCACCAGATCATAGCCCCCGCCCAGCGCATCCAATGCTTCGGCACAGCGTTCGGTGCCATTTTGGCAATCAGACGAGGTCATCACCACGTCAGCGCCAAAACCCTCGGCCACCTCACGAATGCGCGCATCATCCGTGGCCACGACAACCCGATCCACCCCATCCACAGACTGCGCTGCCTCCCATGACCTTTGAATCAGCGGCTTGATCCCCCCATTGGCCCCGCGCAAAGGCGCCAGCGCCTTACCTGGGTAACGGGTTGAGGCATATCGGGCAGGAATGACAATCAGGGTTTTCATCGCGGCAGAGCTTCCATCACAGATTTATGCAGGTTTCAGATCCACACCTTTGGCATAGGCAATGAAAAACGGGTTTTCATAAATCGGTTTGCCATAGGTCAGTGGCGAATGGTCATCAAATCGCACCACTGCACCGCCCGCGCCGTTCAAAACGGCATGGCCTGCTGCGGTGTCCCATTCCATGGTGCGCCCTACGCGCGGATAGATGTCGGCCTCACCGGTTGCCACCAGACAGAACTTAAGGCTGGAACCCGCCGACTTGCTGTCTTTCACCGCATATTTATTGATGTAGTCATCCGTGGCCTGATCGCGGTGCGATTTTGAAGCCACCACCATCAGCGCATCATTGTCGGGGTGGCAACATTGATCTCTTTCACTTCGCCCAGCGTGTCCTTGCGGAACGGTCCAAGCTCTTCCACGCTTTGGCCATCGGCGCGGGTAAAGAACATCCGGTCGCGGGCCGGCGCATACACCACACCGCGGATCGGAGTGCCGTCTTTCACATACGCAATGTTCACGGTGAAATCACCGCGGCGGTGAATGAACTCTTTGGTGCCATCCAGCGGGTCCACAATCAGGAACTCATCTGCCTGACGCCCGTGGCTATCGGCCTGTTCTTCCGTCACCAATAGCACATCGGGGAAAGCCGCCCGCAGACCGTCAGAGATCAGCGCATCGGCAGCTTCATCTGCCGCGGTGACCGGGCTGTCATCAGATTTCGACTTCACCTCAAAATCATCGGAGTTATAGATCTCCATGATCACATCGCCCGCCTCAAGGGCCAGACGGCGCATCACCTGTTCCAAACGATCAAAATCCATCAGCTCGCTCCTCATTTCCCACAAATTCCTGCCAGAATGGCGTTGTTGCCATAGTTTTCTTCCTCTCTTATGGTTTCAAGGTAAAGGAACAGCAAGAATTCCCAGTTAATTTACTGCGTAACCGAGGCAAAAAGGCCATCTGATGTTTCAGAATACCAAGCAGAACACCTCTCGATTGGAAGCAGCCCTCACCATGTGCGAGGTGATTTACGTCGCCACAGTGCGCAGCGTGCGGGCCACCCATAACAATGCGCTGATCGGGCTGTTGATCAATATGTTCCAGACCATGCTAATGGTCGCGGTCTTTTACCTGATGCTGACCGTGATGGGACGGGGCGCGGTGCGCATTCAGGGTGATTTCCTACTTTATATCATGTCGGGGATTTTTCTGTTCATCACCCATGTGAAATCGATGGGTTCGGTGGTGGGATCTGCCGGTCCCACCTCAGCGATGATGCTGCACGCGCCGATGAACACTTTTGTCGCCATCGCCTCATCTGCGCTTAGCGCGCTGTATATCCAGTTTATTTCTGTAGTTGTTGTCCTTGGGATTTACGAACTTTGGACCGGCAATGTTGAGTTTCAGAACATCAAAGGCGTCTTTGGCATGTTCATGCTGGCCTGGTTCTCGGGCGTGTGTGTCGGCATGGTATTTCTTGCGCTCAAGCCGTGGTTTCCGCAGTTCACCGGCATTGCTTCGCAAATTTACATGCGCTCAAACATGATTGCGTCCGGCAAGATGTTTGTCGCCAATACCCTGCCGTTTTACATGCTGATCATGTTCAACTGGAATCCGCTGTTTCATATTATTGATCAGGCGCGCGGCTATACATTTGTGAATTACAACCCGCATTATTCAAACATCACCTATCCGATTGTTTTGTCGCTGATTCTGCTGCTGATCGGATTGTTGGGCGAAAATTACACTCGAAAACACGCATCCATCAGTTGGGGAGCCCGCAATTGAAGTTTCTTTTTTTCCTTACATTTTTCCTGATCCCATTTACCGCCGCCGCCAATCCGTTTCCCGCATATTATGACGTCACCAATGTTGCCGCCGATGATCAGCTGAATGTCCGTGAAGACCCATCGGCCAAGGCCCCGAAAATCGGCGCGCTGTCTTATGCGCAAACCCATGTCGAGGTGGTTGCCGCCTCAGAAGATGGCAAATGGGGTCTGGTGAATATCGGCGAGCGGGCGGTTGGGTTTCGCTTGCCTATATGACGCGCTGGCCGAACCAGGGCTGGGGGGATTTCCAAATGCCAGCAAGCTGTTATGGCACCCAACCCTTTTGGGGGCTGTCGGGTATGCGGCAAGATGTATTGGATCTGACCGATATGTCCGGCAAGGCGTTTCGCTATCGGTTCACCGGCAGCATGGGAACGATTGGTCATGGCGCGCGCCATTGGCTGGTCGGAGAAGAGAAGGGCCGGATGCTCCATGCCACCTTCCGCCGGGAACGCTGCAATGACGGCATGTCAGACCGCGAATATGGACTGGCGATTGACCTTTATGCCGACACGGATGATGATGGGCCACTGGCGCTGTCAGGCTGCTGCACGATCGCCTTGCAGTAACCGCAAGGGGCCCCGACCCCTCAGAGCCGACATATGTTTGCGTGCATTGCCGCTGCTGGTTGATGCGTGCATCTCAGCGCACGACGCGCAGGGTCAGATTGATCCGCCCATGATCACGCAAAAGGTCGCTGGAACCAAAACGCAGCCGGTCAATCCCGTGATAAGCCAGACGCGCCTCGCCCCCCAGCACCAGCACATCCCCCGACGACAGCCACGCGGACTGGGTTTTGCCACCGCGAGTCACGCCGCCAATACGAAACAGCGCCTCGTCGCCAAGGCTGATCGACACCACGGGGAACGAGAAATCACCCTCATCCCGATCCTGATGCAGGCCCATCTTTGCCCCTTCGCCGTAGAAATTAACCAGACAACTGTCAGGATCCACCTCACAGCCGGACACCGCACGCCAGACCGCAAGCACCTCATTCGGGATCGGCGGCCATTCCCGCCCTGAAGGGTGGCGCGATTCATACCGATACCCTTGCCGGTCCGTGACCCAACCCAACCGGCCACAGGACGTCATCCGCACCGACATCTTCTTCCCCGACGCAGTGACTGGATGAAAAAGTGGCACCTGGGCCACAACGGACCGCACCACATCAATCATCGAGATTTGCTGGTCCCGATCCAGCATGCCTTTGAAAATCTTCGCCCCACCCAGCTCTAATTTGTCCATTTCCTACGTAATCCCTACCAAAACCCCGAAAATGACTCGCTTTTTTGCGCAATCGCCCCCCTTTGCACGCTTGCAGCACCCATTGTGCCTACTTATATACGCTTCGACGCTGGGAACGGGCGATCCGTTTCCGGCCTGAAATTGGGATCAGGGGCCGATGCTTTGCAAGGTCGGTTCCTACAACATCGCCTAGAAGAGGATAGAAGCATGGCTAAAGTCATTGGTATTGACCTCGGGACCACCAACTCCTGTGTCGCCATCATGGACGGTTCGCAACCGCGAGTCATCGAAAACGCCGAGGGTGCCCGCACCACCCCGTCGATTGTTGCCTTCAAAGACGACGAGCGTCTTGTCGGCCAACCGGCCAAACGTCAGGCCGTGACCAACCCCGACAACACCGTGTTTGCCGTGAAGCGCCTGATTGGCCGCAACATGAACGACCCGGCTGTTGAAAAAGATAAAAAGCTGGTGCCTTACGCCATCGTCGACGGCGGCAATGGTGATGCATGGGTGGAAGCCTCGGGTGAGAAATACTCCCCGTCGCAAATCTCTGCCTTCATCCTGGGCAAAATGAAAGAAACCGCCGAGAGCTATCTTGGCGAAGGTGTGACCCAGGCGGTTATCACCGTTCCGGCATACTTCAACGACGCCCAGCGTCAGGCCACCAAGGACGCCGGCAAAATCGCTGGCCTTGAAGTGCTGCGCATCATCAACGAACCGACCGCCGCCGCATTGGCCTATGGTCTGGACAAAGAAGAAACCCAGACCATCGCGGTTTATGACCTTGGTGGTGGTACCTTCGACGTGACCATTCTGGAAATCGACGACGGCCTGTTCGAAGTGAAATCGACCAACGGCGACACGTTCCTTGGTGGTGAAGACTTCGACATGCGCATCGTTCAGTATCTGGTCGATGAGTTCAAAAAAGAAAATCAGGTCGACCTGTCGAAAGACAAGATGGCCCTGCAGCGCCTGAAAGAAGCCGCTGAAAAAGCCAAGATCGAACTGTCATCCGCGTCGCAGACCGAGATTAACCAGCCGTTCATCTCGATGGGGTCGGACGGTGCGCCGCTGCACATGGTCATGAAACTGACCCGTGCCAAGCTGGAAAGCCTTGTGTCAGACCTGATCAAACGCTCGATCAAGCCGTGCCAAGCTGCGCTGAAAGACGCTGGCCTGAGCACCTCCGACATCGACGAAGTGGTTCTGGTGGGTGGTATGACCCGCATGCCGAAAGTGATCGAAGAGGTCACCAAATTCTTCGGTAAAGAGCCGCACAAAGGTGTGAACCCGGACGAAGTGGTTGCCATGGGTGCCGCCATTCAGGCCGGCGTTCTGCAAGGTGACGTGAAAGACGTTGTGCTGCTCGACGTAACCCCACTGTCGCTGGGCATTGAGACACTGGGCGGCGTGTTCACCCGTCTGATCGACCGCAACACCACGATCCCGACGAAAAAGTCGCAGGTGTTCTCGACCGCCGAGGACAACCAGAACGCGGTGACTCTGCGTGTGTTCCAGGGTGAACGCGAAATGGCGGCCGACAACAAGATCCTCGGCCAGTTCAACCTCGAAGACATTCCGCCAGCCCCGCGCGGCCTGCCGCAGATCGAAGTGACCTTTGACATCGACGCCAACGGCATCGTGGAAGTGGGCGCCAAGGACAAAGGCACCGGCAAAGAGCAGAAAATCACCATCCAAGCCTCCGGCGGTCTGTCGGATGACGACATCGATGCAATGGTGAAAGACGCTGAAGCCAATGCCGAGGCCGACAAAGAGCGCAAAGAGCTGGTGGAAGCCCGCAACCAGGCTGAAAGCCTGATCCACTCGACCGAAAAGTCGATGGAAGAGCATGCGGACAAGGTGGATCCGACCACCATCGAAGCCATCGAGCTGGCCATTGCCGCGCTGAAAGACGATCTGGAAAAAGACGACGTTGATGCCGACAAGCTGAAATCGGGCGTCCAGAACGTGACAGAAGCCGCTATGAAGCTGGGCGAAGCGATCTACAAATCGCAGCAAGCCGAAGCGGAAGGCGCAGACGAACCGGAAGAAGCCGATGGCCCCCGTGCCGCTGACGACGATATCGTCGATGCCGATTTCGAAGATCTGGACGGCGACAAACGCTCGTAAGTCTCCTTAGGTAACAGGTTGGCCTGCCAATGCGGGCCAACCTCCTCCTCAAAGGGGTAGCTATGTCAAAACGTGATTATTACGAAGTTCTGGGGGCAGCCAAAGGCGCGTCCGCAGATGAGCTCAAGAAAGCCTATCGCAAGAAGGCGAAAGAGCTGCACCCGGACCGAAATTCCGACAACCCAAACGCCGAAAGCCAGTTCAAAGAAGTGAACGAAGCTTACGATGTCCTTAAGGATGCCGACAAGAAGGCGGCCTATGACCGCTATGGTCATGCGGCATTTGAAGGCGGCATGGGCGGTGGTCGTGGCGGCGGCTATGGCGGCCAGCAAGGCGATTACGCCAGCGCATTCTCCGATGTGTTCGACGATTTGTTTGGCGACTTCATGGGTGGCCAGCGTGGGGGCGGTGGCCGCTCGCGTGCGCAACGTGGGTCTGACCTGCGCTATAATCTGCGGGTGACGCTGGAAGAGGCGTTCACCGGCCTGCAACAGACCATCAATGTGCCCACTTCGGTCAGCTGTGATGAATGTGACGGAACCGGTGCCGAAAGCGGTGCCGAACCCACCATGTGCCCCACCTGTTCCGGCATGGGCAAAGTCCGCGCTCAGCAGGGGTTCTTCACCGTTGAACGCACCTGCCCAACCTGTCAGGGCATGGGCCAGATGATCAAGAACCCGTGCAAATCCTGTGGTGGTGCCGGACGCAAGGAAAAGGAACGTTCACTGTCGGTGAACATCCCTGCAGGCGTTGAAACTGGCACACGCATTCGCCTTGCTGGCGAAGGCGAAGCGGGTCTGCGCGGCGGTCCTTCGGGCGACCTTTATATCTTTATCGAGGTCACGCCCCACGCGATTTTTGATCGTGAAGGCAACCACTTGCACTGCCGCATCCCGGTGTCCATGACGGACGCGGCCTTGGGCGGGGACATCGAAGTCCCAACCATCGACGGGGGGCGTTCACGGGTCAAAATACCAGCCGGCAGCCAATCTGGCCGCCAAATGCGCCTGCGCAGCAAGGGCATGCCCGGCCTGCGTGGTGGTCCCACTGGTGACATGTATATCGAACTGTCAGTGGAAACCCCGGTCAATCTGACCTCGAAACAGAAGGAGCTTTTGCGCGAGTTCGACAATCTGTCCGAGGACAACAACCCGGAAAGCTCGAACTTTTTCACTAAAGTTCGCAGCTTTTGGGACGGGATGACCTCCTAAAGTATTAGGCCATAGTTAACCTTTGCTTTACCAAAACCATGTGAGGGTTGGTGTATGACGCACCGACCCTCTTCTTTTGGCGAAATGCCCCAGAGCCTTTTTGACAGTGACGAGGCTTTCCCTGTCCCGGTCAAACCGGAAAAGGGCCGCTTACCCTCTTACATCAAAGACCATCGTAAACGGCTGCGTGAACGCTTCATGAAGGGCGGCGCAAACGCCCTGCCCGATTACGAAATGCTCGAACTGGTACTGTTTCGCGCCATCCCGCGTCAGGATGTAAAACCTCTGGCCCGACGTCTGCTGGACCGGTTTGGGGATTTCAACGGTGTTATTTCTGCCCCACCGGCACGCCTGCAAGACCTGCATGGGATCGGGCCGTCAGTCATTCAGGAACTGAAAATCGTTGAGGCAGCCGCGCACCGGCTGGCCCGCTCGCGGGTGATGCAACGCCACGTCATCTCCTCGTGGGACACACTGATCGACTATTGCCACACCACCATGGCACATCGTGAAACAGAACAATTCCGGGTGCTGTATCTGGATAAAAAAAACGTCCTCATCGCAGATGAAGAACAGGCCAAAGGCACAGTGGACCACGTGCCAGTCTACCCGCGTGAGGTCGTAAAACGGGCGCTGGAACTCAACGCCTCAGCACTCATTTTGGTCCACAATCACCCCTCTGGGGACCCAAGCCCCTCAGACAGTGACATGCAGATGACGCGGCAAGTGGAACAGGCCGCATCGGCGCTGGGCATCACGCTGCATGACCATCTTGTCATCGGGAAATCCGACCAGCTCAGCTTTCGGGCTCACGGATACTTGTGACAGATATGAAGGGCGCCCGGCGGGGATCCGGGCGTCAGTTCACCCAGACCTCAACCCGACGATTTACACCTCGACCCCAGGCACTTTGATCACAGGCCATCGGCAACGCTTCGCCAAAGGCCTCAACCTTGGTCACAACCCGAGTGGCATCAAAGGATTCAGCCTCAGCCAACACCGCATCTCGCACCGCTTCGGCCCGCTTGTGCGACAAGGACAGGTTTTGTGCGGCTGCACCCTGCCCGTCTGAGAACCCGACAAAGCTCAGTTGCCGCCGATCAAACCGCCCGCCCTCCAAGGCCCGCGCCAACAAAGACACATTTGACCGGGACGGCGCATCCAGCAAAGTTGATCCGCCTTCAAACCTGAACGTCAGGGACAGACGGCTTTGTCGGGTCACAAATTTCGCCAGACGTTGCAGATCTTCAAGCGACACTTCCCCTCCCGCGACGGAAATCGCATTGGCCAGACGATCGCCTTGATGAGACAGCGGAACAACGGACATGGCCTGATCCACAAAACCAGCGCGCCGCGTCACCAGCTGCGCCGCATCTGAGCGCAAATAAGAAAGAAGCTCTCGTCCCAATTGCGGCAGCCGACGTTCCGGCAGGTAGAGATAAATCGGGGTGGTCAACGGGTAGTCTTCAGACTTAATCGCCAATGTCGTTGCATCTACCCCAAAACCACACCGCCCGGAAAGCTGGACAATCTCATTGCTGCCCGTGTGGGTAAAACCTGCGATCCCGATCCCGAAGGGATCACGGGAAACTGCATCAAGCACCGCCGCGTCGCTGGCCAGAGACACCACATCATCAGACATTTGCGCGCCCTGTGCGGAAATGACCTTATTGGCAAAAACCGGCGAGAATCCACTTCCCCGCGCCCGAAGATAAGGCGTGATCGGGGCGTCTTCACCACCCAGTTCCTTCCAATTGTCAATTTTTCCGGCATAAATCGCCGCAAGTTGCGGCATTGACAGTCGGCGTACGGGATTTCCCGGCGATACAATTGGCACCAGCCCATTTAACGCCAAAACCCGTTCCTGCCGCGCGCTGGTCAGGTCCCCCAGCCCCGCCTCATAGGCCATAACACGTTCGCGCGAAGTGACCTCTCGCTGTGAGAGCACGATATCCGCCTTGTGCCCAAGCAGATCTTCAAAGCCCTGGTTGGACGTGCTGAGCCGAATGGTGATCCGCGCCGCTTCCTGACTGTTCTGGCCTTCGTAAAGCGTATAGCGCAGTTGGGCGTCTGGCAGCTCTTCGCGTTTAAGCGCGTATCCTTGACGCAGCGCAAAGCCCTCAATCAGGGCGGGCATCAGGATCGCTCCCATTTCCCGCGCTCCGGAAACCACGAGATCCGCCACATATGGTCCAAGATTGGGACAGCCGGGCCCTTCGCAGCGCACGCCGGAACCGTCAACGGTCAGAATACCAAACTCAGTCTCGATCCGGTAAAAAGCTCCGTCATAGCCCACCAGATCACCCGACAGTGCGATCGAACCATCACGGGCGATCAGCGATATGTCATCTGCATCGGATTGGCCTGGCTGCCAGACAAGAAAAAGTGCGGCGCAAAGGGCCGCACGTAGATATGCCATTTTCTGTCCCTACGCGATCCGGTTTCTGTGATCAGAGTATGGCGCAGATAGTCCCGGTGAAACAGACCCTTCAAACGCGGAGCCCCGGCCTGTTGCCAAGCTGCACAGATCGGGTCGTCGGCGTAGAGCACCGACGACCACCAAGGTCAGTTCAACGCGATGCGCAGCTCTTGCGGCATATCTTGTAGCACCAGATACTCGCCAATAGCTTCACATCCGGGCGATGCCATTTGCACCGGCAGCGTGCGCGGATCATCCTTGCCATTGGCACGGAGGAACACACCCTCAATCGCGTCCTTGCAGGTGGCTTCCATCACCTGCGCCTCGATCGAAATGGCCGGGCCGGAAACGGAGCGCATCATGTAGGCAGGGAAGGTGTAGACATCCGCTGCATAGCCATCGGCAACAGACCCCAGCACAGTGGCAAACCCACCTTTGCCCGAGGTCACGCGGGATTGGCCGCCTGGGTGATCTGCCCAGATATGCCCTTCTTCACCGTAGTTTGCACCTTCTTCAAAGGCATGCAGTTGCAGGCCTGTGGCACCATGCCAAACCAACACGGCCCGGCGGTATTGCGATGCATCCGGCACGGTCACCTTGATTTGAGCTGCAGCATCATCTTTGAAAGACGCCGTGATCAGAGCCTCTTGTTGCAAGGCGGGGACATCGATCTGCACTTTACCATCGGCATCAAGATATTCGCTGAACACAAGTCCAGCGTGGGAAAACTCAATTTCCGCATTTGGTTGACAGGGGGCGTGCACGGTTACGTTGACCATCGCCATTTTGCCAGCAACCCCGGTCAACTTCGGCGCACATTGGTCGATTTCGACCGTTTCCGTCGGTACCGATGGCAAAGGAGCTTCTGTCTCGGCCTCAACATCAAGAGCGGCAAGTTCAAATTGTTGGCTCTTCATAGGGTCAACTTCACCACTTTGGTCTGTCGAAATTTCAGGCGGTGCGGCGAGGGTATCATCCATTGCAGCAACAGGTTCAACCTGCGTCACCTCTTGGATTGACGCATCCTCTGAGGAGGCTGGGGTGTCAAAACCTGGCAAGACCGATGCGGTCTGTACCGGAGCGGGCGCCAAAGCATGGTCAGCCGCGCGATCTGCCTGTTCAGACTGCATATAATAACCGGCCCCGAGCGCCACCACCAAGGTTGCCGCTGCTGTTCCGACCCGCTTCACATCAATGCCCCGCAAGTCGATGCCTTTCAGGTCAATCGCTTTCAACTGCCCAAATATCTCACGCATGACTGCCTCCTATAAATTTGTTCAACTCAATAGTGGCAAGGGAATGTGCCGCTATTGAGGAAAGCCCAAGGAGATTAAGATTTGATTGAATTGAGTATAAATGTTGATTTTCAAAAGCTTACGTTGTTTTGCCCCATTTTCGCCGCAGCCAAAACAAAAACACGCCCCGGCGCATAATGCGCCGGGGCGTGTAACATTCAGCCCGGAATCAAGATCACATCTTACCGTGGCAATGCTTGAATTTCTTACCCGACCCACAGGGGCAAAGGTCATTGCGCGACGGGTTTCCCCAGGTGCTCGGGTCGTTTTCATCGAACCCTTCATCCGCCTGGATCTGAGCTTGCTCCATCGCCTGTTCCGACGCATCTGCGGCAGCCATATTCTGCTGCTGTTGCTGGATCATCTGCTGCATCATCTGCGCCTGCTCTTCTTCCGTCATCGGACGGATTTGCGACAGGCGTTTGGTCACATCCAGACGCAGCCCATCAAGCAGACTTTCAAACAGCTGGAACGCTTCGTTTTTATATTCGCTCAGCGGATCACGCTGCGCATAGCCGCGGAACCCAACCACCGAGCGCAGGTGATCCAGCGTCAGCAGATGTTCACGCCATTTCGCGTCGATGGTTTGCAGCAAGATCTGCTTTTCGATGGCGCGCATGTTTTCCGGGCCGAAATCCACGGCTTTTTTCGCCATCATCTCATCTGCGGCATCGGCAAGACGTTCACGGATCACGTCGTCGTCCACGCCCTCTTCGCGGGCCCAGTCGATCACCGGCAGATCCGTGTTCAGGTTTTCAATTACCGCCGCATAAAGCCCTTCGGTATCCCACTGATCTGCGTAGGATTTCGGCGGCAGATAACCATCCACCATGTCGTCGATCATCTGGTGACGCATATCGCCAACAATTTCCGACAGATCTTCGGTTTCCATGATTTCCATGCGCTGGCCAAAGATCGCCTTTCGCTGGTCATTCATCACGTCATCGAATTTCAGCAGTTGCTTACGAATGTCGAAGTTGCGCCCCTCAACCTTGGCCTGCGCACGTTCCAGCGATTTGTTCACCCAGGGGTGCACAATCGCTTCGCCTTCTTTCATCCCCAACGTGGACAACACTTTTTCCAGCCGTTCCGAGCCGAAAATCCGCATCAGATCATCATCCAGCGACAAGAAGAACGAGGAACGGCCCGGGTCACCCTGACGGCCAGAACGGCCGCGCAACTGGTTGTCGATCCGGCGGCTTTCATGGCGTTCGGTGGCAAGCACAAACAGACCGCCTGCATCTTTGACCGCTTGTTCATCCGCCTCATGCGCCTCTTCGACCTGCGCACGAATGTCGGCGGGATCAGCGTCGGGGTTCGCTTCGATCGCTTCCATGATCTTGAATTCGACGTTGCCGCCCAGTTTGATGTCGGTGCCGCGGCCGGCCATGTTGGTGGCGATGGTCACCGCGCCAAGCTTACCGGCGTCTGCCACGATCTGCGCTTCGCGTTCGTGCTGGCGGGCATTCAACACATCGTGTTTCACCCCGGCCTGATCCAGAAGCTGCGACAGATACTCTGACTTCTCAATCGAAGTTGTGCCCACCAGGGTCGGCTGCCCCCGTTCCTTAGACTTTTTGATCTCATCGACGATGGCATTGAACTTCTCTTCGCTGGTCCGATAGACCGCGTCATGATCGTCGATCCGGGCAATCGGCCGGTTGGTCGGCACTTCGACCACGCCGAGACCATAGATCTCGTCAAATTCCTCAGCCTCGGTCAGCGCGGTGCCGGTCATGCCGGACAGCACATCATAAAGGCGGAAATAGTTCTGGAACGTCACCGACGCGAGGGTCACATTTTCGGGCTGAGTTTTGCAGCCTTCTTTAGCCTCGATTGCCTGATGCAACCCGTCGGCAAGGCGGCGCCCGGCCATCATCCGGCCGGTGAATTCGTCGATCAGCATCACTTCGCCATCGCGGACGATGTAATCCTTGTCACGAGCAAAGATCTTGTGCGCACGCAGGCCCTGGTTCAGATGGTGCACAATGGTGGTGCTTTCGGCGTCATAAAGCGACTGCTCTTCCGGCAGCAGCCCCTTGGCATGCACCAGCTCTTCCAGAAACTCATTGCCTTCTTCGGTGAAGGTGGCGGTGCGGCCCTTCTCATCGAGGGTGTAATGTTCTTCTTTCAGCTCCGGGATCAGCCCATCAATGGTGACATAAAGCTCTGAACGATCTTCGGACGGTCCGGAAATGATCAGGGGGGTACGTGCCTCATCGACCAGGATCGAATCCACCTCATCGACGATGGCAAAGTAGTGACCGCGCTGGGACATCTCTTTCAGGTCTGACTTCATATTGTCGCGCAGATAGTCAAAACCCAGCTCGTTGTTGGTGGCATAAGTCACGTCACAGGCGTAGGCGGCGCGCTTTTCATCGTCGGGCTGCTGCGGGTAGATCACACCGGTGGTCATGCCCAACGCTTCGAACACATTGCCCATCCATTCAGCATCACGGCGCGCCAGGTAATCGTTCACCGTAACCACATGCACACCTTTGCCGGTGAGCCCGTTCAGATACGCCGGGAAGGTGGCGACAAGGGTTTTACCCTCACCCGTCTTCATTTCCGAGATGTTGCCCTGGTGCAGGAAAATCCCGCCCATCAGCTGTGTGTCAAAAGCGCGCAGCCCAAGCGCACGTTTTGCAGCTTCTCGGCAGTTGGCGAATGCTTCCGGCAAAAGCACATCCAGTTTTTCACCGTCAGCCACACGAGTTCTGAATTCTTCGGTCTTGGCCTTGATACCCTCGTCAGACAGGGCTGCAAATTCTTCTTCTAGCGCGTTGATCTTCGCCACCAAGGGGCGGGTCGCCTTGATCTTGCGATCATTGGGGGTGCCAAACACGGCGCGCGCGATTTTTCCAAGCATATTCTTGTGCCTCAATACGGTTTGTCGCTGGTCAGACGAGAGGGTTCTTGCCCGTCCCCGTTCCGCCCCCTATCTAGGAGCCTGAGAACCAGCGCACTCATGCCTCAAAGCGATGTAAGCGTCAGGTGCAAAATAGTCAATGTTGCCGGGCCATCCGGTACGCTCGGAAGGAGAATTCCATGTTGAAACGCAACGCAATCCTGCTGGGAACCGCCCTGGCTGCGATGATGTCCCTTCCCGCCGTTTCCCAAGACACCACAAGCGAGGCGGAGAATGCCCCGGAAGTGGCCAAGATTGATGCCAATGGCAGCACTGTGCTGGCCACCGTCAATGGCGATGATATCACCCTTGGTCACCTGATCGTGGCTCGCCAAGCCCTGCCGCAGCAATATCAGGGCCTTCCCAATGATGTGCTGCTTCAAGGTCTGCTTGAGCAAGTGATCCAGCAGACCGTCTTGGGGCAGGCGATGGGCGAGTTGAGCCACCGCGCCGAGCTGGAGCTGGAAAACCAGCGCCGATCAATGATTGCCAGCGAAAAGGTTGAAGCGGTGATTTCAAACGCCGTGACCGAAGAGGCACTGAAAGCCGCCTATGATGCCACCTATTCCGATGCAGAACCCAGCACCGAATACAATGCCTCGCACATCCTTGTGGAAACCGAAGACGAAGCCAAGGATCTGGTAAAGCAGCTTGAAGACGGTGCGGATTTTGCTGAGCTGGCCAAAGAGTTTTCCACCGGTCCGTCTGGTCCGAATGGCGGCGAGCTGGGCTGGTTTGGCCCCGGCATGATGGTAAAACCCTTCGAAGAAGCGGTTGTTACGCTGGACGCAGGCCAGGTCTCGGCCCCGGTCCAAACCCAGTTCGGCTGGCATGTGGTCAAGCTGAACGAAAGCCGTATGAAAGGCGCACCGCCGATGGATGAGGTCCGCGCTGAACTTGCTGCACAAATCGAGAATGACGCCGTGGAACGTGCGGTTCAGACATTGCTGGAAGCTGCTAAGATCGATCGGATCGACCTGAAAACAGTCGATTCCGAGGCTTTGGTCAACCTGTCGCTGCTCGACAAATAAACGGGGGACATCATGGGCAAATCCGACCAGATCAAGAAGCTTAAAAAGAAGGTCAAAAAGCTTAAGAAAAAGCTCGCGGCCGCCACCAACCATGTGAACGACATCGCCCCTCTGGCCCCGGCTGGATTTCCCGAGCTGCCAGTGATTGCAGGCGCACGTTTCGCCGCGGCCCGAGCCGGGGTGAAATACGCGGATCGTCTGGATGTGATGCTGGCAGAGCTGCAACCCGGCACCACCATTGCCGGCACCTTCACGAAATCCTCAACCCGCTCTGCGCCGGTGCTGGACTGCCAGGCGAAACTGGGCGGCGACAACAGTGAAGGGGCGGCCTTTCTCGTGAATGCTGGCAATTCCAACGCCTTCACCGGTGCCGCTGGCTCAGGATCGGTTGAGGCCATCACCGGCGCAGTATCCAAGGCGCTGGATGTTCCGATGGAACGCGTGTTCACCGCCTCAACCGGCGTGATTGGCGAACCCCTGCCCCACGACAAAATTGTCGCCAAGGTGGATGAGCTGAAAGGCCTGCTGGTTCCCGATGCAATGCAAAATGCCGCAGAAGCAATCCGCACCACCGACACGTTTGCCAAAGGTGCCAAAGCCGAAGTGAAAATCGGTGATCGCACCGTTCATATCGCTGGTATTGCCAAAGGGTCGGGGATGATTGCCCCGGATATGGCCACCATGCTGGTGTTCATCTTCACCGATGCCAAGGTGGCGCAGGACGATCTGCAAGCAATGCTGTCTGAGCTCACTGACACCACCTTTAACGCCATCACCGTGGACAGTGACACGTCAACGTCGGACAGCCTGCTTCTGGCGGCCACCGGAGCGGCAGAGGTTGAGGTCGATCGGGACAACACAGCCTTCCGAACGGCGCTGAACGAGGTGATGCTCGATCTGGCCCATCAGGTGGTGCGCGATGGCGAAGGCGCCACGAAGTTTGTGGAAATTCGCGTGACTGGCACCCAGACCGACGCGGACGCCAAGACACACGCGCTGTCCATCGCCAATTCGCCCTTGGTAAAAACCGCAGTGGCAGGGGAAGACCCGAACTGGGGGCGTATCATTGCGGCCATCGGCAAATCCGGCGCCTATGCCGAGCGCGACAAGCTGACAATTTCCTTTGGTGATATTCTGGTTGCTGAAAGGGGGTGGGTGTCCCCGCACTACCGCGAAGAAGATGGTGCCAACTGCTTCAAGGGGGATGAAATCGTGATCACGGTAGATTTTGGGCTGGGGGACGGCCAAAGCACGGTTTGGACCTGCGATCTGACCCACGCTTATATCCAGATCAACGCGGACTACCGCTCTTAACCTCACAAAACTAGAAAACTAGTTTTCTGGTTTTCTTAACCATCCGTTAGGAGAACACATGAGTGTGAAAACCATACTGGTGTCAGCTGTGGCCCTGATCGACACTGACGGTCGCGTACTGTTGGCGCAGCGACCCGAAGGAAAATCCATGGCGGGGCTGTGGGAATTTCCAGGCGGAAAAATAGAGCCGGGCGAAACACCCGAAGCGGCCTTGGTGCGCGAGTTGCACGAAGAGTTGGGCATCGACACCTGGTCGTCCTGCCTCGCGCCCTTGACGTTCGCCAGCCATTCTTATGAAGATTTTCACCTGCTGATGCCGGTTTTTGCCTGCAGAAAGTGGCAAGGGCAACCAATCCCTAAAGAGGGGCAGGTGCTGAAATGGGTGCGACCACAAGCACTGCGGGACTATCCAATGCCCCCTGCAGACATCCCGCTGATCCCTATTTTGCGTGATTGGCTTTAAGAAGCATTCACAATTTGGCTGCGCAAAGGCGGTTTTTCGCCAAAAAAGCGCATCCACTAGCGAATTTCGCCTTATTTTTGTCAAAATTACGAAAAATGCTACACTTTGTTAAGGGATTCCCCTCATAATTAACCAATATTCTTATGACTAAGGGGGATTTGGTCATGTTGAGGACAATCATGCTGGGCAGCTGCATCATGGTGCAGGGCCACTACGTGGAAACGCTGAAAGATGGCCGCATCGTCCTGCGGGTAGATGGTCGGTTGATGGCGGGACGCCCTGTTGCCCAAACCCGGGCGGCATAAACACCGATTTCATCATCGTTAACACCATGCGTACCTACGTCTTGGAACAGACACATGAAAAAGGGGATGGCTGTCACCATCCCCTTTTTCGTTATTCAACACCAGTCTTTTAGATCTGACGTCCAGCCAGCGCCCCTTGTCAGAGGCGCTGATCGCAAAATCAGTCCAGTGTACGGGCGATTTCTTCACGTTCGAAAATCTCGATCACATCGCCAGGGCGAATGTCGTCGTAGTTTTCAAACGCCATACCGCATTCCTGACCGGAAATGACTTCTTTGACTTCATCCTTGAAGCGCTTCAGCGTTTTCAGCGTCCCTTCATGGATTACCACGTTGTCACGCAGCAGGCGCACGCCAGCCGAGCGGCGAGCAACACCTTCTGTAACCAGACAGCCAGCAACCTTGCCAACGCCCGACACTTTGAACACTTCGCGGATCTCGGAATAACCGATGAAGTTCTCGCGCACTTCGGCAGACAGCAGGCCAGAGGCCGCCGCTTTCACATCATCCACCAGATCATAGATCACCGAGTAATAACGGATCTCAACGCCCTTTTGGTTGGCAGTGTTGCGGGCCGATGCGTTTGCACGCACGTTAAAGCCAATCACCGGCGCACCGGAAGCTTCAGCCAGACCGATGTCACTTTCGGTAATCGCACCCACACCGTAGTGCAGCACGCGTACACGTACTTCATCATTGCCGATTTTTTCCATCGCCTGAACGATCGCTTCAGCAGACCCCTGCACGTCAGCTTTCACCAGAATAGGAAGCTCTGACACATCCTCGTCGGCTTTGGCCTTGGCCATCATCTGCTCCAGCGTGGTCGCCGCACCAGCGGCGGCGCGTTTGTCCTTGGCAGCCTGGGCGCGATATTCGGCGATTTCACGCGCCTGCGCATCGGTGTCCACGACGTTCAGAACGTCACCAGCTTCAGGCGTACCATTGAGGCCAAGCACCTCAACCGGGACCGAGGGACCAGCTTCTGCAACGCGGTCACCCTTGTCGTTTACCAGCGCACGGACTTTACCGTATTGCTCACCCACAACAAAGATATCACCTTGTTTCAGCGTCCCATATTGCACCAGAACCGTGGCAACTGGACCGCGACCCACGTCAAGCTGGGCTTCGATCACTGCACCTGCGGCGGCACGCGACGGGTTGGCTTTCAGTTCCAGAACCTCTGCCTGCAGCGCGATGGCTTCCAGCAGCTCGTCCAAGCCTTTGCCGGTGATCGCCGATACTTCAACGTCCTGCACATCGCCCGACAGCTTTTCAACAATCACTTCGTGCTGAAGCAGATCGGTGCGCACTTTGTCAGGGTTTGCATCCGGCTTGTCGCATTTGTTGATCGCCACGATCATCGGCACCCCTGCCGCTTTCGCGTGGTTGATTGCCTCGATCGTCTGCGGCATCACTGCGTCATCTGCAGCGACAACAAGAACAACAATATCAGTCACTTGCGCACCACGGGCCCGCATCGACGTAAAGGCAGCGTGGCCCGGTGTGTCGAGGAACGACAGAAGCGCGCCGTCGTCAGTGGTCACCTGATACGCACCGATGTGCTGAGTGATGCCACCGGCTTCGCCAGCGGTTACTTTGGCATTACGGATCGCGTCGAGCAGCGAGGTTTTACCATGGTCAACGTGACCCATGATGGTGATGACCGGGGCGCGTGGCTCCAGATCTTCCGCTTTGTCTTCGACCTGATCAATCACGTCTTCCACGTCCGCATCCGACACGCGAACGATATTGTGGCCAAACTCTTCAATGATCAGTTCCGCGGTATCGGCGTCGATCGATTGGTTCTGCGTGACCATCATGCCCATTTTCATGAGCGATTTCACAACATCCGCAACCCGTTCGGCCATACGGTTGGCAAGCTCCGACACCACGATGGCCTCGGGCACCTGTACGTCACGCACAACCTTTTCACGCTCGACATTGCCCATGGCTTTCTGACGGGCGCGTTCTTGCTGACGGCGCATTGATGCCACCGAACGCTGGCGCCCACCACGGTCGCCGGACAGCGCCTGGTTCAGGGTCAGCTTGCCCGAGCGACGGTTGTCGTCACGACCAGCCTTGCCACGGTTCTGACGGTTCGCATCAGGGGTGTTGCCGCGATCTTCCTTTTTCCGCGTGGTCGCGGAAGGTGTTTTGGCGGTGCGCGCTTCCGCAGCCTGTGCTGCAGCCGGATCCGGCTTCGGAGCCTCTTTAGTGCGTTTGGCTTTTTCTTCCGCTTCGCGCTTCTTGCGTGCTTCGTCTTCTGCCTTGGCTTTCAGGGCCTCTTCGCGTTCACGTTCAGCCCGTTCCTTGGCTTCGGCTTCCTCGCGACGGCGCTGACGCTCTTCTTCGCGGGCCTTTTCCTCGGCTTCACGCTTGGCCTTTTCGTCGGCTTCGCGGGCTTTGGCAGCCTGCAGCGCCTTCAGGCGGCGTTCCATTTCCGCATCGGTAATCCCGGCGGGACGCTTGCGCGGATCACCCTTGGTAGGGGACGCGGCGCCGCCAGCAGCTGCACCCGGCTTGGGCACAACAACACGCTTGCGTTTCGTTTCGACCACGACGTTTTTGGTGCGCCCGTGGCTGAAGCTTTGCTTCACCTGGCCGGGGCGGCTACCGCGCAGGCCGAGGGTCTTTTTGCCGTCATTATCGCTCATCTGGTCTTCGTACCTTTCCGGTGACCCTTGTCACCGCCGCTGTCTAGCGCCCGCATGGCTGTCAGTTTCATGGCTTCCTCTACAACACGCGAGGCCAAACCACCAGCAGCAAGAGCGCCGTGTATCACATTTTCCCGCCCAAATGCCAATCCGAGCTCATCCCCGGTCAAACAGTTGATATAACGGTCGCGCTCCTTGGGGGGGCGCAATTTCGATTTTTGACGGTCAGAGCCGTCAATTGCCTGGATCAACACCTTGGCCTCTTCCTTGGCCAGCCAATCCTTTACTTTTTCATATCCGGCCACCGCCTGACCCGCCTTGCGTGCCATGGCAATCAGGTGCACCACGCGGTCGGCATAGGCTTTTTCAAGCAGATCCAAGAGCCCGTCCGGGATGGTGACCTGCTGTCGCGCGGCGCGCGAAAACAGGCCTTTTTTGATTGCCGTGGCAATGGCCGCGCGATTTGCAGCGACATAGATGCCCCGCCCCGGCAGCTTGCCCAGAAGGTCCGGCACCACCATTCCATCCGGCCCCACGACAAAGCGGATCAACCCGGCCTTGGGCTGGGTCTCACCTGTCGCAATGCACTTGCGTTCCGGCTCTTGGGGCCGAGATTTTGATCCACCGCGCGTCATACGCTGATCCCCGAAGCCCGCAATCAGGCTTCGGTCTCCTCGGAGGATTGCTCGGTGTCGCCTTCGGCTTCTGCTGCATCCGCAACCAGATCTTCCGGATCAACCCACCCCAGCATCACGCGGGCGGTCATCACCATATCCTGCGCATCTTCCAGCGAGACGCCGAATTTTTCGAGCGAGCCATCATCCTTGCTGCGCTGACCATCCACCGTGGTCCAGCCGCCAGCCAGTTCCCAATCGGCGCAGGTTGCGAAATCTTCAAGCGATTTCACACCATCTTCAGCCAGGGCTTCAACCATCTGCGGGGTCAGGCCCTCAAAGGCGATCAGGCTGTCCTCGGCACCCATCGAGCGGGCATTTTCCAGCGCCTTGGCGGCCTGCGCTTCCAGGTAATCGCGGGCACGGGCCTGCAGTTCCTGCGCGGTGCCATCATCCACACCGTCGATGACCAGCAGTTCGTCCAGCTCGACGTAAGCCACTTCTTCGAGGTTGGTAAAGCCTTCCGACACCAGCAATTGGGCGAAGAATTCATCCAGATCGAGGGTTTCCATGAACAGGCCGGTGCGCTCAGCAAATTCTTTCTGGCGACGCTCAGATTCTTCGGCTTCGGTCATGATGTCGATGTCGAGGTTGGTCAGCTGCGAGGCCAGACGCACGTTCTGACCACGACGGCCAATCGCAAGTGACAGCTGTTCGTCCGGCACAACCACTTCGATTTTGCCAGCTTCTTCATCCAACACCACTTTCGACACTTCGGCCGGCTGCAGCGCGTTCACCAGGAAGGTCGGTTGATCCTCGTTCCACGGAATGATGTCGATTTTTTCACCCTGCAGTTCGTTCACAACCGCCTGCACGCGCGAGCCGCGCATACCAACACAGGCGCCAACCGGGTCAATGCCACCATCATGCGAGATCACGGCAATCTTGGCGCGCGACCCGGGGTCACGGGCCACGGCTTTAATCTCGATCACGCCGTCATAGATTTCCGGCACTTCCATTTTGAACAGCTCGGCCATGAAATCCGGAGCGGTGCGCGACAGGAAAATCTGCGGGCCACGGGTCTCGCGGCGCACATCTTTGATGAAGCAGCGGATCCGGTCATTCGGACGATAGCTTTCACGGCCGATTTTCTCATTGCGGCGCAGGATCGCTTCACCGGTGCCAACATCGACGATGACATTGCCATATTCTTCGCGTTTGACCTGACCGTTGATAATGGTACCGACGCGGTCTTTGAATTCGTCGAACTGACGATCACGTTCCGCTTCGCGCACCTTCTGCAAGATCACCTGCTTGGCAGATTGGGCGGCAATACGGCCCATCTCAACCGGCGGCACTTCTTCCGAGAAGGTGGCGCCAATTTCCGGGTTTTCCATATATTGCTTGGCTTGCTCAACGGTGAATTCGGACTGGTAGTTCTCCAGATCCTCATCCGCCACAACCGTGCGCACGCGGGTAAAGGTGGCGCGGCCGGTTTTGCGGTCAATCGACACGCGGATATCCATTTCAGCGCCGTAACGCGATTTGGCGGCCCGCGCGAGGCTTTCTTCCATCGCTTCGATGACCAGACCGGGGTCGATCATCTTTTCGCGGGCCACGGCCTCGGCGGTTTGCAGCAGCTCAAGCTGGTTTGCAGAAGTGATTGCCATGGTCAGTCCTCCTCGGAACCGGTGATTTCTTGAATTTCGTCAAATTGGGCCTCATCAATCTGGCCCGCATCCTTGCGCGCACGCAGCACGTCGCGGATGAGTTCGTCTGTCATGATCAGCTTGGCATCCGCCAGCCAATTGAAGTCAAGGCCGATGGTGACCATCTCGCCTGATTTTCAATCTCGATCAGCACTTCGTTGCCTTCGGTGCCCATCAGGGTGCCTTTGAAACGCTTGCGCCCATCAATCAGGTCGGTGGTTTCCATCTTGGCGGTATAATCGCGCCAGGTATCAAAATCCTTGAGCCGGGTCAGCGGCCGGTCAATGCCGGGCGAGCCAACTTCAAGGGAATATTCGTCTTCGATCGGATCCTCGACATCAAGGATGGCACTGATCGCGGTGGAAATCTCGGCGCATTCATCGACTTCGATCCCGCCATCGGGACGTTCTGCCATGATTTGCAGCGTGGGCGTATTGCCGCCCATCAGACGCAGGCGCACCAGTTCAAAGCCCATGCCCTCGATCACGGGCTGAACAATGCCAGCGAGGCGCTGGTCAATTGCGGTTTTGGCAACCAGTTCGGTCACTTTACTCTCCTATCGGGGGCTATCGGGAAAGCGATCCCCCAAAACAAAAAAACGGGCCAGCGGGCCCGTTCGTCTTACCGGTGGAGCGTCGAGTTTGGACCCCGATGCGCCGCTGTTGAATTGGGATATAGGCGGGATCGGCGGGAAATGCAAGGGGGCAGAGAAACTGCCCCCATTTCAGTGCTTATCCCGGTTTCTTCGCGATCAGAAACAGAGCGGTGATTCCACCATCTGGTTTCCAGTCTTCGACGATCTCAAATCCCGCGTCCCGCATCATCTGGCGCAAGGCGTCTTCGGTGAACCATGTCACCGATGGCGCTTTTCCCAGCATCTGCGCAACCGGCAGGGCCAGCTTCAGCCACCAAAGCTTGCCCAGACAGGCGGTGGAGGTCACAAACACCCCGCCCGGCTCCAACGTGTCATAGGCTTTGCGGATTACGGCGGCGGGATCATCCAGCAGGTGCAGGATTGAATGGCCCTGCACCATGCCAACACTGGCGGGTTCCAACATCATGGTGGTGAAATCACCCACCTCGAACCGGATCTTGTCAGCACCGTCCTTGGTGCGCGCAATACGGATCATCTCTGACGATAGATCCACCGCATGATATTGTGCCACATGCGGCGCGTGGATCAGCGCGGTTGATCCGGTACCACAGGCAAATTCCAGCACCGTCATATCCGGCCGCATATATTCCTGTGCCTTGGCCAGCTTGTATTCATAGCTCGCCATATCCTTGATCTGATCCCTAGAATATTTCTCGGCAATCTTGTTCCAAAACTCTTCTGCCGCGATCATGCGCCTCTCCTTAAATCAGTTTGCAAATGCAACTTTTCTGGAGAGATGGGGTGTCAGTCGCCGCTATTCCACCCCCATTGCGATGCGAACCGTCAAAGGCTTGCAGTCGACCTGCTGCCATCCAAATTGGCTGTCATGACAGTCAGGGCAGAGTGGGACACGCGTGCAAGGGGCAGGGTGCATAGGGTTTCATGCGCAAACGCGCAATAAGCCGCCATCACACCGCCGATGATGCCCGATGCCCCGCCGATTACACCCCCAAGGTGTCACGTTGGCGGGCAAGCTTGTCCATTGTGTAAGTCAGCTCTTCCGTCACGCCGCGTTCCGACAGGGCATGGCCTGCCAGATGGATCATACGCAGCGTTGAACTGGGCCAGCGTTTGTGCAGAGAATAAGCGGCGGCCGGGGGGCAAATCATGTCGTGACGACCCTGCACAATTGTCCCCGGCACATGGGCAATCTTGGGCATATCGCGCAGAATTTGCCCCTCTTCCAGCCAGGCCCCGTTGGCGAAGTAATGGTTTTCAAGCCGGGCAAAGGCGCGGGCGTAATCTGCGGGTGCATCGACCATATGGCCCCGGTTCTGGATCGAGGCCAGCGCGTTTTCCCAACCGGCCCAGGCCTTGGAAAACCGCACTTCTTCGTTGTAATCACCGGAAAACAGCCGCCGATTATACGCGCCAATCAGATCGTCATGCTCCGCTTTGGGCACAAGCGAGGAAAACTCCTCCCACAGTTCAGGCCAGAACCGACCCGCGCCACCACCGTAAAACCAGTTCAGTTCGGATTTCTGCGCCAGGAACACACCGCGCAGCACCAGCCACGCCACCCGCGCCGGATGCGCCTGCGCATACACCAGCGCAAGGGTGGCCCCCCAACTGCCGCCAAAAATTACCCAGCGATCAATGCCAAGGGTCAGGCGGATATGTTCAATGTCAGCAATCAGATGCCAGGTGGTGTTGGCCTCAACCTCGGCATGGGGCCGCGACCGCCCGCAGCCGCGTTGGTCAAACAGGATGATCCGATAGGCATCTGGATCAAAAAACCGGCGCATTTGCGGCGAACATCCACCACCGGGTCCGCCATGAAACACCACCACCGGCATGCCGTTCGGATTGCCGCTTTGTTCAATATAAAGCTTGTGACCATCGCCCACATCCAGCATATGCCGATCATACGGTTCGATCGGGGAATACAGCCCTCCGGCTGCGCTGTTTTTTCCTGCGGCCTTGTCCATGGGGATACTATATAATGCCCTTGATGCCCCTGCTATCAGAAAGACGTGAGATGACCCAAAGTTCTGTTGACCCGTCCGAAGTGGAAAAATTTGCTGCGATGGCGGCGGAATGGTGGGATCCGACCGGTAAGTTCAAACCGCTGCACATGATGAACCCGGTACGGCTGGATTATATCACCAGCCAGATCGCGGCTGAGTTCGGGCGGGATCTGTCGGACGACAAACCCTTTGCCGGGCTGCGCATTCTTGATATCGGCTGCGGCGGCGGGCTGTTGTCTGAACCGATGGCACGTCTTGGCGCGGATGTGGTTGGCGCCGATGCGACCGAACGCAATATCCCCGTGGCCAAAACCCACGCTGAGGAAATGGGGCTGGAGATTGATTATCGTCACACAACCGCCGAAGCCATTGAGGAAGCTGGCGAGCGGTTTGACGTGGTGCTGAACATGGAAGTGATCGAACATGTGGCCGATCCACTGGCATTTGTGACCTCGTGCCAGAAGCTGCTTAGGCCCGGTGGGCTGCTCTTGTGTTCGACCATCAACCGCAATCCGAAAAGCTTCATGGTGGCAATTGTCGGCGCGGAACATGTGATGCGCTGGCTGCCCAAAGGCACCCATGAATGGTCAAAATTCATCACCCCGGATGAACTGGAGGACCTTCTGGCCGAAAGCCTGTTGCGGGTGGTTGATCGCAAGGGGTTTGTGTTCAATCCGATCTCCTGGCAGTGGTCAATCTCGGATCGCGATCTGTCCGTGAATTATGTAACTGCCAGCGTGAAGCCGAAACAGGGTTGATGCAAATATCTGTTAAACAACATTATTTCATCATACATCCTGTATTTGCTTTTCCCATTGTGCAGCAGTATCCACTGCACAGGGGCAATCGCAATGGACACAGTTTCTAATGAGCGAACACACAGACAAGCTGATCTCTGACCACACGTCCTGGCGCGACCACGTCAAGGAAAGCGAACGCGAGCGGTTAAGGGTGTTGGAAGAGCGAATTGAGCGCAAACGTAAAAGCCTGGATGAAACCATTGCTGAACGGCAAAAAATCATGAACCGCTCGATCCGGCGGATGCGTCGCGCCACCGGGAAAGAGTGAACGGCAGACCTATGGCGTGTCCAGCGGCGGACGATAGGCGCTGATGGTGGTTTCCGCCAACTCAAACCCCGCCCGACGATAAAGCCGCCCTGCATCACTGTCGGCAATCGCAACAATCACCGGAATAGCATCGGGCGCACGTTTGCGGGCCCAATCCAGGCTGGCACATAACAAAGACGAACACACACCGCGTCTGCGAAAGTCATCATGTGTTTGCACCGACTGATAGCGGATCACGTGAGCATCATGGAAAATCCCCATATCCCCCGCCAATTGATCGCCTGAAAACGCGCCAAACCATTGCCCGAGACCCTTGGCAATCTGGTTTTTCCGCGCGCGCGTACGGTTTTCCAGAAAACCGCGCATCCCTTTCTCGGGCAGGCCATCACGAATTTGCTCGTCAAAACAAATATCCTCGGACTGACGCCAATCCTCAGCCTGTTTCAGCGGGCGGATCTCAATCCCTTCGGGCGGATTGGTTCGGTGAAGCGCGCCAGACAAGGTCAGCGTGTCAGCCTGCTCGACCTTTAACCCCGTACCCGCAAACACCTGTTCGACCAGTGCAAGTTCCAAATTTGGAATATCCCAGGCCACGCAAATGTGGTTCGCATCGGGAACGTCGCGGCGAAACTGCGCGATCAACGCCTCTGCGTCGGTTGGAGCATCATGGAAAATCACCCGGTTTCCGAACCAAAAATTGGGTTCATCCAGGCTGATCTGAATGATGCGGTTGGGGTAGGGCGTCACCTCGGTCTGACCGGTTAAGACCATCAGGTCGCTGGCGAATTCGAGCGCCTTCACTCCGCTTCACTAAGCAATTGGCGCATTTCGCGCAGCACCGGAAGCGCCTGCTTCACCTTTTCCGTGCCAATCCGGGCCACCATATTACCAATGATCGGCGTGATCGACTGCAGACCCGCATCACGAGCAGATCGGCCTGCAGGTGAAATCGTCACAAACTTACGACGTGCGTCATCCCAATCCGGGCGAATGTGAATATGCCCGGCCCACTCAAGCTTGTTCAACGTATTGGTCATCGCTCCACGGGTGACATGAAACGCCTTGGCCAGCTGCGCCGGGCTTTTTTCTTCGCCAGCGCGTGCAAGATGGTTGAGCACAGAAAAATGGCTCAGCTCCATCCCTTTGGGCAGCGCTTTTGACAGGCGGGTGCGGGCCAGTTGGTCGGCCATGAACATCTCGCTGAACAGTGCAACCGACAGGTTGTCGGCGCTTTGATCTGGGGGGGTGTCAGACATTACGGGCCTTCGAATTTTCGATCATGGGTCAGGGCGGCACACGCGCCCGTGCCTGCCTTACCGCATCCATATCAAGTTCGGCCAGAGTGACGCCGGGTTTTTTCCCCGCTTCCGCAATGATTTCCCCCCAAGGGGCGACAATCATGGAGTGCCCATAGGTGGCGCGTTTGTCAGTGTTCTGCCCACATTGTGCTGGTGCCAGAACGTAACAGCCGGTTTCGATGGCGCGTGCGCGCAATAGCGTTTGCCAATGCGCGGCACCTGTCACCGGGGAGAATGCTGCGGGAACTGTCAGGATCTCTGCCCCTTTTTGCGCCAATGCCCTGTGTAAATGCGGGAACCGGACATCATAACAGATCGTCATACCGATCTGCGCAAAATCAGTTTCTGCAACCACCGCCCGATCACCCGGACGATAATGCGCACTTTCGCGATAGCTTTCACGATTGTCGATTTCCACGTCAAACATGTGGATCTTATCGTAGCGCGCGGTGATATCCCCCAGAGGGGAAATCAGGAACGAACGGTTGGCAAAGCGTCCATCCGGATCATGGGTTTTCACCGCCAATGACCCCAAGAGCACCCAGATACCAAGCGATTTCGCCTCGTTCTGGAGTACGCTTAGAAAGGCACAGTCTTCCTCATGCGAAATCTGCGCCTCTTGTGTTTTACGAGAGGAGGACAGGACATTTGTAACTTCAGGGGTCAGGACAAACCCTGCCCCTTGCCGGGCCGCTTCATGCAGCCCAGCACGCGCTGCCGCCAGGTTGGCACGCGCATCCTCACCCGAGGTCATCTGCACCAACCCAACTTTCATTACGACGCCCCTGCCAATGCCGCGTCCAGCTTTCCGGCGCGCTCCAGATCATAAAGATCGTCACATCCGCCCACATGCGCAGTGCCGATGAAAATCTGCGGCACCGTGTGGCGGCCATTGGCGCGCGACATCATTTCCTGCCGGCGTTCCGGATCAAAGCCCACGTCAATTTCGTCGAAGGAAACGCCTTTTTGCGTCAGCAGCCGCTTGGCTGCGTGGCAAAACCCGCACATCGCGCTGGTGTATATGGTGACCGTTTGCATGTTCATCCTCAGTTTGTTGCCAAGGATATATAGGATTTCAGGGGTCTTTCGCAACGCGCGCAAGTGACAAGATCGTGACCGAGGCGGCCCCCGCCTGCTGGCAGGCCTCTGTCGCGGCGGCAAATGTTGCACCAGACGTCATGACATCGTCCACCAGCAAAATATTGCGTTGCCACAGCAACTTGCCTTTCTTGGGGTGTGGGATGATTGCATCTTTCATGTTCTCGAACCGATCCGTAGCCGACAAACCATCATGGGTTCGCGTGCGGCGCGGTCGGATCAGCGGATCTGGCGCGTAATCCAGACCAAGTCGCCCGGACAGCGCCTTCCCCAGTTCTGCCGCTTGATTGTATCGTCGCTGAAACAGCCGGGTCCAATGGGTTGGGATCGGCACAATCAGGCTGTCTTCTCGCAAGATCGGCCGAGCGACACGCGCCATCCAACCCGCTGCGGGCCGTGCCAAATCGGTGCGATCACCATGCTTCAATGCCAAAACCATGCGGCGGGCGGTATCGCGATACATCAATGCAGATCGTCCCTGTGACCAAGGCCGCTTGGTCTTCAGGCAATCATCACAATGGGCCGCACGCTCGTCCTCTTCGCCCACAAGCGGGGTGCCACAAAGATCACACACAGCGCCTTCAATAAACGGAGTGTCGCGCCAGCACGTGCCACAAAGGCCAAAATCGCTTTCGACCGGGTCACCACAATTGACACATTGCGGGGGGTAAAGCAGGCGCAGCGCCGATTGCATTTCCTGTGTCTCCTACTATGGTCCAGCCCCATGACCGCACCAAACCAAACGCCACCGACCCTTACTGATAACCGCCAGTTGGCTCAAAACCGCGCCCGCGCCCATGCGGATGGGATGTTTTTGCAGGATCTGGCTGTTGATGAAGTCCATGATCGCCTGGATATGGTTAACAGAGCGTTTACAACAATCGCTGTGGTCACAGGTTTTCCCAAAATCTGGTCAACCGCTTTTCCAACAGCAACCATCATCCAAGACCAAAATGACTTGCCGCTTAAACCCGGGCACTTTGATCTTGTGATCCACGCCATGGGGCTGCATTGGGCCAATGATCCGGTGGGACAGTTGATCCAGTCTCGCCTTGCTTTGAAAGCAGACGGTTTGTTCATCGGCGTGTGTTTTGGCGGGCAGACCTTAGCCGAACTACGGGCAATTTTGGCTGAAACAGAGACAGAAATGATGGGCGGCCTGTCGCCACGCGTGACCCCGATGGCAGAGATCCGCGACCTCGGCGCATTGTTGCAACGCGCCGGGTTTGCACTGCCCGTCGCTGATAGTGCCACCCGAACAGTCACCTATGCCGATCTGTTTGGCCTTATGAAAGACCTTCGCTTGATGGGCGAGCGCAATGCACTGGCAACCCGAGATAAGCGCGCCTTGCCTCGGCGCTTCTTTACCGCAGCGAATGAGAAATACAATCGGCATTTTCCGGCGGATCAGGGTCGAATTTCGGCTACATTTGAGTTCATCACCCTGACCGGATGGGCCCCGGATGAAAGCCAGCCGAAGCCACTTCGGCCAGGTTCAGCCGTGGCCAGGTTAGCGGACGCATTGAACACAGACGAAACAAAAATTTCGGATTAAACAAATGGTTTGTCGCGGATCAATTGACCTGCGCGGAAAAGCCGTTATCTGATGTGCACACCAGCGCGCAGGAGCCAGAACATGATCATGGAACGCCCAGCGGATCATCCGCATATCAAACCCCGAAAAGTGGGCATTCTTTTTGCCAATCTGGGTACGCCGGATGGGTACGACTATTGGTCCATGCGCCGTTATTTGAACGAATTTCTGTCCGACAAACGGGTGATTGATTACCCAAGCTGGAAATGGCAGCCGATTCTGCAGGGGATCATCCTGACCAAACGGCCGAAAAGCTCGGGTGAGGCCTATAAATCCATCTGGAATGAAGAGTTGGGGGAAAGCCCGCTCATGACCATTACCAAACAGCAGATTGCAAAGCTGAACACTGAACTGACGGCGCGTTACGGCGATCAGGTGATGGTGGATTTCTGCATGCGTTACGGCAATCCATCAACCAAGTCGAAGGTTGCGGAAATGGTCTCTAATGGCTGCGATAGGGTCTTGTTCTTTCCGCTTTACCCCCAATATGCGGGTGCCACAATGGGCACGGCAAATGACGAGTT
>JQGR01000016.1_pt1 | contig 35216 bp, 45 predicted proteins | sample 210181 | NCBI WGS metagenome assembly JQGR01 (sample SAMN02928655, study PRJNA255238) | bioreactor metagenome | biome: continuous culture; feature: L-culture metagenome assembled contigs; material: continuous culture biomass; isolation source: continuous culture inoculated with microbial biomass... | reverse complement strand
TCGTCGCACGACATGACTTCCATCTTGAAGGCGTAGAGGAGGCGGGCTTGGGCTGGCCTGTATATCTTTGCAAGCTACTGTCAAAAGCGCACTGGACGAGGGTAGCTTGGTTCAGGTTCTGGAAGGCCAGACCGCTGCTTTGCCACGGTTTTCCCTGAACTACCTGTCCAAGCGCCATATGCCGTCCCGTGTCAGAGCTTTCGTGGACGATGTGAAACACCACCGGGCGTAGAGTTCGAAAAAATCATGTGGTTCTCAAATGCAGATTTTGATCAGGCCAAACAATAAAGCTTCTTGGTACCCAATTGTTTGGCCGTGAAATTTGCTCCAGAGTTAAAAGATGCGCGGAGGATTCACTGGAACATCATCCTGTTCCAAAGTGTATTTTGCGATTTCATCTTTGCGCATGAAAACCACACCTTCATGTTGTTTGGCATAGGTCAGGAACCGATCCAGAGCGCCCACAATCCCTGGGGCTCCACCGATGCGATCATGTGTGCTGATGGACATCATGCGCCGCCGCGTCGCGCCTTCGGCATACAAAACATTAAATTCGTCTTTCAGCTCTTGTTCAAAGTTCGACGCTGTCATGGCCTGGGATGAAAACCGTCCGATGTCGTTGCAACGCAGCGTGTAAGGCACCACAACAAGCGGCTTATCCTGCACTATGGTCAACGCGGGTTCGTCGCGGGATAAATCATCTGTGTGATACAGAAATCCCAGTTCTTGCAGGATGTCGAATGTCGCTCGTGTCTGGCGCATCCAGAAAGCATTAAAGCCGACGGGGCGCTGACCAGTTATCCGCTCAACAACCTCAATGTTCTTTTCATATGACGCGCGCTCCTCGTCGGGTGTCATCCCAAATTGAGGGGTCCAGTTGTACCCGTGCGCTGCGGCTTCGTGCCCACGGGCCACCAGTTCTTTGGCCAGATCTGGTCTACGTTCAACTGCTTGCCCGACCATATGAGAGGTCACCTTGACCCCATGGCGATCCCATAGATCAAGCAGCCGGGGAATGCCTTCGTTCATACCATATTCGTACCACGTGGGGGTAATTGTATCGACCAATCCGGCCTCCATCGGCGGAAATGGCCCCTCGGCATCTGCGCCCTGTGCACCAGCCTCAAATTGCATTGAAATTGAGATGGCTAGGCGGGCATTATTCGGCCAGAACTCAGGGGGGGAGTTTTGTGTTTTCGTCATTGTGTGCCTCATGTTGGTTCCAAAAGTCACAAGGACTTTAGGTTCAGCAGAGAGTCGAACAATTCCGAAGATCCGAACTCAATCTTTGAAAATCTCAATCAATGGAGTTCTAAAAACCGAACCCGGCCGGTTGTTCAGTTGCGGCATCAAGCTCAAAGCAGAACTCGCTTTTGATTAGAGCAAAGCAATCGGTCTCTGGTTGGTAGAGCGCATGGGCACCGAAAGTGCCTGATTGGTTTATTAATCTCCGCCACTGCTTTGGTCGTGCGGGCAAATGCCTAGAAGCTACAAATTTGCCCGCACTATTGCCTAGATTTCACCGAGTACGACACTTGCTGGAGGGTCATTCAGCATCGCTTCTATTTTGGCCCATGCCCCCGTTTCAACCAGCCCGGCAATATGAGTGGCATGGAGATCTTTGGACTCCCAATCCTCGATCAGGACGAAGGCAGGTGGCTGTTCAGCGCTGCGAAGCACCCGAACCCGATTGCATCCTTCTGCGCCCGGCAAGTCAGCTTTGACAGATGTCATGAGGGTTTCAAAATTTTCCAAGCTTTCAAGCTTGGGTTTAAACGTCACCAGAACGATATGGTTTGTAGGCATGAGGTTTCCCTTTGTTGCTGTTGCATGGCCGATAACGGTGTATGAGAGGGTGTCGGGCGTGTAATATGTCATAAATGGAAGCCTGCTCTTTCAGATATGTATCGAAAAAACAGGCCATAGAAGTTGTTTATCTCTTGGATTCCTGACGATCGACGCAAAAGGTCAAAAGATGAGTTTCAAAAATGGAATACCGAATTGGGAGGATCTCAGGCTGTTCTTGGCGGTCGCAAGCGAAGGTGGGCTCGTCGGTGCGGCTGCGGTTTCTGCATCGAGCCCGCCAACCCTAAGCCGCCGGATGCGCCACCTTGAGGACAGCCTTGGCGTCCAGCTTTTTGAACGGCATCAAACCGGCTACAGCCTGACACAACATGGTCGGGAGTTGCGGGTTAAAGTTCAGGAAATGGAGACGCACTCCAATTCCATTCAAACGTGGCGCGCACAGCTTGATCAGCGCCCGGTCGTCAGGATTACATCGGGGGCTTGGACCAGCGTCTTTCTGGCACAGCACCTTGAGGAGATCACCGGTGGCACGAGGGGGCCTCGCATCGAATTTCTCTCTGGAACCAGTTTCCTTAGCATTCCACGCCGCGAGGCTGATATTGCCATTCGAAACAAGATACCGGAGCAGCAGGGGATCGCCAAAACACGCATTGGCCCTGTCAGTTTTGGCATCTACGGATCCTCGACCTATTGCCGATCCAACCCATCAAGCCAATCTGAAGATCGTTACGAAAACTGCGACTGGGTCACTCTGTCGTCTGCTGGAGCAACGGGCACGTCATCGTCTTGGTTACGTCAACGCATCGGCGATTCCGCCCGATTGGTTTGCGATACTCCCCATGCCGTATTGGAGGCGGTGGCCAATGGTGCAGGCCTTTGTGTTCTGCCGCGATTTGTCGGAGAGAAAGAACCGCGATTGCAAGCGTGCTGCGCAGAAATCGATTGCCTCAGGCATACTCAGTGGTTGGTCACTCATGACGAAACCGGAACCCTGCCGCATGTCCGGAAAACCGCGCAGAAGATTGTGAAGTTGTTTGCCCAACATCAGGATCTGTTTGGGTCAGCCAATCCATGATTGGCATTTCAAAGTTCGGCCAGCATTGGCGTTGATTGGTCGCGTGAGATTAACCGTTTAGCCGTTTGGTGGTGTCTTCTGATCGGTTTCCTGACGCTATTTTGGCAAAAGCCGTGCGCCACCCCATCGCCAGTTCTGGCATCTCGGCAAGTATTGCCGCCTCTTCTTCAGACATTTGCCGCATAAGCCGCGCTGCTGTCACGCGTTTGATGGGCCAGTTAGGCTGTGGGCGCTCCAAGAGTCGAATTCTGTCACCCATGCCCACTTTGCCCCCTTGCAAGACGCGGTAGTACCAGCCCGTCCGACCTGTTTTCTGAAACAGATAGGCCATGCGTTTGTTGCCCGTGTGCTCGGATAGTTTCCAACACGGTTGGCGACCCTGGCTGACTTGAACCACAGCGGTTCCCAAGCTCAGGACATCCCCGATGTTGAGCGTTTCTTCTGTGATCCCCGTGGTTGCGATGTTCTCGCCAAAAGCGGCAGGGATTGATCCTTTGGGGATCTCTCCTTCGCTGATCCATGTTGGATAGTGATCCGACGCATAGTGGTGAATCGCTTTGTCAGACCCGCCATGGTGTTCCAGATCCGCCTGTGCATCCATGACGAAGCCGTTTTCATCGATGGTCTGAGGTCCCGTGACAGCGGCCTTGTCGATGGCAGAAGGCCCGCGCCCCTCCCAGCGGTGTTGAACCTGTCCACAGAAGACCCCTTCAATGATGGAAGAGAGTGTTACTTTGGTCATGCGCGCACCTGTTCGTGGCAAATCTGATCTGCTTCCTCAGCTGACAGGGCGGTTTTCAAAAGGGCACAATAGGGGGCACCCTCTTTTTCGCCGTGGTGAATGCAGGTTTTACAAAGGCCAAATTCGCGCCCGCCATTTTCGGCAAGCGCGTTTCGCAAAGTGCTTAAAAGGGCGCTCTGCAGGGCGTCGCGTTCACCGCTGCCAAGCGCGTTCAACGCATCCTCCATCGGGGCGGCCGATCCGGCGATGTCCTGACCTTTTGGCGTCAGCGCATAGCTTATGACACGCTTGTCCAGTTCGGAACGTTGCTCCTTCACATAGCCCTTTTGCAGCAGGGATTTGAGCGATTGGGTTGTGGTTCCGCGGGTGGTGCCAAGGTAATCCGACACATGGGATGGGCTCCGGGAAAACCGATTTGTGCGGGAAAGATAACCAAGCACCGAGCGTTGGGTGGGGTTCAGATCCCCCGCCCAGCCCGATGCCGCATCCAGCCGTGCAAGTCGATTGATAAGCTCGCGAATTTGAGTGTGTGTTGTCATGCCCTCACTAATATCGAGTCGAAATTATTATTGCAATAGTTTCGAGTCGATACTAATAGTGAGTCGAAATCACTTGAAAGGAAGAACCATGACCAGATCACTTTTCACACTCACCACCATTGCTTCATTGCTCGGGGCCTCTGCTTTGGCAGAAGGCAGCCACGATCATGGCCATGCCATCAATCAGGACGGTGCAATCCTGTCCGATGCAGACACCGCAAAGATTGCGTCCTTTGACATTCTGGCCGCCCACGCCCATCGCAAAGGCAATGTGGTGACGTTTCATATGACGACAAATGGTGTTGCCGGCGCGGATGTCCCGGAAGCCACGGGTGAGGTCGGGGGAGCCAATGTGCTATCTTATGTCTGGCCAACGAGTTTGGATCCGTCGGCCGTTGGATTTGAAGGCGGCACCGGAATACTTGCGATGGCGGCAACCAGCCACCCGGATTTTGACGACACACCGCTTTACGATGAAAATGGCGACGGTGATCCGGGAAATGATGGCATCGTCTGGCACAGCCATTGGGTTGTCCTGACGCCGACAGAAACTTGCGGGCCGGGGGCGCTTGCCGTTCGCGACATCCCCGACGGGGAAACTCCGCAACTCCCAGCAACCTGGCCGGGTTTTCCCATCTTTCTGGACAGCCCCGGCTTCACCCCTCTGTTTGATGGACCGGAGATTGCGGTCAATGTGGGGTTCCGCAGCGATGTTGATCTGGAAGGCGTCGCCTATGATGGCGCGACCGCAGCCTTGCGGGTGAATGCCAACATCCATTCACCGCTGCTTTGTGTTGTAGATGTCTTTGATATTGCCTCTGGCGACCTCAGCTTGCCCGGCAAGGTCAAATGATCAACACCGGGGCAGCAAATTGGGGATGGCTCATGGTTCACCTCGTCACTGCTGTTTCGATGCAGACGGTTCCGCCGCTCGGGTTTGGCACTGGACAGTCGGCCAGCTCGACGCCCTAGGGCAGGCTCAGGACGTGCCCCATGCCACCAAGGCCACGGGTCACTCTCACCCCATCCAAGCCAAAGGTCGCCAGATTGATCTGAGGCGATATCGTTTCTGCTTTCGGGAATGTCAGCTGCACGGCTATCAAGAGCACCCAGGAGGTCAGCAAGACCCCCGCCAAATAGGTCGGCAGCATGGTCTTCCATGTGACCGTCCGCCATTCCTTCCGGCTCTCTTCCAGCGCATTTGTGGCCTGCTGTATCCTGTCGGCCTGATCCTCGATCTGTCGTGCTGTTCGGTTGCGGATCTGACCGCTCTGCGTTTCGAGCTCGCTCATATCTTGTACGATTTTTCTCTGCGCGATGCTCAACGCTTGCCTCAAATGCTGCTCGAAGTCGTTCAACATCTCCTGGGTCTGCTCTTCGGTTGCGTGGGATTGGCTCTCGACCTTCGCTTGCAGGTTTTGCAGCAAAGTATTCATCTGCGGTCCAGTCTTCATGGAATATACGGTCCTCTAATCTGAGTGTGTTTTGACTGCCTGATGTGCCTGCAATCCGCATTGTGATGCGCGTATCACGACGACGCGGCTTGCCGCCGTCGGCCTCAATCGCATCAGCTTTGCGGCGCATCTCACATTGCTTCTCACTCAGTGGCTTGAATTCGAGACCGTCCAATTGGGCGAGGACGACGCGATCATCAGCATGGGTGTGGATTTCCCCAGAGGACAAAACATGCCGGGTGTAGTCCGAGAGGGAACGCTCTTCAGCACGAGCCTTGTCTGCCCAGCCGACACGCTCTTCTTCGGTGCACCGAACACGCAAGATAATGCGTATCTTGGGATCACGTCTCGCCATGACAACCACCTTTAACGCGCCCACGCGCCGGGTTTGGGGTGAAGGGGAAAGGGCCTGCCCATTCCCTTCCAAGGTGCACGTGGCGTAGCCACACGCGTAACCTTGCTCCTCGAAGCACGGGCAACAGGTTTACGACCACTGTATTCATAGCGCGCTCCTCTCATTGGCCTCTTGCCTTACGTGCAATCTCACTGTTCAGCGTTGACGCTGAAGGGCGTAACGGCGTGACCGTTGCAGGAAGATGCGCGCCTATGTTTTTATCTTTCTTGTTCTCATTCTTTTGTGTGGGCACGGTGCCGAGATGGTCCGGGGAAGGTGTTTGCACTGTGGGGGCACCGTGTTCACCGATGCATTTGTCCAGCTTCAGCCTCCCGGATTCCGGGTGCAGAATGGCGAAGTCATCTCTTACTTCAGGAGCATTCAGAGCGATTTCTGATCGAATTGCGGCGAGCAAATCTGGGTACAGTATCTCCGCGTCAGTCACGCAAGTTTGCAGGTGAGCGTAGTAATTTGCGGTATGAGGCTTGTTGCGATCAAAGGATTTGGCCTTCACCAGCGAACCGACAACAAATTCAGAAACAGCGCGGGCTGACATCGCATTTCGCGGCAATGGATCTCGCAAGAAACTCTTTACGACTTTCGAAAGATGATCCGCGTTGGCAGGTACAAAGAACTTGTAAAACCACCCGACCAACCGAACAAATTCGGTTGGATGGTCATATTCAACCAGACCAACCCCAACCAACCTCTCCATTGACGATGCTGCTATGCCCCGGTCGATCCCACTGTGTGAACACAGATGCTCAATCGGATAGAAGAAGCAGCCCGTGTAGGTGGTCGACGGCGACGTCGTCATGACGAAATAGGCCAATCGAGCAATGTCGTTTTTCGGGAGCGAGCGGATTTTTGGGTCATTGTGAATGTCACTTTTGACCATTGTGAAGCTGACTTTTGACATAGGAGTTTCCTCGCCTCTCCGCGCTGGAACACGATTATTCTTCGCCTCCAGATACTGGGTGATTTGATGTGTCGAAGAACTGTTGGAACGTAGACGGCTACGCGGTTTCAGTGGTCACGGTTCTATTGGCCTCGACCCAATCGTTGAGATCTCCACCCAGGTATTTCACAGCCCGACCAAATTTCACGAAAGGGGGCCCGACCCGGCGATGGCGCCATTGCGCGCGTTTATTGCGCGAGGCGATCAGATTCAGCTCTGCATCACGATCATCGTAAACGCGTTCGTTTTCAAACAGTTGTGGTGTCATTTCTTACTTTCCTCGAACGATTGCGAACTAAAGCCAGATAAACGCAATCCAATTCTTGGGTCACGAACGGAACCCAACCAAACCGTGCCTATTTGTTCCGATCTGAATCCATCTCGTTGAGAAAATGCCGCGCCTCCACCAGCAAATCTGCATCCTCAGACAGTTTTGCCGCTTCACCAGCGTAGTGAAAAAATCCGGCTTCAATTCCAAGCTTGTCAAAAACCTGCTCCAAGCAACGGCAAAATCGCCCGGTTGGGTTTAGGTTTTCATCTTTCCCGGTCGTGACACGGACATTTGAGTGATGCTCAAAAATGGCTCTCAAACACACGGCAGTCCGCAGGGCGTGGAATTTTCCTTGAAACTGCTTGGCTTTGAGCGCCTCTGAGTAAAGTTCGAGCAAATGATCAATCAGGTTGATCAAAACGAGGTCATCACAACGATCGCGCGCCTGATTGAGATAAACAGAAGCGATACAGTTCAATTCAGACAAATTCTTGAGGGCGTAGGCCCGGTCTGATGCACTGGCTATTGGGTCTTTTTGCTTCGATTTTACTGATCTCAGTATCAGTCTTCTCGACGCCTTAAGGTGCTCAATGATCTTGCGACTTCGCCCAGTTTTGTACCCCGGACCACCTGTGACCAGAATGGGGTCTTCGTAAAGATTGCAAATCAACTTGCCGGGCACATGTCGCCAATCAGAATGCAGATCGGTGCCCATCCAGAAATCAATCCCAGAGGTCAGATCATTACACAGGCACACATGCATATAGTGAATGCGCTGTTCGGCCTGCGAGATGATCTGATCAAAGGTCAAACTCACTGGAGGCTCAGCCAGCAACATGAGCACACCAGCTTTGCATCAGTTCTCGGCGTTTTTCCAGCAGATCGGAGCGTGCATATGCCCGCTCGACATCAGACCCGACTTGGTGCGCCAAACTCATTTCAGCTACTTCACGAGAAATGCCAGGTTGCTCAGCGGCCCAATCGCGGAACGTCGATCGAAATCCGTGAACCATGATGCCCTCAACCTTCATGCGCCGCAGCAGCATGAGCATCGCCATATTGCTCATAGGCTTGTGGCGCTTTGGCCCTCAAACACGATCTCAGAGCGCATCGTTTTGAGTGGTTCAATGATTGCCAACATTTCTGGTGTTACGGGTACGCGGTGTTCTTGGTCCGCCTTCATCCGGTCAGCCGGAACAATCCAAAGCTGTTGGTCAAAATCAATCTCTTCCCAACGTGCATGAAGCACCTCGCTTGTGCGACTGGCGGTGAGGCAGGTGAACATGAGCGCCTTGGCCGCCATCGCATCTTTAGTCGCTAGTTCCGCATAGAAAGCGGGAACATCTTTCCAGTGCATGGCCTTGTGGTGCTGCACCTTCTGCTTAACTTGCGGCAGAACACGAGCATCGCGGATCGTGGTCACAGGATTTTCGCCGTCACGAAAACCTTTTATTTTGCAACATCAAGAACGGCCTTGATCCGTTGTGCGAGCCGTTTGGCGGTTTCGTGTTTCTCGGTCCAAACTGGCAGCAAAACTTGCAGAACCTCAGGCTGACCGATCTCAGAAACCGGCAAGCGGCCGATCTTGGGGAACGCATACTCGGCCAGCGTATTGATCCACTGCTGACCGTGTTTCGGGTTCTTCCACGTCGGCAGACGCTCAATATGAACCTGCCGCGCAATTTCCTCGAAACATGGGATTTCTTGCCGCCCATTGTAGCGAGGGTTGATGCCTTGCTTTGCTAGTCGTCGATACTCCAAGGCACGATCACGCGCCTCGTTCAACGTCACAACATCAGCGCCACCAAGCCCAAAGTCGGTGCGCAGGGGCTTGCCTTCGCGGTTGCGTTGACCTTTCACTGTGACACGTACAATCCAGCGTCTTGCGCCGGATGGGTCGACAACGAGGTACAGGCCGCTCCCGTCGCCGTGACGGCCAGCCCCGAGGGTTCGGACCAGATTCTTCGTCAGCTTTCCGCTTAGAACAGCCATAAAAGTACCACAAATCCTACCACGCAATGAATAGAAACGAGTCTAATCGAAGAGAAACCAAAAGCAACAACGAATACATATAAACCAACAAAAACAGCCCCATAAGGGGTTGTATGAGTGTCAACAGAATTGAATGAAAATAGTAAGTGGCGGAGAGACAGGGATTCGAACCCTGGGTAGAAATTCATCTATATTACACAGTATTAAAGGGCTTTAACGCAGAAAACGTAGGTGGTAAGCGTAGGTGGTAACACCGATTTGGTAGTCATATGCCCAGATATCTCATTCAACAACGCCGCACTTGGTACGCCATCTTGGAAATTCCAAAGGATTGCCAATCCAAATTTAAAAAAAACAGATTTAAGAAGACGCTTAAAACAGAGAGCCTGACTGTTGCTGAAAAGCGCGTCCTACCGATCATTGCCCAATGGAAACAACAAATTGACACAGCAAGACTTAGTTCCTCAACTATTGAAACCAAAAAGCTCGACTGGCTAATTTTGGCCGACGAAGAGAGAAGAAACGGGGTAAGTGAAGACGGCATAAGGGAGTTGTCAGCCGAAATCTCCAGTGTCTTAAGGCATGACGATCCAGACATGATCGAAGTTCACGAAACTACATTCGGAAGTTGGATAACCCTTTCAGATCATATCGACGTCTGGTCGGATTCCCTAGATAACGCGCCCAAAACTGTTGATATGAAAAAGAATGATGCGACCCGCTTTGCAAAATCCTTTAAATACGCCCATGACGCAACGAATATTGCAGTGATGGATTGGGTGGAAAGCCAGCTAATTGCAAAGGAACGCCTTAGCTATACAACATGCCGCCGCATCATCTCAGCGTGTCGAGATTATTGGAAATATCTGCGGCGGCACAAAAAACTAACTCTCGCCCACCCATTTTCTGGTGTAGTGCCAGTTTCATCCTCTAAAAAGACCAAAACTCAGGTAAAAAGTAACCGAAAAGGGTTTGGGCCGCGTGACTACAACAAATTGATCAAAGCAGTACCCCAAAACGATCAATCTCTTTCTGATCTGATTCAATTGGGCGCTTACACAGGGGCAAGGATTGATGAACTTTGTAGCCTCAAGCTAGAAAACGTTCATAGCGACCACTTCGAAATTGAAGATGCAAAAACTGAGGCAGGTTGGCGGGTAATCCCTATCCACGCCCATATCAAAGACCTTGTCACCCGATTGCAGTCTCAAAGTTTTGATGGCTACCTAATTTCTGGCCTCACCTTCAATAAATACAATGACCGATCCAATGCTATCGGCAAGCGTTTTGGACGTTTGAAAGGAAAATGCGAATACGGCCCTGACTATGTATTCCACTCATTCAGAAAGGGTGTCGCTACCCAGCTAGAGAACGCACAGGTGCCTGAAAATATTTCAGCTAGACTATTGGGGCATGAACTCAAAACAATGTCTTACGGTCTTTACTCCGGCGGCCTTAAACTCGACACTCTTGCTAATGCGCTGGGCGTACTGGATTGGAATATTGCTTAAGAAGCAAGATGCGGTATTTGAACTACGTTGACGTTATTATCTGAGAATTACTATGAAAGAATTTTGAATGGCAAACTGTACAGAATGCGGAAATAAACTTGGATTTTTCGAAACGGGTTCAGGCGGTTTATGCAACGCTTGCAACTCTGTAGCTGCGATAGGTTTGTCTTTGCACCAAGAGATCCTAGAAGCCAAGCAAAAGGCAGAAAAATTCGACAAAGAAATCGACGAAATCCTACTCACGACAGAGAGCAACCCAGATCTAAATATTGCCCAGCGCATCGAAATCGTAACTGCCGAATGCGCCTTTGGCATGAACATATTTAAGGACCTATTTGCAGGTGTTCGTGATATTGTAGGTGGTCGCTCGGAAGCAGTTCAAAACACCCTGCGAGACAGCCGAAAAACGGCCCTATACGAACTCAAAAAAGAAGCTTATGCAGTTGGTGCAAACGCCGTAGTTGGTGTTGATTTGGACTATGTAGAACTAAGTGTTTCGGGGAGCATGGTGCTGCTGGTCGCGTCCGGTACTGCTGTTAAGATTACCTAAGGAGCCTCTCATGTCATTATATTGCTTATGTTCATACTTCCCTAGCAGCATTGACCCTTACTATACATTGCATGTTGAGACAGACCGAATAAAGAGCACTTCGTTCCCCAATAGTAACGGCTATTTTACAAGTATTCATGCTGCCGAGGCTGCTTGTCGCTGGATTAATTCACCCGATTGCATCTACCAAACGATGGGAAAAACAACATACTTCATTCAAGTGACCGGAGGCTACATAAATGAACCAAGCCCACCACCTTACGATGGCCCTTTGATCCACTTTGAACATAAAGCCTTAGCGGAGGCGAAGGAGCACGGAAAAACAATCAAAGCGAATAAAGAACAGCAAGCATATAATGATAGTTTGAGTTGGTGGGATCGGCTGTTTCAAAGAGGCAAAAAACTTTGAACTACACTCCCCAAAAACACCCTCTATACCTCTTGGGTTGCGGCCTCTAGAGGGTGTTCTAACCTGTTTAATATCTACCTACTAACTATAATCTACTAGTCTCCTATCGACTAAAGCGCACCGCTTAGCCACTTACTCGCTCACCCACCTTGGGGTCAAGAAGCGGCATCAGAGCGGCCCATATGAGCACTCTAGGGGTGGTGCATGAGCAAGGCTAACCCTACATAAATCAACAATCAAATTTCTACAGTCAAAGGTATTTAAATGAAGGCCACATCCGCAACCGAAAAGCCAGAAGGTACCTTTGCAGTTCCGAGATACTATTTGACTGCAAGTAGCCCTGCTTATGAAGACGTTCAGAAGATGTTTGAGCAGATCAAATGGGAGAGGCCGCCTAAACGGGCAGACGCTAAAACGAACAGGTTCAACGCTTTTACAAGCCTGCTTTGGGCGGTCAGGGCTGACAAAGATTGGACGACCTACACGGACCTCAACAAAGCTAGTTACGACATCCGAAAATGGCCAATCAACTACGATGCTATGTCTCAGACAGTGAACGCGCTAAGAAGCATGGGTTGGATAAAACAGGTTGGCGGAAGGACTAAGAATCGACAACTCCGTTTCGTAGCACCACTAAAATCCCCAATGCGAAAAATGGCTCCTTTTAAGGTTGCTGAACTGAGCTGGTATCCACCTAACGTAGAAGTGCGCCTTGGCAGCACCGATTTATCAAAGGCTCCACTGAATGTAGAATTGATGGCTAATCCTAAATGGAAGGCATATATAGCAAAGCGCCTGATACCCGTGATGGACGACCTCAACGAAAAGCTAGCCGATCACAGCTTTACGTTATTTCCATTCGGACAAGAGGATGATTGGGTCGACGTTCAATATCATCGAATCTTTACCAATCTGCCAGACCCCGATGGAACTCCACGGCTAACGCATGGCCGCATCTATCCCCAGACTTTCAGGATACCTAGCAAAAAAGAAGGTTGGAGACAAAAGACGTTAATTGATAACAACCCTACTGTTGAAGTTGATGTTCATGCTTCTGGATTGCGCTTGCTAGCTGAGGATTGCCTAATAGGGTTCGACCTCCCTGACACAGAAGACCTCTACACCTACAACCAGCTATCTGACCTGAAAAGAAGCCTGACTAAGAAGGTTGTCCAAGCTGTTATCAATGGCGTGTCACTTGATCAAAAGAGTTGGCCAAAGAGCTTCAAGGACGATAAAAAGACCGCTGAACTTATTGTTGGTGAAGACTGGAACGCTTACGCACAAGCTATCCGTGAAACATATCCTGCATTGGCAGAGGTTCGCAAAGCACAGGGTATGGATTTAATGCTTAAAGAGAGTAAAATCATTATTCACGCAATGAACCACCTACTGGATAAAGGTATAGGCTGCATATCAATCCATGATGCTTTGATCGTACCTCAAGCGAGCGTGGAACGCTAAAGAAGCCTTCTACATAGCTTACAGGCATCAGGGCTATAAGCAGCCAAAACTGTCTGTCGGATAGCATGATTGATCTAGGTTCGGGGGAGTTCTAAATCGTATTAGTTAGCAGAAGAAACAATACTATATATACTAATAACTATAGATATATCCACTAGTATGACTCAGTTTAGAGATAACTAATCATTTATAAGAGTACTGGTAGCAATTATTGGCGATTGAGTGGGTTCAAAGTCACCTTATATGAGCCAAAAGTCAAAGCCACATGAAACCCAACAGAGTTGTTGCCACTATCGAGTAGTTTTCTACTTAACCTTCAAGGTCCTGATTGCCTAACAGCTTCATCTCCGGCGTGGTCGATTTGGGCACCACTCGTCTAATTATGCAGCTTCGTTTTAAGCAACAAAAGGGTAGACGCAAAAGTTACCTATGGGTTGGTACTAGTTTGCGGTAACTTTTAAGCCGATGCCCTTGTAAATGTTACTACCAACCACCATCTCTAGATCTATAAGTTACTAGAGGGAATGTGATATGTCGGTAGTTGGGTATAGGCGCGTAAGTTCGATGGATCAGAATCTTGATCGCCAAGAGCTTGGTAGCATTGATAAGCTGTTTGAAGAAAAGGCATCGGGCAAATCTGCGTCGGATCGCCCAGCCCTGCAACAAATGCTCGACTACATTCGCGAAGGTGACAGGGTGGTCGTTTATTCAATTGATCGACTGGCGCGGGATTTAAGGGACCTGCAAGACATTATCCAATCGGTAAATGACAAAGGCGCTTCAATCTCATTCCTCACTGAAAGCCTAAGTTTTGGTTCTGACAAAGAAGACGCCTTTGCGAAACTACAACTTCAAATGATGGGGGCTTTTGCTGAGTTTGAACGCAACATCATTCGTAAGCGACAAGCTGAGGGTATTGCCAAAGCTAAGGCCAAAGGCGTTTACAAGGGTCGTAAGGCAACCATTGATCGTGATCGTGTAAAGCTACTCAAAGAACAAGGCCTCAGCACCTACAAGATCGCCGCTGAGATGGGTATCAGCCGAATGACCGTGCATCGCATCCTAAATGGCTAGTGGTCCTCTAGAGGGCCTCTGAGAGCCTCAAGGTGCCCATAATTCCAAGTTGTTAATGGGGGGAAACTGACAACCAACACATTTGATGGGGGAACCTACCTGCTGGGACTTACCACTTAAAAACCCTACTACTTTACGCAGGAAACATGGGTCCCTCGGGAAAATACACCAGCAATTCGAATAGGCTTTGTATTCACCTTGAAATCCAAGACAAAAATATCTTTTCCAGCAATAGACTAAAACCATGAATGTAGGTGGTTGGTGTAGGTGGTAAACGTAGGTGGTAGGAAAATTCTATGCCGGATAAAACGGTGTAGTTTCAACACACTAGCACGATTGATGCTAAATGGCGGAGAGACAGGGATTCGAACCCTGGGTGGGCTTGCACCCACAACGGTTTTCGAGACCGCCCCGTTCGACCACTCCGGCACCTCTCCGCGGGGGGTGAGGGGGATTTAGATCGGTGGCAGCGGATGTGCAACCCCCAATTTTGAGAAAATGTGGTTTGGTGAAAGAAAAGTGAAACCTTTTGCACGATGATGGATTTGTTCAGGGCTTGTCCGGTGCTCCGCTGAGGACTAGTGTTTTGTATATGGCCCAATGCGTTTGGAGATAAACTAATGGTATTTCGACGATTTCTGACTTTCTTGCTGCTGGTTGCAACCTTTCCACTGGCGGGTGTGACCTCAATGGCGCAGGCGCAAGGGGCGCCACAAGGTAAGATCCGCGAGTTCCTTGAGGTCACCGGATTTGATGTTGCGATCACCGCTATTCAGCAAGGGGCAATGGCCGGGCCAGCACTGGCAGGATCAACTGCGGATCAATTCGGACGCAACTGGGTTTCTCTTGCAGAACAGGTGTTTGCCCCAGACGACATGGTCAGCGACGCGGTGGATATGATTTCCGCAGTCATGCCGGAAGGTCTGCTGGATCACGGGATCGCCTTTTATGGCAGTGATCTGGGGCAACGTATTGTGCTTGTCGAGAATGAAAGCCACATGGAAGAGGATGAGACCAAACAAGCCGAAGGCGAGGCGCTGGTCACCTCGTTGGTAGGCGAAAACAGTCCCCGCATTGACGTGTTTCGGGCCATGTCTCAATCCATCGGCAGCGTTGATGTTGCAATCCGTTCCATTGTCGAAATTCAAGTGCGCTACCTGATGGCTGCTTCGGCGGCAGGGGCCAGTGATTTGCAGATCGACGAGGTGGACCTGCGCGCGATGTTGATGGAGCAGCAGGCTGAAATGCGCAAAAATATCGAGGCAAATAGCCTGGTTTCAAACGCATATGCCTATCGCGATCTGACCGATCAGGAGTTGGTTGATTACCTGTCCGCGCTGCAGGATCCGCAGATGAAGCAAATCTACGAAATCTTGAATGCCGTGCAATATGAGATCATGGCCGACCGCTACGAAACTCTTGCTGCCAAACTCGGTGGATTGCAGCCTGAGACGGAGCTGTAATGGCAGTTCCGATCAGGTGCGGCGAGCCCCATAAGCCAGGTAAATCACGGCGCTCAATTCTGACTTGGGGTGCACGCGCCCTTGGGTTGGCAACTGTTTTGGTCTTGGCGATGTCATTTATGGCCCCAGCTCAGGGCGACACAGTGACCGGCGCAGAGGCGGTGCAAGATGGAGAGTTCTCTCGGCTGTGGATGGCGCTGCGGCTGGATGAAACCTTGGAAATTGTCCGTGAGGAAGGGCATGAATACGCCATTGAAGCGGCGATTGACCTGACCGGGCGTCCGGCAGACGCCTTCTGGCACCGTACTGTTCGTGAAATCTATGATATCGATCGAATGACCCAGCGGGTCAAAACGGATATGGCGCAGGCGTTGCGCGGCAAAGAATTGGGTCCAGTTCTGGCCTATTACGAAAGCAGCGCCGGAGCAAAGGTGATTGATCTGGAGATCTCCGCCCGCCGTGCCTACCTCAGCCCCGGTGTGGACGAAGCCGCACGCGAGGAATGGCTTACCAGCGGTAAAAAAGGACAACGGGGCGCGCTCATCCGACGTATCGTCGATGATGCAGATCTGATTGATCGCAATGTGGCGGGTGCGCTGAACAGCAATTTTGCTTTTCTTGTCGCCTTTGCCCGTTTTGGCCCAAATGATGGTGCTCTGGTTGATGAAAATGACATCTTGAACGAGGTGATGCGCGACGAAGAGATGATGAGGCTGGATACAACAGAGTGGCTCTATGGCTACCTCTCGCTTGCCTATGGGCCGCTGTCACAAGAGAACCTTGCGAAGCTTGCCTCCATTTCCAACAGCGCGGAGGGGCGTGAACTGAATGATGCCCTGTTTAAGGGGTTTGACCCACTTTTCGTTGATCTTGCTCGGGATTTGGGGCGGGCGGCCGGGCGGGCGTTGAGCCAGTTGGACCTGTGAAGATACTGCTTTTTGTAAGACTCCCGCAAGCAGAAGAAACACACTTATCCATTCCAATTTAGGGTCCGAGGTCTCACCCAGGCGGTCATTGCAGCTTGCAAATTCATGCTGACATGCGGCAAATCTGACATGCGGCAAAAACGCCGCCATCTGGTTTGGGCCTTTTCATGTTCTGGGCTGCGTTTTATCCAGTGTGTATCTCTTGGAAATCACCTTTGGCCGGTTGCGGCCACTAAGGACCACAGCCCAGGAAATGCCAAAGGAAATTGCCATGTCTGATGCCCCGCAGAAAAAAGCTCCGTATTTCCCGCCCCCTAAACCGATCCCACCAAAGGTCGGCTGGTTCCAGCGCACCCCACCGGCAATTTTCCCGCCTATTTTTGGCCTATTCGGGTTGGGGCTTGCCTGGCGTCGCGCGGCTGAGGTGTTTGCGATGCCCGCAGAGTTCGCAGAAATGATTTTGGGTGCTGTGACGCTGCTTTATCTTTTTGCAGTGGTTACTTACCTCGCGAAATTCACCCGTCGCCCCGGTGTGTTCGTCGAAGATCTGCGGGTGCTGCCGGGTCGGGCTGGTCTTGTCGCAATGGGGTTGGCGGGCTATCTACTGGCGGTGGTGTTGGTGATCTATTCACCCGTTTGGGCCTTGGTGGCGCTGTGTCTGTCTGGCCTGTGGCACGTGGTCGTGGCGGCCACCGTCGTGCGCATCCTTGTGGCGTCTGCACCGGAAGGTCGCGCAGTCACACCGGTTTGGCACCTGACCTTTGTAGGTTTTATTGTCGGCACAATCGCTGCGCTTCCCCTCGGCTTTCACAGCTACTCGACGGCTGTATTCTGGATCACTCTGGCGGTGGCTGCGGGAATTTATGTTGCCAGTGCAGTGGCCTTTGCCAAGAAAACTGTGCCTGCGCCATTGCGCCCTCTGCTTGCCATTCACCTTGCTCCAACCAGCCTGCTTGGGGCCGTTGCATATTTGATGGGCAACGCAGATTTGGGCTTTGCGCTGGCCTGCGTATCTGTGGTGATTTTTGCCGTATTGGTTCTGGCAGCGCGCTGGTTGACCAAAGATGGGTTCAGCCCACTGTGGAGCGCGTTCACCTTCCCATTGGCGGCGTTTTCTACCCTGATGCAGATCGCCTGGCTTGCGGGCAACAGCGATGCTTTTCGGCTGCTCGGAGGGGCCAGCCTGGTCTTTGCCACGCTGATTATTCCTCCGATCGCCTTCAAGATCATGAAGCTCTGGGCCAAAGGTGTGTTGGCGGTGAAAACCAATGCGGCGCAAGCCTGAGCAGGCCGCCGCTGGCCTGATCGCGTGGAGTTAGCGGCCCTCGAGCCTGTTCCATTTGGGTTACGGTGTTGGTCTCAGTTCGGGTTCCAATCGGGCAGGGTGGCTTGCTGCTTTTTGCTCAGCGCGCTGCGGATGATTTGGTAAGAGCAGGTTATCCGGTGCTGCAACTCGTCTTTGCCTGCGCCAAATGGCACCTGTACCCATGACTTGTGAAAATAGGGGGCCTTCAGCGCAACCCCCGCCTCGCGCAACATCTCGGCCGTTGCCACGTCCGCGCATTTCACCGAGACCCCATCTGCGTTGATCGACATGGCAGCAAAGATCTTGCCGCCAATTTTCCACACGTCGTGATCTTCCGGCTTGTCGCCGAAGGGGTGGGTCAGCTCTGCACCGGGTAAAGAGCGACACAGCTCGCCCGCAAATTCACGTGACATTGTCCGTATTCCATCTTGTTTTTCACCTGCCTCATTGCTACCAATTCCTTATGAAACGAACAAGCATCACCATTACTTGCTGCATTCCCTGCTGAGATAACTCGGCGGGTCGTTTCTTCATTTCCAAACAGTCAGGAAGTCGCTAAACCCGCCAGTGAAGTGGTGTGTTCAGATGTATACCAACCCCGCATGCGGGCGGGACAAGAGGCCGATATGACAGAGATAAAAATCTACAACACTAAGGCGCGCGCCAAACAGGTGTTTGAACCGATTGATCCGGACAATGTGCGGCTTTATGTCTGCGGTCCCACTGTCTATGATCGTGCCCATCTGGGCAATGCGCGACCTGTGGTGGTGTTTGACGTGTTGCAGCGGCTGTTGCGCCATGTCTATGGGGCCGAACACGTGACCTATGTGCGCAATTTCACTGACGTGGACGATAAGATCAACGCGACTGCCTTGGCCCGTAAAGAGGCAGGGGCTGAAGGGACGTTGGAAGAGCTGGTGCATGAACGGTCAAACGAGACCATCAATTGGTACCTGAAAGACATGGGTGCATTGGGCGCGCAGGAACCCGATCACATGCCGCGCGCGACCGCATATATCGGACCGATGGTTGCGATGATTGAGGATCTGATCGCAAAGGGACATGCCTATGAAGATGGTGCAGGGCATGTGTTGTTCTCGGTGAAAAGCTATGACGATTACGGCCAGCTCTCGGGCCGGTCGGTAGATGACATGATTGCCGGTGCGCGGGTTGAGGTGGCGGATAATAAGCGCGATCCGATGGATTTTGTGTTGTGGAAACCGTCCAGCGATGATCTGCCGGGTTGGGACAGCCCATGGGGGCGCGGCCGCCCCGGTTGGCACATCGAATGTTCGGCCATGTCGCTGGAATTGCTGGGCGCGTCTTTTGACATCCACGGCGGCGGCAACGACCTGCAATTCCCGCACCACGAAAACGAGATCGCCCAAAGCTGCTGCGCCCACCCGGAAGGGCAGTTTGCGCGCTATTGGATGCACAATGAAATGCTGCAGGTCGAGGGCAAGAAAATGTCCAAGTCGCTGGGTAATTTCTTCACCGTGCGCGACCTTCTGGACCAAGGCGTGCCCGGAGAGGTGATCCGCTTTGTCTTCCTCGGGACCCATTATCGCAAGCCGATGGATTGGACTGAGAAGAAACGTGGCGAAGCCGAAGAAAAACTGAGGCGTTACCATGAAGTAATTGCTAAATATAGCGATGCTGGCACTCGTGCCGATCTTCAGGTCAGCAATGAAGTGATTGACGCATTGGCAGATGATCTAAACGGGCACGCTGCTCTGGTGCATTTGGATGCGCTATATAAGACAGCGTGTTTTAAGAAACGATCGAATTTCGACGCTGCTAATCAGCTCTATTCTGACCTGCGTTTCCTCGGTTTGCTTGACGAAAAAGAGGCGAATTTTAATTGGGTCGAATCGCTGAATCGTGGGGTCGACCTTTCTGAACTGGCAGCAAAGCTGCACGAAACCCGCCTTGCCGCTATGCAAAACAAGGACTTCTCCACAGTGGATGCCATGAAAGCCGCGCTCACCGAGGCGGGTGTCCAGATCCGTATGTCGAAAGAAGGTGTGGAGCTGGAACCCGGCCCGAATTTTGACGCGGCAAAGCTGGACGGGATTTAGGCACAGATCGCGGGCCTGTCCCGCTTCGCGCCCGACCCGTCCCCCAGGGCGGGCGTGAAAACGCACCCACCCTTGGGGTGGGGGCAAAACTGGGGCGACAATAAAGACACAAGAGGCGCCAGATGACCGAGAAGCTCTACCTCTACGACACGACGCTGCGCGACGGGCAACAGACCCAGGGCGTGCAGTTTTCATTCGCCGAAAAGACCCAGATCGCCGAGGCATTGGACGGGTTGGGCATTGATTACATCGAAGGCGGCTGGCCCGGCGCCAATCCAACCGATAGCGAGTTTTTTGCGCGTGCCCCCAAGACCCATGCCACCTTCACCGCTTTTGGCATGACCAAACGCTCCGGCCGGTCGGCGGAAAACGATGATGTGCTGGCCGGGGTGATGAATGCGGGAACCTCTGCGGTGTGCCTTGTGGGTAAATCCCATGATTTCCACGTGACCACTGCGCTTGGCATTCCGCTTGAAGAAAATGTCCAAAACATCTCTGCCACAATGGCTTACATGGTGCGGCAGGGGCGTGAGGCACTGTATGATGCTGAGCATTTCTTTGATGGCTACAAAGCCAATCCCAGCTATGCCATTGACTGTGTGAAAGCCGCCTATGACGCGGGTGCGCGCTGGATTGTGCTGTGTGATACCAACGGTGGCACGCTCCCTCATGAAGTGTATGAGATCACCAAAGCGGTGATCAAAGCGGGCATTCCGGGCGATCACCTTGGCATTCATACCCATGACGACACTGGCAATGCAGTGGCCTGCACGCTCGCGGCCATTGATGCCGGCGCGCGTCAGATTCAGGGCACGCTCAACGGTTTGGGCGAACGCTGTGGCAATGCCAATCTAACCACGCTTATTCCAATGCTGCTGCTAAAAGAACCCTATGCCAGCCAATACGAGATCGGCGTAAGTCGTGAGGCGCTAAGCGGACTGACCCGTCTGTCGCGGCAATTGGACGACATATTGAACCGGGTGCCCAATAAATCCGCGCCATTTGTGGGCGCATCGGCTTTTGCCCATAAGGCAGGGCTGCACGCCAGCGCAATTTTGAAAGACCCGACCACCTACGAACATATTCCGCCGGAAACCGTGGGCAATACCCGCATTGTGCCGATGTCTAATCAGGCCGGTCAGTCGAACCTGCGTGCCGCCTGTCGGAGGCGGGAATTGAGGTGGAAAAAGGGGATCCCCGGCTCGCTGAAATCCTCACTCGGGTGAAAGAGCGCGAAGAAAAAGGCTATGCCTATGACAGCGCGCAGGCGTCGTTTGAACTGGTGGCGCGCGATGTTCTGGGGGAGTTGCCGCAGTTTTTCGAAGTGAAACGCTATAAGGTCACAGTGGAAAGGCGCAAGAACAAGCGCAATCAGATAGTCAGCCTGTCCGAGGCGATTGTGGTGATCAAGATTGGTGGTGAAAAGAAGCTGTCTGTGTCTGAAAGCATGGATGCGCGTGGTACGGATCGTGGGCCGGTGAACGCATTGGCCAAGGCGCTTGGTAAGGACCTTGGCCCGTATCAATCGATCATCGACGATATGCGTTTGGTGGATTTTAAGGTGCGCATCACACAGGGCGGAACCGAGGCCCAGACCCGTGTCATCATCGACAGTGAAGACGGTGCTGGGCATCGCTGGTCTACCGTGGGGGTCAGCCCGAACATCGTGGACGCATCGTTTGAAGCACTGCTGGATGCGATCATATGGAAGCTCCTCCGGGATGGGGCCAAGCCGGTATGAGCGACAATTCCACCGGTCATGATGCGTTGAATGCCTGTGCGGAGCTCGTGCAAAAAGGTGATCCGGATCGGTTCCTGGCGGCAATGACCGGGGCCCCGGACGAACGCGCCCGACTGTTTCCGCTGTACGCGTTTAATCTGGAAATTGCCCGTGCGCCCTTCATGTCAAACGAGCCGATGGTGGCCTTGGTGCGGTTGCAGTTCTGGCGCGATGTGATCGCAGGCAAGGCGGTGGTGGCCCATGAGGTTGCCACACCGCTGAGCGAACTGGTTGTTTCTGGCCAGCTCAATGGGGCATTGCTTGAGCAAATGGTGGATGCGCGTGAATGTGATGTGGATGGGATCGGTCGCCCCAGTGGCGACGCCATTTTAAGGTATGCACGGGACACCAGTGGTGCGCTGATGGCAGCCAGCTCCTCAGGGGATCAGGCAGCGCTGTTCCAACTGGGGACTGCACACGGGGTGGCCAATTGGTTGTTATCCCTTCCAGAATTGGAGCGGCAGGGCGGGGCATAAGACCCCATCCGATCAGTTGGTCGCAGAATTGGCAAAGGCTGGCCTGAGCGAACTTGCTGCCGCTCAAATGCTGTTGCCACGTAAGGGTTCGGGGGCATTGCGCAGTGCCTGGCGGGCCGAAGGGGTGCTGTCACGCGCAAAAAACGCGCCGCATCTGGCGGCTGAAGGGGCTTTGGGTGGTTCCGAGTTCGCACGCCGGGCGCGGCTGTTATGGTTGTCCACGATCTCTCGGTGGTGATTTCCTACGCAGGCCGTGATTTCTTATGGGCGTGCGTTTTCGCGCAGCTTTGTCGCCTCCTGAGCCAGGCTTGTGATGCCCTCCCAGTCGCCTGCATCAATTAAGTTTTGCGGCACCACCCATGATCCGCCGACGCAAAGCACATTCGGCAGGGACAAGTAGTCCATTGCATTGCCAAGGTTGACCCCGCCAGTTGGGCAAAACCGAATTTGTGGAAGCGGAGAGGCCAAGGATTTCAAAAACTTAGCGCCACCTGCCGCTTCAGCTGGAAAGAATTTTTGTACCGAATAGCCCCGCTCGAGCAGGCGCATCGCCTCGGTGGCGGTGCTGGCGCCGGGCAGCAATGGCAATTCCACCGCCTCACAACTGTCGAGCAGCAGGTCGGTAACGCCCGGGGAAACTGCAAATTGTGCCCCTGCGGTTTTGGCGTTAGCTGCATCGGTTGGGGTCAGAACTGTGCCGGCCCCGACAATGCCGCCGTCAACCTTGGTCATCTCTGCAATCACTTCGATTGCTGCCGGGGTACGCAATGTGACTTCCAGCGCGGGCAATCCGCCCGCCACCAAAGCGCGCGCCAATGGCTCAGCATGGGCAGGGTCATGCACCACGAGGACCGGAATGACCGGGGCGAGGGTGCAGATATTTTCTGCGGCGGCAGTTGCGGCAGCGGCCGGGGTCATACGTCGTCTCCTGTCAAAATAGGTGAGGCCCCGGATGTTGCGGGGCCAACGTGGCGGCGAAATGCCGAAAAAAGCTCGCGCCCCATGCCCATTTCGTTGGCAGAGAGGTCGGGGATGACCGGATCACGATCCGCAAACCCATTTGCAAGCACTTGAAGCTGCCCTGTGGTGGCGTCCAGTCGGATCAGGTCCCCGTCTTGAATGCGGGCAATCGGTCCACCAGCGGCGGCTTCGGGCGAGATATGAATGGCGGCGGGTACTTTTCCCGAAGCTCCGGACATGCGCCCATCTGTGATGAGCGCCACCTTTAGGCCCCGATCTTGCAGCACGGAAAGCACAGGCGTCAAGCCGTGCAGCTCGGGCATGCCGTTGGCCTGTGGTCCCTGAAAGCGCACCACAACCACGGTATCTCCTTTGAATTCATTGGCTTGAAAGGCGGCTTTCACGCTGTGCTGATCGGCAAAGACCCGCGCGGGTGCTTCGATAATATGCCGTTCCGGGGACACCGCAGACACTTTGATCACCCCCTGTCCAAGGTTGCCATCCAGTTTTGCAAGCCCCCCTGTCGGCTGAAACCCATCTGAGGGCGGGCGCAAGATCTTGTCATTCAGACTTTCGCGCGGGGCCGGATCCCAGCGCAGCTCTTCCCCCTCAAGCTTGGCTTCAGAGGCGTAACGGCTGATTGGCCCGGCGATGGTTTTCACATCATCATGCAGAAGTCCTGCGTCAAGCAGATGTCCCATCATATAGCCAAGGCCACCTGCAGCGTGGAAGTGGTTCACATCTGCCAGACCGTTTGGATACACCCGTGCCATCAGTGGCACGGCGGCGGAAATATCGGCAAAGTCCTCAAGCGTTAGGATTACCCCTGCAGCGCGCGCCATGGCAGGCAGGTGCAGCACCAGGTTGGTGGAGCCGCCGGTGGCCATCAACCCGACAATGCCGTTCACAAAAGTACGTGGGGATAGAACATGACCAGCGGGGGTGAAATTCTCGTCCGTTGAAATCTCCAGCGCCCGACGCACACCTTCCCCGGTCAGCGCGTCACGCAGGGGGGTATGCGGGTTCACAAAGCTGGATCCGGGCAGATGCAGCCCCATGAACTCCATCAGCATTTGGTTGGAGTTTGCTGTGCCATAAAAGGTGCAGGTGCCCGGTCCGTGATATGCGGCCATCTCGGCCTCCATCAGCGCCTTTCGATCAATCTCACCTTTGGCAAAGCGTTTGCGCACCTCGGCCTTGTCGTCATTGGGCAGACCGGACGTCATTGGACCTGCGGGCAGGAACACCGCCGGGATATGGCCAAAGGTGGCGGCGGCAATCACCAGACCCGGCACAATCTTGTCGCAAACGCCAAGGTAAAGCGCAGCGTCGTAGGTGTTGTGGCTTAGTGCAATGGCAGCGGCCATGGCAATCACATCGCGCGAAAACAGGCTAAGTTCCATGCCCGTTTCGCCTTGTGTCACCCCGTCACACATTGCAGGAACGCCACCTGCAACCTGTGCGGTGGCGCCCATCTGACGTGCGACTTTTTTGATCAGTTCCGGATAGGTCGCATAGGGTGCATGGGCAGACAACATGTCATTATAAGAGGTGACGATGCCGATGTTTGGCGCATGTCCATCAGCCAGAATGCCCTGATCCTGCCCTGCGCCTGCGTACGCATGGGCCTGCCCCGAACACCCCAGATGCCCGCGTGCCGGGCCTTTTCCGATCGCGGCGTCAATTTTGCTCAGATAAGCAGAACGTGTCTTGTGAGAGCGGGTTTCGATCCGTTCGGTGACCTTGTCGATCTGGGCATTTAGCATGGAGGACCTTTGTTGGCGTGCAGTGGCTGGGTGGTTAATGCGGGGAATAACAGAAACCGATACCGCTAACAAGTGCGGCCAGATGTTGCAGGGCAGGGTGCAGCCCATTGCGAGAATTGGAAAAAAGCCGGAATTCTCCATTAACCTTGTTGAAAGACACAGGCTTTCCACGCGGTTTCCACATTGCTGCCCCAATTGGTTAACAAACTCCTATACCAAGGTAGATGCCACGCGCATCCCGCCAAACGCACGTAAGGAGGCGATCATGAAACTGGGTAAAGTTATTCTTGGTGTTGTAGCAGTTGCGGCCCTTTCGGCCTGTATGAAGCCGGGTGAAGTGACCCGAGCCAGCACTTCGAACCTAGAGCTTGTCTCGGCGGCACAGCTGACCCAGCAGGCCGAGGCCAAGTTTCATGTGGCGGATGTGCGCGTGACCGTGCCGCGCAGCCTGAAAGTGTCGGAAGCCAACAGCTTCAAACCGATTGCTGACATCGTCTGGCGCGAAGATCCGATGGGGGATCGCTATGTACAGGTCGAAAAAATCATGGATACCGCTTTCCAACGGGGCATTTCTTCGCTGAAAGAGGGGCGTGAGGTCGTTGTGGATGTGACCGTGCAGGAATTCCACGCCCTGACCCAGCGCACCCGATATACTTGGGGCGGCACCCATGCGATCCGATTTGACATGACCGTACGTGACGCCGCAACCGGGATCATTCTTGAGCCGACCCGCACCGTGCAATCCGACCTGCGCGCCTTTGGCGGGGTCGAAGCCCTGGCAGCGGAAGCGCGTGGGGAGACCCAGAAAGTGCGCATTACCGAGCATCTGGCCAAAGTGATCTATTTCGAAATGACCCGCCCGCGCGATTTCCTCCCCAAGGATTTCACGCCCGAACAGCCCAGCACCACCACCGTGGCACAGCTGATCGAAGAATAAACCGGGCAACATATGGTTTTGGGAGGGAAAAGGGCAGCGGAAGCTGCCTTTTTTCTTGACCTGTGGTTGGGTGGGACCTTTTTACATTGGCCCGCTTTGCAAAACCCGCTAACAGGCCAATATGACTGATACGCGCCCCACAATCCGCCTTAAGCCAAAAGCCAACGCCCGTGCCATTCGCCATGGGGCCCTTGGGTTTATGACAATGAAGCCGTCACTGATCGGCGCACCAAAAAGCTTGCTGCAGGCAGCATTGCGGTTTTGGAAGATGGCGAGCGCGCGGCGTTGGCCACTGTGGCCGTGAACACAGACTCGCGCATTATTGCCCGTGTGCTGGATCGTGATCCTGCTGCCAAGATTGACCGGGTGTGGCTCACGGCCAAGCTCGCCGCCGCTCTGAAACACCGCGAAGCCCTGTTTGACGCGCCGTTCTACCGGCTGATCCACGCCGAAGCTGATGGCCTGCCCGGGGTGATCATTGATCGCTTTGGGGATGTGGCTGTGGTGCAGCCGAACGCGGCCTGGGCCGAGGTCTTGCTTGAGGATCTGGCCGCTGCGCTGGCAGAAGTTACTGGCGTGACCACCATCTTAAAAAACGCTGGTGGACGTGCCCGTGCGCTGGAAGGTCTGGATGATGACAATGCTGTGTTGCATGGTGATTTGCCTGTTGCACCAATCCCGGTGCCGATGAATGGGGCCACCTATATGGCCGATCTTGTGGGCGGGCAGAAAACCGGGTTGTTTTACGACCAACGCCCGAACCATGCCTTTGCGGCTGGTTTTGCCAAAGATGCACGGGTTTTGGACGTGTTTTCCCATGTGGGCGGCTTTGCGCTTGCCGCTCTTGCAGGTGGCGCCTCCTCGGCCCTATCGGTGGACGGTTCCGCTGCCGCACTGGATTTGGCCAGCAAAGGGGCAGAAGCTATGGGTGCCGCAGATCGGTTTTCGACCCGTAAAGGCGACGCCTTTGATGTGCTGGCTGCCCTTGCGGAAGAAGGTGCGCAATTTGATGTGGTGATCTGTGATCCCCCCGCTTTCGCCCCGTCAAAACGGGCGCTGGAACAAGGGCTGCGAGCCTATGAACGCGTGGCCCGGCTTGCGGCGCCCCTTGTGGCCCCCGGTGGATACCTTGGTCTTTGCTCATGTTCACATGCGGCCACAATTGAGAAGTTTCGCAATGCCTCCAATCGCGGAATCGGCCGCGCCGGGCGCATGTCGCAACTGATCCACACTGGCTATGCAGGCGCAGATCACCCGCAGCATCCGCACTTGGCGGAAAGTGGGTATCTCAAGGCGCTGTTTTACCGGATGCTGCCGTGAAGGTGACCATCGATGCCTGCGTGCTTTACCCGACGGTGATGCGCGAAATGGTGCTGGGTGCGGCCAGGGCGGGGCTGTTCACACCGCTTTGGTCTCCGCGCATTCTGGAAGAATGGGCGCGGGCCGCTGCCCGGCTTGGCAGCGAACAAGAGGTGTTTGCGCGCGGTGAAATTGCGCTTCTTACAGCCCAATGGCCCAAAGCCTCGGTTCCGCCGCGTGAGGGCGAGATGCGACGGCTTTACCTGCCGGACGAGAATGACATTCACGTGCTTGCCGCTGCCGTGGCGGCAGGCGCAGATGTGTTGCTGACCCTGAACCGCTCGGACTTTCCCGGACATGTGCTGGCGGAAGAGGGGATCCAGCGCGAAAGTCCTGATTTGTTTCTACGTGATTTCATCGACAGCCACCCGCAAGAGATGCTGGTGCTGGGGCTACGCGTTCTCAATGAGGCGCGTCGACTGTCCGGGGATGGCAGTTGGACGCTTCGTAGCCTGATGAAAAAAGCCCGGCTTCCGCGTTTGGGCAAGGCGCTGGAACAGCTGACGTGATCTGGCGTTTCACAGCAGTCTCAGCTTGATGAATCGGCTATTTCTCGGTCCAATTTGCCTCGTTTTTCTCAATTGCAGCAATGCGTTCGCCAGTTTTCGGATGGCTCATCAGCCAGGCCGGCATGACCCCGCCACGGCCCTGTGTCAGCGCGTCGAGCTTTCCAAACAGTGTTTTCTGTGCCTCGGCACCAATGCCGGATTTGATCAGGAGGGCAGTGGCATATTCGTCCGCCTCATACTCGTCGCCACGCGACAGGCCCGCCGCAACCAGCCGGGTCAGAAAGCGGGCGATCAGGACGCCAACGCCGGGCAGGAAACGAGACAGCATCATGCTCAGCACTGTGCGCAGCGCGTTCTGGCCAGAGAAATCAATCATCCGCTTGCGCGCATGTCCCAGCGCCACATGGCCCAGTTCATGCGCGATCACCGAGGCTATTTCCGCACCGGAAACATTGCCTTTGCGATATTCTTCCATGAAGCCACGGGTGATGAAGATCCGCCCATCGGGAGCGGCCAGCCCATTAATTGGGGCAATTTCATAGACGAATACCCGGATCCGCGGCAGATCGAGTGCGCGGGCCATCTGATCGGTCAGCTTCCTCAGTGCCGGATCAGCCAACTCGGTCGATTGGGCATCCAGTTCGCGGTGGGTGCGCCAGACTGAAAACCGGTAAAGCACATAGCCGTAAAGCACTGGCAATAGGATCGGCAGGAGTTTCAACATGTCTCCTATATGGGGCGAAAATGTCCTGTTCGAAAGAGGTAAGGGGGCAAGGTTTAGGCTAATCTGGGAAATTGTTGCGTCATTTCGCCGTGTTTCACATGCGATTTTTCCGGGGTAGGCCAACTCTGCGCATCAAGAGGAACATCAACGTGACCAAAGCCCGCTCGATCTGGATCTTTCGCAAAATCGCTTCGATTGAAGGGTGGAGCTACATTCTGTTGTTGTTCATCGCCATGCCGTTGAAATACTGGGCCGGGATGGAGGATATCGTGCCAATGGTGGGGATGGCCCATGGATGGCTGTTCATCACTTATTTTGTTGCACTGTTTTTCGCATCTGCCTACGGGGGGCTGTCGATGACGCGGGTCAATTGGGCGATGCTGGCCAGTCTCTTGCCGTTTGGGACCTTCGTGCATGATCCCTATTTGAAGCGGGAAGAGCAGGCGGTGCAGTCAGGCGCCTAACGCCTTTGATTAACGCCCCAAATCGCGCATGCCGCGATCAATGCCTTCCAACGTCATTGGCACCATTCGGCCTTCAAAGATCTCATTGATCATCTGGATGGATTGGGTATAGCGCCAGTGATGTTCCGGGGTCGGATTGATCCACATATGATCGGGCCATTGCTCGCGTGCGCGTTGCAGCCAGACTTGTCCGGCCTCATCGTTCCAATGCTCATTGGCACCACCCCGATAGGCGACTTCGTAAGGTGACATTGAGGCATCGCCAACAAAGATGCATTTGTAGTCCGAGCCATAGGTGCGCAGCACATCCCAGGTGGGCGTTTGGTCGTTCCAGCGCCGGGCATTGTCGCGCCAGACACCTTCGTACAGGCAGTTGTGGAAATAGTAATATTCCAGATGTTTAAATTCGGCCCTTGCAGCGGAAAACAACTCTTCGACCACCTTGATGTGCGGGTCCATCGATCCGCCAACATCCAGAAATAACAACACTTTAACGGCATTTCGTTTTTCGGGGCGGGTTTTTACATCAAGATAACCATGTTCGGCTGTGGCACGGATGGTTTCGTCCAGATCCAGCTCGTCATGTGCCCCATCGCGGGCCCAGTTGCGCAGGCGTTTCAGCGCCACCTTGATGTTGCGGGTGCCAAGCTCCACATCGCCATCAAGGTTCCTGAACTCACGTTTGTCCCAGACCTTGACCGCACGTTGATGGCGCGAGCGGTCCTGACCAATTCGCACCCCTTCAGGATTATAGCCATAGGCCCCAAATGGCGATGTACCAGCGGTGCCAATCCACTTGTTGCCGCCCTGGTGCCGCCCTTCCTGTTCCTTCAGGCGTTCCTTCAACGTTTCCATCAGCTTGTCAAAGCCGCCAAGTGCTTCGATTTGTGCTTTTTCTTCGGGCGTCAGGAATTTCTCAGCCATTTTCTCAAGCCATTCCTGCGGGATATCCACGGCTTCCAGCATTTCATCCATGCTGATCGCCTCTAATCCTTCAAAGCTGATCGCAAACGCCTGATCGAATTTGTCGATATTGCGCTCGTCTTTTACCATCGAGGTGCGGGCGAGATAGTAGAACCCTTCGATGTCATAGGTGACGAGACCGGATGTCATCCCTTCAAGGAAAGTCAGGTATTCGCGCAGGGAAACGGGCACGTGGCAATTCCGAAGGTTCTCGAAAAAGGGCAGGAACATAAGGGCTTACCTTGAGAAGTTTATGTCGTGGAGGTCACTTGGGGATACCATGCGTCATGGTCATCGGGTTAAGATGACGGATGCAAACGTGGCAATCAGCGCAAACACCAAGCCATGCACAGCGGCATATTGGGCCTGGTCAAACCTGGTGCCTCCCTTTTGCTTGGCACGCCATGCTCCGACTGCGGCGCCCAAAAACAGGGCTGCGATCATAATCATGGCTCTCTTCCTCACCGTTTTTCAGTCGGAGGGGCGAAAAGCGCTATCCTCTCAACCTGATGTGCCTTAACCCGGTGAGATGGCGGCGATTTCACGCAGCCGCTCGCCCACCTGGGCAGTTGAACCAAACCCATAACGTGCCCAGCCCAGACTGTCGAGCCTGACCAATTGCGCTTCAGTGCTGCGCCCCGCATAGTCCAAGGCTTCGGCTTTCAGCATCAGCAAGGTGGATAGAAGGGCCGCGTTCTCTGCGGATTTTACTGGTTCGATATGGCCGTTGATGATCTCGATCGCTTCGTCAGCACGTCCGGAGGACAATGCGAATGCTGCAAGCTGCACCCCCATATGTGCCGCTTGTAGGCGCGCGCCCGGGGTGGTGCGATAGATTTGGTCCGCTTCACGGAACGCACCAAAAGCGCCACTTCCACTGTCCGCAAGTGTTAGGCGCCCCTGAACAAACAGGCTGAAGGCAAGACGGGTGTCGTGCCATCCTTGCGCCCGGGCGATGGCCACGGCCTCATGGGCGGCGGCACGGCGACGGGCCTGCGACCCTACCTGTCCAAGTGCCGTTTCGATGGCGGCTTTCCAGGCGTCGGGGGCAGGCGAATGGAGCCGTGGCAGTCCGGTTCCACCAGTCGGGTTCAGCCGGGCGAGCAGTGCCGGCAGCCGTGCGGCAACCTGTGGACGGGTCATTCCCGAGCGCAATTCCGGCGCGTAATACGCCCGAAGCACCAACATGTCAAACCCGGTCAGGACAGTGTGGAAGTTGTCATCATTAAATACGGAATTAGCCAATCTATACAGGTCGTTAACCGGGCCAAGCGCCTGTGCAATTTCCTCGTGCAAACAGTCACGCATCTCTTGCGGGGCCACATCGCCGGGCAAGAAAACAGACATTTTTTTGCGGGTACGCAGTTGGGTCCAATCGGTGACAACAGTGCCGCGGAAGTCTTTATATTCGCGCCAACTGGCGACATTGGGGGCTACAAAACAGGCTGCATGGGGAACAAGGCGTTGCAGTTCGCGCTTGGGGACCACTTCAACCGTCAATCCCGCATCAGCTGACGGGGCGACCTGTCGGATATTGATGCCGGCCTCGATCCGCAGACGTTGCAACAGATGGGTCAGATCCTGTTGCATCTGGGGGGAGGAGCCACCAACGACCCGCAGCGAGATCGGGCCTTCAAATCTGCTGAGCACTGGCAGCGCCCGTCCACTTTCCAGCTGAAAGCTGAGATCGAGAAAGTCGCCCGCGATTTCCGGATTTGGCCGAGCGGGTCGCGTAATTGCGGTCCCAGCAAAGGCCCGCATCGGAGGAAGGGTCGGGGACAGGTTTGGCACCTGTCGTGCTGTCACGTCTCCGGCCCCATAAGCTGCCCGTGTGGCGCTTTTGGTGTCCGGGGACATGCAGCCAGACAAGGCAATCCCTCCCAGGGCCATCGCGGCCCCCAGCAGTATCTTCCGCATCGTCAGCTCCTTTGTGATCCGGAAACAGACGCAAGTGGCCTGTGACCCCGGAAGTAGGTCTTTCGTGCGGTATGGTTGACGGTATGGGTGACAGACCTTGCAGTGGTCCGGGGCAAAAAGCCGGGTGGGGCCTCTGTCCGCCGGATTTTTGCGTGAAGACCATTTCTATGACCGCATATGCTGGCAAGGCGCGGGGTAGATTTGGGCATCAGGTCGCAAACATCCACCACCCTGTGCCGTGAACGGCAAGGAGTTTTCACAAAGAGCTGCAGATGCCCTGTGAGACCCCGTATCCACGGGTGGTAATCGTTCGTATACACAGACTCCTGAAGGGGTGGGGCGGTTTCAAGACCCTCATACCCGACATTCCCCCGCCGACTTGTGATGTAACCTTCCCACGGGTTGTCACAACAAGATGTGGCGGATCGCGTCAGCGTCCGAACGGAACTGTGAGCATTGTTTCCCATGACAATACAAACACACCGTTATTATGCCCCCCCAGGCATAGACTTAGGTTAGTTAATATTTCCGTCCAAAGAAAGAAAAAGAGCGGCCCAAATGTGGCTTAAAAAGACTGTTTACGTATTGGAACCAATGGAAAATCAACATCTTGTTGTGGATAACTCATTTTCCACAAGGCAATTGGGCAAGAATGGGGCAATTGCGGCAGAAATGTGTCGGCGTGCTGAATGTGTGATTCTCGGCCTGTTTCAGGTGTCGGATTATGATCTTAAGTATGAATCATAAAAGGCGACCCGTAGGCCGCCTTTGCTTGGATGAGATAAGAAGTGGTGGATCAGCGTTGCCCGCGCGCCAAAAAGGCCAACCGTTCAAACAGATGCACATCCTGTTCGTTCTTCAACAGCGCCCCATGCAGCGTGGGAAGGGCGCTTGCCCCTTTCTGCTTTAGATCTTCCGGCGCAATGTCTTCAGCCAGCAGCAGCTTCAGCCAGTCCAGCACTTCCGAAGTTGAGGGTTTCTTTTTCAACCCGGTCTGTTCGCGTATCTCATAAAACTGTGTCAGAGCGGTGGTCAGAAGCTGTGGTTTGATGCCCGGATGATGCACTTCGACGATTTTGGCCATGGTGTCCATGTCCGGGAAGCGGATGTAATGGAAAAAGCAGCGGCGCAGGAAGGCATCCGGCAGTTCTTTTTCATTGTTTGAGGTGATGATGATGATCGGGCGATGGCGTGCACGGATTGTTTCGCCGGTCTCGTAGACGTGGAACTCCATCTTGTCGAGTTCCTGCAGCAGGTCGTTCGGAAACTCGATATCGGCTTTGTCGATCTCGTCGATCAGCAGCACAATCCGCTCGCCTGCTTCAAAAGCTTCCCACAATTTGCCGCGCTTGATGTAGTTCGAGATGTCGTGCACCCGCTCATCCCCCAGCTGGCTATCGCGCAACCGGCTTACCGCATCGTATTCATAAAGACCCTGTTGTGCCTTGGTCGTGGATTTGATGTTCCATTCGATCATCTTGGCACCCAGGGCGGTGGCAACCTGTCGGGCCAGTTCGGTCTTGCCGGTGCCGGGTTCACCTTTGACCAGCAGCGGGCGCTGCAGCGTCACGGCTGCGTTCACCGCCACTTTCAAATCATCCGTGGCCACATAGTCTGCGGTGCCTTCAAAACGTGCGGTCATGGCGGTATCCCGGTCCTATTTACTGTCTTTGTGGGCTCTGAGGTAAAGATGGGGCGCGGGTTTGGCAAGTCATGTGAGGGAGCGCCGTGGCTGGGTTGCGCCGGTTGACGTAACGTGAGCTTGTGCGTTTTCCGCAAAGCGGTGTGTGTCGCCGCCGTGCCCATCTGTTTCTACTGTCTGGATGGATTCGATAAGTCTTTTATTTTTCACAATATTCTTCCCGGCTTTCGTAAAGGCGCTGGGTTTTGATCAGAAGAGAGCGCAACAGGCGCTTTCCCCTAGTGACATTATCGCGGCACGGGTGTACATGAACGCTCAGGAGGAAACCGGGCAGATCGAGCAGATAAGGATATCGGCCATGGCTGTTTGGGAGCAAAAGGATATAGATATGAAAGCGGAAGTTTTCCTGCCTGACGATTATCGGCCTGCGGAAGATGAACCTTTCATGAATGAGCGACAGCAGGAATACTTCCGCCGCAAGTTGGAAGCGTGGAAAGCTGAGCTCCTTGATGAAAGCCGTCACACCATTGAAGGCCTGCAAGACAATACGCGCAACATTCCGGATATCGCTGACCGCGCGTCAGAAGAAACCGATCGTGCGCTGGAATTGCGGACCCGGGATCGTCAGCGCAAACTGGTGGCCAAAATCGAACAGGCGCTGCGCCGGTTGGAAGAGGGTGAATATGGGTACTGCGAAGAGACGGGCGATCCGATCTCTCTCAAGCGTCTTGATGCGCGCCCGATTGCCACACTGAGCCTTGAAGCGCAGGAGCGTCATGAGCGGCGCGAAAAGGTGCATCGCGACGATTGATCCGCTGCAACGGGTCCCTCGGGATCCAGGCCATCAGCCAAAATATCACAATGGCCCGGGGCAATCCCGGGCTTTTGACTTTTCAGTGGTGGTTTTTTTCGAGGGTGTGACCTTTCATCGGCTTGCCCTTGCGCGGCATCAAGGCGAAAATACCGCCGACGCACCGTCGACCGAATACAGACAGCACCCGGCACCACCACGTGTTTCGAATGAACCGGGGTCAGCTGAGCGACCGGATAAGATGATATGACCATGATAGAAAATCAGGAAATCACCGTTCTTGGCGGCGGCATCGGCGGATTGGCGGCATCCATTGCATTGGCGCAAAGGGGGGCAAAGGTCATGGTGCTGGAACAGGCCGCCGAAATTGCTGAGGTGGGGGCGGGTCTGCAGATCAGTCCGAATGGCTTTCGGGTCCTTCAGGCGCTTGGGTTAGAACAGGCGGCGCTCGAAGGCAGCACCCGCTCAATCGGTGTCTGGCTGCGCGATGGGATGACTGGCCGTGAGGTGGTGGATCTGAATTTCAACGATCTGGCGCCCAAGGATACGTTTTTACTGTTTCACCGTGCTGACCTGATTGGTCTTTTGTTGGATGCTGCACGCAATGCCGGGGTTGAGATCCGCGTCGGGCATAAAGTGGCAGATGTGACGGACGGCCCTGATGGCGTGACGGTGCAACTTGCAGATGGCAAAACCCACCGGTGCAGCTTTCTTGTAGGGGCAGATGGGCTGCATTCTGTGGTGCGCGGCAAGCTGAACGGGGTAGAGCACCCGTTTTTCACCGGCCAGGTGGCTTGGCGCGCCATTGTGCCAGCGTCTGGCCGCGAGCAGGCCGAGGCCACCGTGTTTATGGGGCCGGGGCGCCACATGGTCACCTATCCGTTGCGCGGCGGCTC
>JQGR01000015.1_pt1 | contig 35360 bp, 38 predicted proteins | sample 210181 | NCBI WGS metagenome assembly JQGR01 (sample SAMN02928655, study PRJNA255238) | bioreactor metagenome | biome: continuous culture; feature: L-culture metagenome assembled contigs; material: continuous culture biomass; isolation source: continuous culture inoculated with microbial biomass... | reverse complement strand
GGATTTCACCGGACTTCCCGTGGCCAACGCATCGCTGCTGGACGAAGCCACCGCAGCGGCCGAAGCCATGGCAATGGCAAAGCGCGGCAGCAAGTCAAAGTCGAACGCCTCGGCCTTCTTCGTCGACCAGAACTGCCACGCACAGACCATCGAAGTGATCAAGACCCGTGCCAAGCCGCTGGGGGTTGATGTGACTGTGGCCGACCCGTCGGAACTGGAACCGGGCGCATTCTTTGGCGCGATCTTCCAATACCCCGGCACCTATGGTCATGTGCGTGACTATTCCGCCGAAATCGCTTCCCTGCACGAACATAAAGGTATCGCGATTGTCGCCGCCGACATCCTCTCGCTGGCGCTTTTGAAATCACCAGGCGAGATGGGTGCCGATATTGCCATCGGTTCGACCCAGCGCTTTGGTGTCCCGATGGGTTACGGCGGCCCGCACGCCGCTTACATGGCCACCACCGACAAGCTGAAACGGTCGATGCCCGGCCGGATCATCGGCGTATCGATCGACAGCCGCGGCAATAAGGCCTACCGCCTTGCCCTGCAAACCCGCGAACAGCACATCCGTCGCGAAAAAGCCAACTCTAACGTCTGCACCGCGCAGGCACTCTTGGCTGTGATGGCCTCGATGTATGCGGTTTATCACGGCCCGGATGGGATCAAGGCGATTGCCCAATCGGTGCACCGCAAAGCCTCACGCCTTGCTGCCGGTCTGGAAGAAGCCGGGTTCAAGGTTGAACCAGACGTCTTCTTTGACACCATTACCGTTGAAGTTGGCCCGATGCAGAAAACCGTCATGGAAGCTGCCGTGGCCCGAGGTGTGAACCTGCGCGCAGTTGGCAACCATCGCATCGGCATTTCGCTTGATGAACAGACCCGCGCTGAAACCATCGAAGCGGTCTGGGGTGCCTTTGGCATCGACAAGAAAGACGACAGTGTCGCAAACCGCGCCTATCGCCTGCCCGACTACGCTTTGCGCGAAACAGAGTATCTGACCCACCCGATTTTCCATAAAAACCGGGCCGAAGCTGAAATCACCCGTTACATGCGTCGTCTGGCTGACCGTGATCTGGCGCTTGACCGTGCCATGATCCCGCTTGGTTCGTGCACGATGAAGCTTAATGCTACAATCGAAATGATCCCGGTCACCTGGCCTGAATTTGCCAACCTGCATCCGTTTGTGCCCGAAGATCAGGCACTTGGTTACAGTGAGATGATTTCTGACCTCAGCGACAAACTGTGCCAGATCACGGGTTATGACGCGATCTCGATGCAGCCGAACTCGGGTGCACAGGGGGAATACGCCGGCCTGCTGACCATTCGCAACTATCACGAATCCCGTGGCGAGGGACACCGGAATGTGTGCCTGATCCCGACCTCGGCCCACGGCACCAACCCGGCCACCGCGCAAATGGTGGGTTACAAGGTTGTGCCGGTGAAAGCGGATGAAAACGGCAACATCGATGTGGCAGATTTCAAGGCCAAAGCTGCGGAGCATTCCGAGCAGCTCGCGGCCTGCATGATCACCTATCCTTCGACCCATGGAGTGTTTGAGGAAACCGTGCAGGAAGTCTGCGATCTGACCCATGAATATGGTGGTCAGGTCTATATCGATGGCGCCAATATGAACGCCATGGTCGGTTTGGCCCAGCCCGGCAAGATCGGCGGCGATGTCAGCCACCTGAACCTGCACAAAACCTTCTGCATCCCGCATGGCGGGGGCGGCCCTGGCATGGGTCCGATTGGCGTGCGTTCACATCTTGAACCTTACCTACCGGGTCACCCGGAGCTGAACAATGCCATCGGTCCGGTCTCGGCAGCCCCGTTCGGATCCCCCTCGATCCTCCCGGTTAGCTGGGCCTATGTGCTGTTGATGGGGGGGAAGGCCTGACGCAAGCGACGAAAGTGGCAATCCTAAACGCCAACTACATCGCAGCCCGTCTGAAAGACAGCTACCCGATCCTCTACACCTCAGAAACGGGCCGTGTGGCGCATGAATGCATCCTTGACACCCGCCCCTTGGACGAGGCGGCCCATGTCACCGTTGATGACGTTGCCAAACGTCTGGTCGACAGTGGCTTCCATGCCCCGACCATGTCCTGGCCGGTGGCGGGAACGCTGATGGTGGAGCCGACCGAGTCGGAACCCAAAGACGAGCTGGATCGCTTCTGTAACGCCATGATCTCGATCCGAGGCGAAGCGCAGGACATCATTGATGGCAAGGTGGATGCAGAAAACAACCCGCTGAAAAACGCCCCACACACGGTGCGTGATCTGGTGGGCGAGTGGGATCGCCCCTACACCCGCGAAGAAGCCTGCTTCCCTGCTGGCAACCTTGGTGTGGACAAATACTGGTCCCCGGTGAACCGCGTCGACAATGCCTTTGGCGACCGGAACCTGATCTGCACCTGCCCTCCGATGGAGGCCTATGAGGACGCGGCTGAATAAGCGGCCCTTTTATAACACCCTGCCCCGCCGGATCACCGGCGGGGTCTGACCCCCAGCAGGAGACAGACATGAACCAGATTTCTCCCGCCGCTCTCGATCACGAGACCGCCCTGCCCGCCCAGACTGCTCTGACATCTCATCTGACCATGCATCGGGTGAATATCATCCTGCCCAACGGCACCAGCGCGGCCAGCGCACAGATGTTTAGTGACCTCTACACCGCTGCCAATGACTTGGCACCCAACAGCCTATATGTGGTCGAAACCCACACGCTTGCGGACAGTCACAGCAGTGATCCGCTTTATTGGCGTGACCGCACCGTTCTGTTCTTGGGTGACATCCGGTCCCGCTGGTCATTTTCGCGTGAAGAACGCGCCCGCGCCCAGCAAATTCTGCGCCTGTCTGGTCGTTCTATTTTGGTTGGAGGCGCCATTTTCCTACTGTGCCAATCCGGACAGGCCCATGGCCTGCCGCTGGCAATACACCCAAACTTCCTGGCAGCCGCCGAGGAAGAGGGTCTGATCTGCCAGGACCTCGGTCAGAAATACGCTTCGTCCAACCGCATCGACAGTGCGATCAGCAGCTTTGCCGCGCTGACATTGTTGCTCAAACAATTTGCCCGTCGCCATGGAGACTATGTGGCTGGCGCCCTTGGGGATTACGTAGGACTGGAAACCGGTTTCGAGCACAATCAGAGCAAATTGCGCTGAAAATCCGGCAACGCAGCGGTGGTGATCGACTGATTTGCGCCGCATTAGACACGATGCAGGAAGATCTTGAACATCCGCTGCCAATTGAAGAACTGGCTGAAAAACACAACATCTCATCGCGCCAATTGCAGCGGCGGTTCATGGATCTGACCGGAGAAACCCCATTGACTGTTTATCGAAACCTGCGGCTGGAACGCGCGCATCAGTTGATCACTTTAACCAGCATGTCGCTTCGGGAAATCTCTGTCGCCACCGGATTTGGTGCCACCTCTAACCTGACCCGCTGGTTCCGAACGGTCTATGAGATGACACCCTGCGCTCTGCGCCAATCCTCTTATGCCGCATCCGCGGCCTGACAGCTTTCTCATTCTGACAGCTGTGAAAGGTCTCTAGCCGCAAGGTTAGAGACCTTTTTCATTTACCCATCGCATCAAAAAGCCCTGGCTCCATCTCCTCCCAAAACGCAAAAATTGCAGTGACATTGAGGGCCGATGTCCATCCGTGCCTCTCGAAGTCATCTCGTGCGTCTGGGTCAGACAGCTGGCTCATAAACAGCCGCCGATCCGCATCCTTTTGGGTTGGCGAACGATTGCCCGCCACCTCCAGCACACGGCCAATCTTTGCCCCCCTGATCCGCGTCTCTGGCTTGATCGGAGCCCCCTGCCCCACTTCAATCGGCTGGTAATCTTCGGTGATCGCCGCAGACAAATATTTCACCGGGCTTTTCACCCCATCGCGTGCCTCAACCAGATCAATTTTCTCCGAGACATAAACGTCACCGTGCTGGGCAATCCATTGCCGCGCCAAACGGTCACTAACGCCCAGATTAGTCAATCTTTCGTATGTTGCAGTATTGCGCAGCCCCTTGCCATCATCAATGTCTAGAATGGTCAGCTGTGGGTTCCGCTTGATGAGAAACCGGATATCCGTAACTGACCGCCCCATCTTGCGCGTTTCGGGCGTAACGATGATGTCGCTGACCTTGTTCACCTCGGCCACAGCAGGCTTGATAATCTTCGCATTGAGGTGTTTGAAGCTCTTGTAATAGTCGCTGTCATCCACGCCCATCAACCGCCGGAAGATCTCAAGCGACCACCACCCGGTAGATCCAGTATTCACAAAGCGAAAGCAATTCTCATAAAGCGCCAACGCATGCCCACCGGTGAACTGCCGTTGGATATTGAGATTGATCAGAGCAAAGACCTTGGGGTCATGAAGCTTTTCAGCCAAGGCTGGCGAATATGCGTATTCGCAGACCCCGCCCTTAAGCTTGGCAAACGACAACAATGCAGAAACGCCCCATTCCTGCCGCCCGGCTTCATCCAGCATGTCCCACTCTGCCACAGTTTCTGCCAAACCACGCAAAGATGCCTTCAGGCTGTCAAAATCATTAGAGTTATATCCGATCATCGCACAGAGCGTACGTGCATCGATCCTGTGGCTGACCTGCGATGTCAGCGTGTCATAGGCGTTCAGCAACAACACGTTCGACAGTTTTCGTTGCAGCAGGGTCAACTTGCCTGACACGTGAATCGCAGCCACGTTTTTTTTCACGCTCTCACGGCGTAATGCGCCAGTAAGGCGCTCTTTGGGAATCGGGTCCATTCTGCTCGACCTCTGCTAATTTGCGCGACAGTCGCATGAAAGGAACCTCATTTCAAGGATACTATAGGTTCCCATCCTCCATATAGGCGCCCCGAAAATGGGTTCCTTTGCCACCCTAAGGGACCCGAACACAGGACGTACCAAGGTTGCTTTCTCCTACTTATCCACATTTTGGCCAAGTTATCCTCAGAAACCGGAGGTTAGAGCCCCTTAACCTGCGAATCGGGACCATTCCCCCTGCAGGCAGGAACCTGCCATCCCGTACACGGGCACCTTTACTCCCGAATACTGGTCCCCAAAATTATTTAGTTAATTGATAATAATGTAAAAAATAAGCGTAAAGATTCTAAAGATCCTAAAATAAATAAAGCATTGTTGAGGCCCTTTTATTTGGTTTCGCGACGAAACTAGCACGCTGATGACACCAATGTTTTGATTGCAATCGTTATGTCAGATGGTTTACGCAATAAGTGCAAAAAAAGCGCACATATTGGGAAAACCATGGCAAGAGCAGCAGACACACCACCTCCGCCCTACTTTAACATCAATCCTGAAGACGCCGCAAAGAAACTCTCAGACCCGATCAACACAGCACGTTTTGCGAAAGCGGCAAGTTTTGCAGCCCGCGGACGTGATGACCTGGCAAGGCGTGGGTACGCACCTGATGGTCGGAAACGGCTACGAAAATTCTCAACCTGGGAGGTCTGCAAATACCTGATACCAGTGGCACCCGCTCATTTCCGGCGCGTGTTAAAGCAAAACCCTTCCCTGCCCCAAGGGGACGGTGAAGGAAATGCAAAGTGGTTTACACTTTCTGATGTTTTGACGCTACGGGACCATTTTGCAGCAGAAGGTGTTTCTTCACGAGAATACCGTCCTTGGCGCCCAGAAGGGCTGGATGCCAAAGTTCTGGCTGTCGCGAACTTTAAAGGTGGTGTTGGTAAAACCTCAACTGCTGGGCACCTAGCAATGTCTGCGGCTCTTGATGGTTACAAAGTGCTTGTTATTGATCTTGATAGCCAGGTTCAATGACGTCAATTATGGGCGGACAGGTTGAAGACGAGTGGCAGACGGCCTTTCCTCTCATGGCCAAACATTATGCGCAGTTTCTGGAAAAGGAAAATCGCGTTCGCACCGCTGCAGGGCAATCCACGCTTCCCTTGGATGAAACCCTAAAAGAGGCACTGGATTTCGATGCCAAGCGAGTCATCCAACCCACACATTGGCCAAATATCGACCTCATCGGGGCGCAGTTGAATCTGTATTGGGCCGAATTCCAAGTCCCTGTCTGGCGCATGCAGCTTCGGTCCTGGCCGTTGTGGGATGCGCTTACTGGGTTTTTGGAGGGCGAAGACCTGCTGTCGAAGTATGACCTGATCATACTCGATACCCCCCCTGCCCTTGGTTACCTTACGATCAACGCGCTCGCCGCCGCGGATATTCTACTGATCCCGCTTGGCGCCTCCTTTTTGGAATTTGACTCTACGGGGCGGTTTTTTGACATGTTGTACTCGACCTTCGCGTCGATCGAAGATGGTGAAAATTCACTACGTCGGCAGCATGGGCTTAGTGAGATTCGGTTTGAATGGGATGCGGTGCGTGCCTTGATCACTCGCTTTGACGCAGCGCAACAGACCGATTTGGCAAATGTCATTCAAGCTTATTTTGGTGATTTCATGACAACCTACCGTCAGGATGTGACGGCAATGGTTGGACAAGCAGGTGAGCAGGTGAATGGCATTTACGAAGCTGACTATCGTGAATTCAATCGGGATACCTACGTGCGCGGTCGCGAAACGTTTGACCGCACATGGGCGGAGGTCAAAGAACTGATATTGGGCTGCTGGTGGCGGGACCTGCAAATGAAAGAGGAGGAGGCGCAAGATGGCTCGTCGTCGTAAACTAGAAGCCCCGAGCGCAGCTGACCTCAACCGCCTTGAAGAGGAGTTTCGCCGCGAAACCCCAATGAAGGGCGCGATGGCCCCTATAGCTCAAGTGGCCGCTGACGCCGCAGAGCAAAGCCCGGTTATAGATACGGCCGAACGTGAACGAATGGCCAAAAACGCTGCGGACGCAGAGACGCTGAAAACTGCGTTGAGCAAAGGCTTGGTCATGACCGAGGTTCCTCTTGGGCAAATCGATTTAGATGATATGATCCGAGATCGCGTTTCCATTGATGCGGTTGAGCTGCAGGAGTTGAAAGAATCCATTCAGTCAAACGGGCTGCGTCTTCCTGTCGAATTATACAAACTCGCCAACCCTGCCGATGGCAAAATATTTGGTGTTGTTTCCGGATTTCGTCGCGTTTTGGCTATGCGTGACCTGCAGTCAGGTTTGGACGGCGGCAAATTCGATGTAATCAAGGCTCTCATCAAGCCAATCGAGACAATGCCAGATGCATTTGTGGCGATGGTTGAGGAAAATGAAGTTCGGTCACAGCTGAGCCATTTCGAACGGGGCAGAATTGCTGTAATTTCGACCCAAAATGGCGCGTTTGGCTCTGTTGAGGAAGCGGTGAGCAAACTTTTTGCCTCTGCATCGAAGGCAAAACGGTCCAAGGTCAGATCGTTTGCACATGTTTTTGAAGAGCTAGGTGATCTCATGCGCTTTGCAGACCACTTGACCGAGAAACAGGGATTGCGACTTGCGTCCACATTGCGGCTTGGGCACGTGCAAGCCATACGTGAAGCAATCGCCCGCCAGGAGCTGGGTTCGGCCGACGAAGAATGGCTGGCGATGCTTCCGGCTATTGAGGAGGCTGAAAATGGGCCGAAAGATGCCAGCCGAGGCGGACGCCCGCGGTCCAGCAAGCAAAACTCACCAGCCAAAAAGCGATTGAAGGGTTTGCGTGGAGAGAGCGAGATTGCGGTCAGCTGCGAACCGGATGGGGATGGGTTTGTCCTTCGATTGGAAGGGCAGGGGCTCAACGCGCGGCTTGCGGAAGCGATCAAATTGGAGTTGGAGAAGTTGTTGGCGGACTAACGTTAGGTTTCGCCGCGAAACCTTGTTGCTGACTGACATCGCATCACATTCTTGTGGGAGCCATGGACGTTGGACATATCCTTGGTCATAGAGTTGCTGACCACCGAAAATCAACACTGCATTCCACGAGGTAGCGGATGCTCGACCGCACAATGAGAAAACTGATTGACCCTGCATTGAACCATATGGGGCATAAGCTGGCGTCGACTGGTTGTACGGCTAATATGGTTACTTTGATTGGTCTTGGGCTTGGTCTTTCCGGGGCCGCAGCTCTCGCCTGGCAGAACTATGCAATTGCTTTGGTTCTGATTTTGGCGTCTCGGCTTGCCGATGGGTTGGACGGGGCGGTGGCAAGGGCAAAAACGCCTACCCAGTTTGGCGGGTATCTCGATATCGTTTGCGATTTCGTGTTCTATGGTGCGGTGCCATTTGCCTTTGTTCTCGTAGATCCGGTGGGGAATGCAGCGGCTGGAGCATTTCTGCTTTTGTCCTTCTATGCAAATGGTGCGAGTTTTCTTGGCTATGCGATCTTGGCGGCAAAGGCGGGTAAAGAAACGGCAGCGCAGGGCGTCAAATCCATCTATTATTCAAATGGAATTCTAGAAGGCACTGAAACTATTGCGTTTTTTTCGATTCTTTGTGTATTCCCAAGCGCGTTCCCCATGTTGGCGTATGGATTTGGGGTGCTGTGCCTGCTGACTGCGGGATTGCGTATTTTTGGTGCGTCAAAAGTGTTCTGAGAAAAAGACAGGAAGGTTAAATGAACGGAAACTGGATGAAAATGGCTGCGCTCAGCCTAGTTTTGCCCTTTGCGGCAACTGCCGAAACGGATCCTGCGAATTGGCAAGACGTTTTGGAAAAGGCTGAGGGGCAGACGGTCTATTGGAACGCTTGGGGGGATCGCCGAATACCAACGCTTTTATCGCGTGGGCAGCGGACCGTGTGCAGCAGGATCATGGAGTGATTGTTGAGCATGTCAAACTGACCGACACGGCAGATGCCGTAACCCGTGTTCTTTCTGAAAAGCAGGCTGGCAAACACGAAGTTGGGGCCATTGATCTTATCTGGATCAATGGCGCAAATTTTGCGTCGATGAAACAAGCTGGCTTGTTGTACGGCCCCTTCGCCGAGCAACTTCCCGGATGGCAAAATGTCGACGTTGAGGGGAAAACCGTTCGAACAGATTTTACCGTTCCGGTCGAAGGTTACGAAAGCCCCTGGGCGATGGCACAGGTTGTGTTCATGTATGACACTGCAGATATCGATGCGCCTTTGCCTTCGGCTGAAGCTATCCTGCAATGGGCGAAGGTACATCCAGGGCGGTTTACCTACCCACAGCCACCGGATTTTCTGGGAACGACGTTTCTAAAGCAGATCCTGATTGATGTGATTGAGGATCCTTCGGTTCTTGCCGCCCCGCTTTCGGATGATACTTATGCCGATGTTACAGCGCCAATGTGGGACTATTTGGCCGATTTGACACCTTTTTTGTGGCGGGAAGGGCGGGCATATCCGCCATCAGGAACACGCCAGATCCAGTTGATCAATGATGGCGAATTGGATCTCGCGATCTCTTTCAGCCCAGGCGCGGCTTCTGCTGCCATCTCCAATTATGAGCTCCCAGACACAGTTCGCACCTTTGTTTTCGACAAAGGCACTATCGGCAATGCATCTTTTGTCGCCATCCCCTACAATTCTGGTTCAAAGGAAGGGGCCATGGTGTTGGCCGACTTTCTGCTTAGCCCCGTGGCACAAGCCCGAGCACAGGATCCGGATGTTTTGGGCTACGGCACAGTGTTGAATGTGGCGGCCTTGTCTGACGAAGATAAAGCGCGCTTTGATGCACTTGAGTTGGGAATTGCCACCCTGTCACCAGAAGAACTTGGACAAGCTCAGGCAGAGCCCCATCCAAGCTGGATGAGCCGCATTTCGGAGGATTGGCAAGCACGGTATGGTGTGTCGAAATAGTCTCTAACGCACCGAAACAGGCAGCTGGGGAAGTGTCAAATTTGTGAAAAAGCGCCGCGTAACCATTTTAACCCTGCTGCCCGCTTTAACCCTGGTCGCCTTGCTTGGGCCGGTTCTCGCAGGCCTGTATGGAACAATATTGCCCGCGTTTGGGCATCTCCCGGCGGCCGGGCTGTTTGGCCCGTCGCTGGAACCGTTCCGTGATCTGATTGGCTGGCCGGGCCTCGCGGATGCCATCCGTTTGTCGATGACCACCGGGCTTGTCGCCGCCACCCTTTCATTGGCGATTGTTTCGCTGATTTTGGCAGGTTGGTCTGGTACCCCCCTGTTTCGTTGGCTTGAGAGAGTATTGTCTCCGCTGTTGGCGGTTCCTCATGCCGCAGCGGCGTTTGGGTTTGCGTTTCTGATTGCGCCGTCGGGGTGGATCGCCAGAGCGGTTTCACCTGGGGTGTCTGGTTGGGAAAGACCGCCTGATCTGTTGATATTGCAAGACCCGCTTGGGGTGTCGCTCATTGCCGGTATGGTCTTGAAGGAAGTGCCGTTTTTGCTGTTGATGTCTATTGCCGCCCTTGGGCAGGTAGATGGAAAGAAAAGGCTAAGTGTTGCGCAGTCGCTAGGCTACGGGCGTGTGAGCGGTTGGATGTTCACTGTGTTTCCAGCTATTTACCACCGCATTCGCTTGCCGGTATTGGTTGTATTGGCGTGGTCGATGTCAGTGGTGGATGTGGCAATTATCCTTGGCCCGACAACACCGTCAACGTTGTCTGTCCAGATTGTGCGCTGGATGTCTGATCCTGATCTGGCATTTCGCTTGCGGGCGGCGGCTGGTGCCTTGCTTCAACTGGGGCTGGTGGTGGCAGGTCTGATGCTCTGGTGGGCGGCAGAACGTGGCCTGGCGAGGGCAGGGGCGTTTTGGGTAGCACAAGGGCCTCGCCTAGCTGCAGACCGCGTCCTGCGGGTTGTTGGCTTGTTGCTGGCGCTTTCTGTGGTGATTTTACTTATGCTTGGGTTGTTGGGGCTTGGCGTGTGGTCTTTTGCCGGGTTTTGGAGTTTTCCTGATGTTTTGCCGGACCAATTCACCCTTCGCAATTGGGCGCGCCATCAAACTGGCAGCTTGGATGCAGCCTTTGAAACTGCTCTTCTCGCGGGAATTGTGGTGGGTTCGGGCCTGATTTTGACTCTGGGTTGCCTAGAGGCAGAAGAACGTAGCGGACAGCGATTGACGAGCCGAGGCATGTGGTTGCTGTACCTTCCGTTGTTAATCCCACAAACCTCATTTCTACCGGGGTTGCAGACGTTGATGCTAACCGTTGGGGTCGAAACGGGTCGGATTGGTGTAATCATTGCCCACTTGGTGTTTGTACTCCCCTATATGCGCCTTTCTTTGCAGGACCCTTGGCGCGAATGGGATAAGCGGCAGGGGGTTATTTCTGCCTCGCTAGGGGCGTCTCCGGACCGGGTGTTTTGGAAGATTCGTCTGCCGATGATGTTGGCGCCTATTTTAACGGCGGTTGCCGTTGGCGCGGCTGTGTCCGTAGGGCAGTATTTGCCAACGTTGTTGCTGGGCGGTGGGCGCGTGGAAACGCTAACAACTGAAGCAGTTGCATTGTCTTCGGGAGGGGACCGGCGTGCTATTGGTGTCTATTCAGCCTTACAGACCCTCGCTGCGCTGTTGCCGTTTGTATTGGCTCTGTTGGCACCGGCCATTATATGGCGTAACAGAAGGGGGCTCCGGAATGGCTGACGCAATGGATGGGCTGCATCTGCAGGGAGTTGAAATCTCTCATCAGTCAGCAAGATTGGTTGCGCTGGATTGCAGCATCGCACCTGGGCAGGTCCTCACGATGATGGGACCATCCGGCGTGGGGAAATCAACGCTTCTTTCCGCTGTGATTGGGTCTTTGACGGATGATTTTGAGATGTCTGGGTGTATTCGGCTGAATGGGCGCGTCATCACTCGGTTGCCCGCCCACCTCCGCCAAATTGGTATCCTGTTTCAAGATGCTTTGCTGTTCCCGCACATGTCTGTCGGAGCAAACCTTGCTTTCGGGTTGGCCCCAGGTGGAACAAGGGCCACAAGAAAGGCAAAGATCGAACAGGCGCTTCTTCAGGTCGGGTTGCCGGGGTTTGAACATCGCGACCCCGCGACGCTCTCGGGGGGGCAGCGCGCGCGTGTTGCCTTGATGCGTGTGTTGTTGTCCAAGCCGCAGGCACTTTTACTGGATGAACCCTTTTCGGGTTTGGATGAAACGCTGCGCGAGCAGATCCGTGCATTGGTTTTCGCCCAGGCCAAAGCAGAAAACCTGCCGGTTCTGATGGTCACCCATGACCGGCATGACGCCCATGCTGCAGGGGGAGAGGTGGTTGAGTTGGGTTGAATACCTGCCCAAAAACAGTCTCTAACCCGCCTTAATCATTGCTGCGGCTTTTTCTGCAATCATGATAACTGGCGAGTTTGTATTCCCTGATGTAATCGTTGGCATGATTGAAGCATCAACGACCCGCAACCCATCAATGCCGTGTACCCGCAAATGGCTATCTACAACCGACATGGTGTCAGACCCCATCTTGGTGGTTCCGACCGGATGAAAAATAGTGGTGCCGATCTCGCCAGCAGCACAGATCAACTCAGCGTCGGTGTCGCCAAACATAGGCCCGGGACGGATTTCTTCTGGATGAAATTTTGAAAGGGCGGTTTGGGCCACAATTTGGCGTGTTTTCCGAATCGATCGGGCAGCACCAGACGATCGCCAGTGGTGGACAGGTAATTAGGTGTGATCACGGGCTTGTCCGTCGGGATTGCCGACCTCAAACGAATGGACCCACGGCTCTCTGGGCGCAGGTTACAAACCGATGCCGTGAACGCCGGGAAGGGATCCAGATCTTCGCCAAATTTTGGCAGGGACAAAGGTTGCACGTGGTATTCCAGATCTGGTGTCGCCACAGAGGGGTCGGATTTTGTAAATGCCCCAAGCTGGGAGGGAGCCATGGACATGGGACCCGAGCGTTTCAAGGCGTATTCGAGACCAATTTTAGCTTGCCCCCACCATGTCGCTGCCTTTTGGTTCAGCGTCTCGACACCCTGCACTTTATACGCGCAGCGCAATTGCAGATGGTCTTGCAGGTTCTGCCCAACGCCGGGAATATCTCGGATCACTTCTATCCCGTTCTCCTTCAGATGTTTTGCCGGACCAAGACCGGACAGCATCATGATCTGTGGGGAATTCACCGCACCTGCTGACAGGATCACCTCGCCGTTTGACGTGGCTGTGAAGGGGGCGTTGTCACGTGTGAACTGGACCCCAGTCACGCGGTTTTTGTCGATCACCAGCTTTTCGACCTGGGCGTGGGTTTCAATCCGCAGATTTGGGCGGGACTTGCTTGGGCGCAGAAAGGCCTTCGAGGTGTTCCAACGCCACCCCTTGTTTTGGTTGACCTGAAAGTAGCCCACCCCTTCGTTATTTCCGCGGTTGAAATCGTCTGTGCGAGGAACGCCGGCTTGAGTGGCGGCTTCGGCAAATGCATCAAGAATGTCCCAACGCAGCCGGGGCCTGCGCACTTTCCATTCGCCCCCCTCGCCATGCATGTCGTCTGCACCTGCAAAGTGATCTTCGGATTTCTTGAAATAGGGCAACACGTCATCCCAGCCCCAACCTGTATTCCCCAATTGGCGCCAGGTGTCGTAATCCTGCGCTTGTCCACGCAGATACAGCATCCCGTTAATGGAACTGCACCCACCAAGAACACGTCCTCGCGGATAGCCAATTTTGCGGCCATTCAGACCCTGTTCCGCCTCGGTTTCGTAACACCAATCTGTGCGCGGGTTGCCGATGCAATAGAGGTAACCCACCGGTATATGGATCCAGTGATAGTTGTCACGCCCTCCGGCCTCGAGCAGTAGTACAGATTTGGAGGGATCTTCTGACAGGCGGTTGGCCAGAACCGCACCTGCCGATCCGCCACCTACAACGATATAATCATAGCTTCCAAGATCCGGCATCTTTCCCCCAAGGTTTTGCAGTCCTCTTGCAAGATCCCTTGGACCGCGCCACAAGTAAATGAACTAAAATCATCAATTATTGTGCGAAAACGATCACCACATGCTTTACCGCTGGGACGACCTGCAGTTTTCCTTGAACGCCATCGAATGGGGTCAAATCTGGCGGCGGCCAAACGGCTTGGCGTAAGCATACCACGGTTGCCCGCCACATTCAGAGGTTGGAACGGGATTTGGGTGTCGAATTGCTTGATTTGCGCAAAGATGGTCATGCCTTGACTGATGCAGGTTTGGACCTGTTGCAACTGGCGCTGCGGATGGAAGAGACGGGCGCTGCGATTGGTGAACGGATGGCCGGGCAGGGCGGCGTTTCCGGTACAATTCGGATTGGCGCGCCTGACGGGCTGGGCAACGCCTGGCTTGCGCAAACCCTGCCCAAGCTTCGGCTGGAGCAGCCTGACCTTGAGATTGAACTGGTGCCTGTACCCCGCGCGCACAAACTGTGGCGCCGCGAGGTGGATATCGCGATCAGCCTCGAACCCCCGGAAACCGGTCGCGTGCTGCGGCGGCGATTGGTTGAATATGACCTGCGGCTGTATGGGACCCCGGCGGTATTGCGAAAGTCACCTGTGACTGCTGCGGAAGATCTGCAGGACTTCCCGTTTGTTGGGTATATTGATGAGCTGCTATATTCGGACGAGCTCGACTTCAACCAGCTGATCTTGCCGCACCCCAATGCACACTATCGTGCCGCCACGGTTCAGGCGCAACTGGAAGCCGTGCGGGCGGGGGCTGGGCTTGGCGTGTTGCCATGCTATATGGCGCGCGACACCGGATTGCTCCCGGTTTTGCCCGATCAGATCGGTTTTCGTCGCGGCTATTGGTTGTTGGTGCCCGAAGAGGTGAAAGAACTGGCCCGGGTGCGGGTGGCCGTTGATTTCCTTCATCGAGCCTTTCGCGAACAGGCCGCCTATTTCCGCTATATTTCTTGACCAACATTTTCTTGCGGCAATTCTGGGTCAAACCCCGTAAAACCCAAGCACGTCAGCGATTCCGGTGAATTGAAGGCGGGCATGAAGGTGAGAGATACGGGCTTTGAAACAGGACCACAGCATATCCGAGTTGCGTTTGGACCGCGTGACTTATCGGCGTGAGGGCAAAGACATCCTGCCAGAGCTCTCTTTGGCAGTGAGCGCGCGTCGCGTGGGTGTTGTTGGACGCAATGGGTCTGGCAAGACGACTTTGTCGCGATTGGTTGCCGGGTTGGTTGAGCCGGATATGGGGGACGTCCGCCTGTCGGGGATCAACCCGAGCAAAGATCGCAAAGCGGCGCTGTCGACCGTGGGCATCCTATTTCAGAACCCGGACCATCAGATCATTTTCCCAACCGTTTTGGAAGAGTTGTCTTTTGGCCTGACGCAGCTGGGCAACAGTAAGGATGGTGCGGAAAAACAGGCTCTAACCTGGCTGGCAGACTATGGGGTGTCCCATTGGCGTGACGCACATGTCAGCCGCCTGTCACAGGGGCAAAAGCAACTTCTGTGTTTGATGTCGGTGCTGGCGATGCGGCCGAAGTGGTTGATCTTGGATGAGCCGTTTTCCGGGCTTGATATTCCGATCCGTGCCCAATTGACGCGACGGCTGGAACAATACGACGGCCAAATCTTACATGTGACACATGCGCCGGAAGATCTGGCGAAGTATGATCAGGTGATCTGGCTGGATCAGGGGCGTTTGGCAGGGCAGGGGGCTCCAGCGGAATTGCTCCCGTCTATATAAAAGATATGCGACGGCAAGGAGAGAGTGATGATCTCGCTGACCTCTCCGGTTAGAACCCGCGCCCATGGGTGGTCCGCTGGGGGGAAACTGGCCTTGCTGGGGTTGGCCACTGTGGCTTTGTTTTCAGCGCGCAGCATTCCACCGCAGCTCATCGGTTTTTTGCTGATGGTGACACTTTACGTGCTGCCGGGGCGGGTGTTTGCCCGTGCAGGATGGCAGGCGATGCGGATCATCTGGCCATTTGTGGTCCTGATTGCGATCTGGCATCTGGTCACCGACGATGTCGTGGCGGGTGTGGTGATTGTGTTGCGGATGATCACTGCCGTTGGACTGGCCAATCTTGTCACCATGACCACCAGCCTGACCGAGTTTATCGCGGTGATCCACTGGGTCACACGCCCGTTGCGCCGGGTTGGGTTGCGGGCCGAGGTGCTGGAGATCGCGATTGCTTTGGTGATCCGCTTCACGCCGGTGTTGGTCGAAAAGGGGCAAGCCCTGCGTGTGGCCTGGCAGGCGCGATCAAACCGTCATCCCGGTTGGCGAATTGTGCTTCCCTTTACGGTACAGGCATTGGATGATGCTGATCACGTAGCTGAGGCCCTGCGCGCGCGCGGCGGCATTCAAGCCATGCAGACATCCCAGAAAAACTGATAATACGATCCTGAAGGAGTGAGGGTTATTATGGAACGGAATGTGACTTTGATTGCGCTGTTTGCGGCGTTGATTGCGGCCTTGGGGCTGATCCCGCCAATTGCGCTGGGGTTTGGGGTGCCGATCACCGCGCAAAGCCTTGGCGTGATGCTGTGCGGCACTGTGCTGGGTGCCAAACGTGGCGCGCTGGCTGTGCTTTTGTTTTTGCTTCTGGTGGCGATTGGTCTTCCGCTGCTGGCCGGCGGCCGTGGCGGAATTGGCGTATTTGCTGGGCCAACGGCGGGCTTTGTGGTCGGCTTCCCGATCGGAGCCTTTGTCATTGGGCTGATTGTTGAGAAGATGCGCGCGGGCAATCTGGCTGTTGTAGCAGGGATTGCTGCCATCCTTGGTGGGATTGTTGTGGTTTACATCTTTGGTATCGCGGGTTTTGCGATTGTCACCGGCAAGAGCATCTGGCTTCAACCGCCATTATGGCGCCCTTTGTACCCGGCGATATTGTAAAGGCGGTGATCGCGGGCTTGCTGACACAGGCGCTGTTCAAAGCCCGCCCCGCCAGTGTGTTGTCGCGCAGCTGATCTCAGCTGCCGCGATAGGTGGAATAGCCGTGAGGTGAAAGCAGAAGGGGCACGTGGTAATGTGCCTCTTCCGACATGCCGAAACGGATTGGCACCTGGTCAAGAAACAGTGGATCCTTGTCTGCCTGGCCGGATTGGCGCAGGTAGTCGCCGCAGAAAAAAATCAGCTCATATGTGCCGGGTTTGAACGTGCCTTCGGGTAGAATTGGCGCATCGGTGCGGCCATCAGAGTTGGTCACGCTTTCTGCGATTTTCCGATGTGAATTTCCAGATACGCGGTAAAGCGCGATTGAAATACCTTCGGCGGGGCAGCCGCGGGCGGTGTCTAACACATGGGTGGTGAGATATCCGGACATGAAATCCTCGCGTTTTGGGCGATTGTCAACAATCGACACCCTGCCGCATCCGGCGCGCCATGTCGAGCATCCGGTTGGAAAATCCCCATTCGTTGTCATACCAACCAAAGACGCGCAGCAGCCCACCGGGGCTGACTGAAAGTTCAGGGCCCGAGATGACAAGGCTTTCCGGGCGCATGCGCAGGTCTGACGAGACCAGCGGCTCCTCGGTCCAACCCAAAACAGAACTGGCGTGTGCGATGTCTTTCAGACGTGCACGGGCCAGATCTTCGGGGATTTCATGTTCCACTTCCACCACAAGGTCGATGCAGGAGACCGAGGCGGTAGGCACCCGGATTGCGCGCGCTTCAATCTTGCCAGCCAGTGCGGGCAGCACCTTGCCCACCAGCTGATGTGCAGACGTGGTGGTCGGCACCATCGACAGTGCGGCCGCCCGCGAGCGTGCCGGATTGGCACGGGGTTTGTCCACCGTGGGCTGGCTGCCAGTATAGCAGTGCACCGTGGTCATATGGCCACCAATCAGTCCCCATTCCCGGTCGATCACGGCCAAAAGCGGCGCCAATGCATTGGTGGTGCAGGACGCATTTGAGATGATCTTGTGATCCGCGATATCCGCGTCATTTGCCCCCAAAACCACCGTTACATCTGCCTCATCCGATGGGCCGGATATTAACACGCGAGAGGCACCCGCCGCCAATCCACGTTCCGCCATCGCGCGTTTCCCGGCCATGCCGGTGCATTCCATCACAAAATCCACATCCGACAAATCCATCACGCTGATGTCGGGGTGGGCATGAAATGGGATGGGTTGCCCGTCGACCACCAATGCCTCGTCACCAGTTTCAACGGTTCCGGCCCATGGTCCAAACACGCTGTCGTATTTGAATAGGTAAGCACAGGTGTCCAATGGTTCGATGTCATTGATGAAAACCACCTCGAATTCCCCCGGATCCGCCAGCAGGATCCGCAGGATCGAGCGGCCAATACGACCAAACCCATTCAGGCCAATTCTGATTTTTCGTGTCGGTGACATGGCGGCTCCGCAGCAAAGGTAACTGGGCAAGGAAACGCCAGTGCGCCGGTTGGTGCAAGGGGGAAAACGCCCGCTTGGCGCATTGGGCTGGCAAGATGTCGGGAACTGGTCTGAGGAGGCGGGTTTTTTCTCGGCTTGGCGACGGAAATGCTGCCGGACCCCGTTTCATAAGTGAGACCGCCCGCTGATGTGGGCAAATCCCACACACAAGCATGACACGAGGACGCCATGATACAGCCCAAAGGGTATTCCCTGAGCCAGATCCGCCTGCATTGGATTGTCGCAGCACTGATTGTTGTGCAATATGTTTTTAAAGAACCGATGAGCGTGGCATGGCGCGCCGTTGTTGACGGGGTTGAAGTTGGGTTCAATCCGTTGGTTTTGGCCCATGTGGCTGGTGGGTTTCTGGTGCTGGTGTTTGCCATTTGGCGGCTGGCGCTGCGTCTGACACGGGGGGCGCCGAAACCACCAGAGCAAGAGAAGCCCATTTTGAAGTTGGTTGCCCATCTGACTCACCTGACGCTCTACGCGCTGATGATCTTGATGCCCGTTTCTGGCGCGCTTGCGTGGTTTGGCAATGTCGAGCAGGCAGCTTTTGCCCATGATGTTTTGAAAGCGCCGCTGCTGATCCTGTCGATCCTGCATATTCTGGCAGCATTGTTTCACCAGTTTGTCCTGAAAACCAACCTGCTTGCACGAATGAAAACCGCAGAGGTCTAACCAGATCAGACTCTAACCCACCAATAACGGGCCTCTTTTGGGACCGTTTTCCATTTTTAGCTCAGAAATAGCCGACCGGCCCCCTGTTGCGGATCATCCACTCCCGCCAGTCGCAGCATATGCCATGCCAGCGCCTGGTTGCTGGAGAGCGCCGCCACCCCGGTGCGCGCTTCGATTTCGTCCAAAACATCCAAACAGCGCAAATTGGTGCAGGAAATGACAATCGCATCACAGGGGGCTGCCTTGGCCACGGTGACGGCGGCCTCAAGAATTGAGGTTTCGCTGATCCGGGCCACCACCGGATCGCGGCCTTCTTCAAACGAGCCGAAGCCAGCGATTTCAAACCCTGCGCCCTGTAGCTTTCCCCGCATCCGGGCAGAGACGTCTGCCACATAAGGGGTCAGGAAACCCAGCCGTTTTGCCCCCAGATGCCGCCCGGCGGCAATAATTGCGGCCAGCGGATCAGTGACTGTTGTATCGGGAAACACTTTTTGGATTGCTTTCGCCACATTTTCTGACCCGATCACGGTTGAAGCGGAGGTGCAGCCGTAACCGATCACGTCGAACTTCAGCGACGGCGGCAATAGCCGAACTGAGGTCGGCAGGTCTTGTTCCATCTGCGCCAATGTCTCGGGGGTAATGTCTGACACCATTGGAATGCGCGAGTGATAAAGCGCGACATCTTTGCGTGGCACCATCTGGGCGAACTCCGGCTCCAGCGTTTCATCGGTTTCCAGAACCACCGTGCCCAGGGTGGCCCGTGTTCCAATACCCGGATCGGTGTCAAATGGCAGCTTCATGAGATCACCGGTAGCTCGGGTGCGGCACGGTGCGAAATCAGCTCAGCGCCCCCTGCGCGTACCACCATGTTTTCCTCGTGCACCATGATCCGCCCATCGCCATAAGACAGTGACGGTTCCAACGTCAGCACCATATTTTCCTCGATCACAGTCTGATCCCAGCTGACATGCGAAGGCCATTCAGTCAATTGCATGCCCAATCCGTGCCCAAGGCGACCCACGTCACCATCTGATCCCGCATTGCCGCTGTCCAGTTCCGAGATCACCGCCTGCATCGCGTGAAACAGATCTGCGCAGGTTGCACCGGGTTTGGCCGTGGCCAGCCCCGCCTCGGTGGCGCGCCACAACACATCATAGGCCCGGCGCGATGCGTCGTCGGCTGCACCAATTGCCCAGTTGCGATCGAAATCACAGAAATACCCATCCCAGGTCATGCCGGTGTCCAGCATCATGATGTCACCTTTTTGCAATGGCCTGCGTGAAGGCGGTGAAATCACATCGTGATAGCCGCCCTGATCCGCGCCCCCCACAAGATAGGGCACATCGTCTGCGCCTTGCAAAAGCGCCTCTCGGCGGAAGGCACGGAATGTGTCCTCGAAGGCCTGCCCTTCATGGACCAGGGTGGGCACTTCGGCGAATGTATGCGAGCCAATGGCGCAGATGCGTTTCAGCTTTTCAATCTCGCGCTTGGATTTCACCATGCGCAGCCCGCGTACAATTGGTGTGCAATCCTCGATCGCCAGCCCGGGCAATCCTGCCATCAACTGCTCGTAATCCCCCAACGGCATCCGCAGCGCGGTTTCATGGCCTTTCATCACGCCGATCTTAGCGCCTTTGGCAGCGAGCGGTGACAGGAGGTCCGTGAGCAGGCTGATCCCATCGTCCTGCGGGGTAGGGGCTGCCCATGTGCGAATATCTTCGACCCATGTCTGGCGCATCAGGGCTGCGCCGATTTCGGGGATCACCGCAATCGGTTTGCCCTCAAGCGGGACAAACAGGAACCATGGGCGGGTGGGACTTTGCCAGAACAGAGTGTGAAAACCACTAAAGTAGCGTACCTCCGGTTCGGTCAAAAGCAGCATTCCTGCAAGGCCCTGCGTTGCCATCTGCGCCTGTGCCTTGGCAGTGCGGGTGGCAAATTCCTGGTCCGGAAACCCTCGGGTCAAAGCGTCAGACACTATCGTTCCCTTCCATGATGGCCGCAAAAATCGCCGGGTCGGTCACCCCTTCTGAGCCGATGAACAAAACGCGAGAGCTCACATCCAAGCCCAGCGATGCCGACAGACCTTCATCCTGACGTGCCGCAATCAGGGCCGCAAGACCCGCCACGGCGCTTTCGCCAGCATCAATCGCCTCGTCACCAAATTCCGATCGTGCCAACAACCGCACGGTAGGCGCAACAATGCTGTCGGGGATGGTCAGAAAATCGCTGGCTTCTTCGGTCAGAATTTCCCACGCCATTTCAGAAGGTTCCCCGCAGGACAATCCTGCCATGATGGTTTCTTGGTGAATGGCGAAATTGGTGGCTTTTCCCGCTTTGGCACTTTCAAACAGACAGGCCGCGAGACCGGGTTCCACGATCACTACACGCGGGGCAGCCTTGCCCCAATATTGGCGCAGACCCGCCGCAACAGAGGCGGCCAAGCCGCCGACGCCCCCTTGCAAGAACACATGCGTCGGGGCTGGTTCCAGCGCTTCGCAGGTCTCGCGCGTCATCACGCCATAGCCTGCCATCACATCCCGCGGCGGCTCCGTGTATCCTTCCCATGAGGTGTCCGAGACCACAAACCAGCCGTTTTCTTCCGCTTCGGATTTGGCCAGAATCACGCTTTCGTCGTAATCCCCGGTGATACGGATCACATCGGCGCCGAGGTCGCGCATTGCCTCTGCCCGGCCTTCGCTCACCTCGGCATGGATGTAGATCCGGCACGGAGCGCCGACGTTCTGACAGCCCCAGGCAAGGGACCGGCCATGGTTGCCATCGGTGGCGGACACAAGGGTGATGGTCTTGACCTCATCCGCGTGTTTGCCTGCCCGAATGTCGGCGGGGGTGACAGTGGTTCCCAGACGCGAGGACAGTTCGCGCGCGAGCACGCGCATTGCTGCGTAAGATCCGCCAAGCGCCTTAAAGCTGCCCAGCCCAAACCGCGGACCTTCGTGTTTGTATTGGATCTCGGCCACGCCGATTTCCTTGGCAATGCCTGCCAGCGATACCAGTGGCGTGGGGGTGTAGCCCTCCCACGCGGTGATCTCTTCCCAACTGTCGGCAAAGTCCTGTTCGGACAAGACGGTGAATGCTGCCTTGGCGGGCTGCGGGTTGCCCTTGGTGTGGGCGAGATGGGCGGAGGAAAAAGCGGGATGCATCAGGCGTCCTTTCATTTGGAACGGGTCATGAGGGGAGGGTCAGCTGGACCGAGCGGGCAGGCGGTCACGCACCAGCTTTGCCCAGAACTCTGCGCCGATTGGCAGCAAAGCATCGTTGAAATCATAGTCTGCCGCATGCAACGGTTGGCCGTGTGGCCCGTTTTCGCCGTTGCCCAGCAGAAGGAAACAACCGGGCACAGCAGCGCAAAAATGGGCAAAATCTTCGGAAAAGCTCATCGGAGGGCGCGCGCGAAGGACCTCACATCCAGCGGCCGCCCCCGCGCGGTAAACCGCTTGTGTTGGGGTTTCGGCGTTGAGGGTTTCGATAAATTCCGTGTTGAACTGCATATCCACGCGGACGCCATGGGTTGCGCCCACGCCCCCCGCGATCTGGCGCATGAAGGCGGCAATGGCCTTGCGGTCTTCCGGCAGGCGGGCGCGTACGTCGCCTTTCAGCACGACCTGCCCCGGCAGCACATTGCGTTGCCCATCGGTGAGGAATTCAGTGACCGAAACAACTGCGCCTGCGCCGGGGGCCAGTTTGCGCGAGACGATGGTTTGCAGCGCCAGCACCAGTTCGGCCCCAACGGTGATTGCATCCACCCCCACATGGGGCATCGAGCATGGCCGCCTTGCCCTTGAATGGTGATTTCAAACAGGCTTTCGCTGGCGCAGATCTGCCCCACGCGCGAGGAAATTTGCCCAAGTGGCGCGCCGGGCAGGTTGTGGATTGCGTAAACTTCATCAATCGGATGGCGCGTCAGCATCCCCTCGTCGATCATCGCCTTGGCACCCAACCCGTGTTCTTCATTTGGCTGGAAGATAAACACCACGGTGCCATCAAAATCCGGAGCCTGCGTCAATTTTTCAGCGGCACCCAACAGCATCGACATATGGCCGTCGTGGCCGCAGGCGTGCATTTTCCCGGGGATGGAAGAGGTGTATTCATGGGGAGAGCTCTCATGGATTGGCAGCGCATCCATGTCGGCGCGCAGCCCGATGGCGCGATTGCCTTGTCCCGCGCGCAGCACGCCTATCACCCCAACACCTTCATGCACCTCAAGGCCGAGGTGGCGCAGATGATCGGCGACCACTGCTTGGTGCGTGTCTCTTCAAATCCCAGCTCTGGGTGGCGATGAAAATCATGACGCATTGCGGTCAGGCGGCTATGGAAATCGTCCATGTTTCTCTCGTGATTTTGGTCTGCCTAGGGTCTCGCAAATCGTGCGAGGGCAGGGATAGCATTTTTGCTAATATGCGATAAAAATCAGAACCAATGTATAAGTACGGGATGGCAAACAGAATGGATGATAAAGATCACGAGATCCTGCGCTTGGTACAGGGCAATGCGCGGATGACAGCAGAGGTCATTGGTCAGGATGTCGGGCTGTCGGCGCCCGCGGTGCAAAAACGGCTGCAAAAACTGCGCGCCACCGGGGTGATCGAGCGCGAGATTGCCGTGCTGTCGCCCAGCAAGCTGGGGCGTGAAATGACCATTATTGTCGAAGTGATGATGGAGCGCGAAAATCGCGCGTCCCTGGATGCATTCAAACGCAAAATGCGTAGCGCGCCATCGGTGCAGCAGTGTTACTACACCACCGGTGAAGGGGATTTCGTGCTGATCCTGACTGTGAAGGACATCCAGGAATACGAAGCGTTCACGCAGGAGTATTTCTTTGAGGAAAGCAATATCAGCCGGTTCAAGACTGCGGTGGTGATGGACCGGGTCAAGACCTCGCTTGATGTGTTGTAAGCGGGGTAGGGCGGGCGCTTGACGGCGCCCACCCGGCGTTGATCAGGCGTTCAGCCAGCATTTGATCGGCGCATAGCCGTTCATCATGTTCTGCGAAGGATCGTCAAACCAGCCGCCCACGGCGCTGGTGGTGCCTTCAACCCAATTGGCGAACATCGGGCACAAGAGCCCCCCTTCGTCACGCACCTGAACACCCATGTCACGGTAGATGTCCTTGCGTTTGGCGGTATCGGTTTCCGAACGGGCCTTCAGAAGGTTCGCGTCAAACCCGTCCGAGAAGAACCTTGTGTCGTTCCATGCCGCATCAGTTTTGTAAGCGGTGGAATACATGCCGTCCTGGGTCGGACGCCCCCCCAATACGAGGTGCAGAACGGTTTGTTGTTCCACACTTCCGACCAATAACCGTCATTCGGTTCGCGCTTGATGTCCACCTGAATGCCCGCCGCTGCAGCGGATTGCTGGAACAACTGCGCGGCGTCCACCGCACCGGGGAATGCGGTGTCGGCGGTGCGCAGCTGGATGGGCCCCTCGTGCCCCGACGCCTTGTAATGGGCTGCGGCTTTTTCCGGGTCATACATGCGCTGCTCGATGGTTTCGTCAAACAACGGGTAGGCGGCATTGATCGGCATGTCATTGCCCAATGACCCATGGCCAAACAGGATCTTGTCCACCATCTGCTGATGATCCACCGCATATTTCAGCGCCAGACGCAGGTCGTTGTTGTCAAACGGCGCGGTGTTGCAATGCATCAGGAAGGCGTAGTGGCTGCGGCCCCCGGCGGAATGCACGGTCACATTCGGGTTGCGACCAACGAGGCTTGCGATCTTCGGTGGGATCCGATTGACCATATGCACCTGACCCGACTGAAGTGCTGCCATCCGCGCGGTGTCATCAGAGATCACCAACAGCTCAACACTATCCGCATGAGCACGGCTGTCGTCGAAATAGTCCGCATTCTTTTCAAAGCTGTAACGGATGCCATGCTCGGTTGATGCCAGTTTGTACGGGCCGGTGCCAATCCCCGCATCCGGAGCATCCACGCCGCCATTGGGCTGAATGACAAGGTGGTAGTCGGACATGATGTAAGGCAAGTCGGCGTTGCCTTCGGAAAGGGTGATCACAACTTTCCCACCGATTTCCTCTACCTTCTCAATGGCTTTCAACTGCCCCAACGCGCCAGATTTCGACTCTTCCCCTGCGTGGCGGCGCAAGGTGGCAACCACATCAGTGGCGGTCATCTTGTCGCCATTGTGGAACCGCACCCCATCTCGGATCGTGAAGGTCCAGACCTTCGCGTCCGGCGTGCCTTCCACCGCAGTGGCCAGACGCATGTCAAGCGCGCCGTTGGGGGCCACTTCCACCAGCGTGTCGCCAAACAGTTTCATCACCATGAAGACGGATTCGTTCGATGCCAGTGCCGGGTCCAGACTGTCAGAGGACTGCCCCCTGACATGGCAAGCTTCATGGTGCCACCCTGTTGCGGACCTGCCGCCTGTACAGCAGTCGACAACATGGTCCCCGCCAAGCCCGCAGTCGTCCAGAGCGCCAGCGCGGCCCAGAAAGGCCCGGCGATCAATGCGGCCAGCAGCTGTCAGCCCGGCCAGATAATTCAATTCTTTGGTCATTTTTTCCTCCTGATCAAAGCCCGCCATCATCCGCAGCCTTGCGGTGCGGATATCGTGGAATGCTCTCTTGCATGGTTTTCTCAAACACCAATGCACCCCGCTCTTGGGCGCTTAGGGTCTGTTTCACAAAAAAATTTGTGGGTGAGGCCCACATATTCGTCACAACACGGCTAGAGACCGACAGCTCACCTTTGGTAAGGCCCCGATCCCAAATGATTTCTACCTGCGCCGAGGCCGGATCCTCATGCTTGATTTGCCAACGTTCCGACAGTGCACTTTGAATAATCAACCCGGTTTCCGGGTCTGATATTTCACCGTGATCACCGGACAGTTCCAGAATGATCTGCCCGTTTTCATCGGTATACTTGCGCCGTTCGTCCCCCAACCGCAGCTGCGTGTTGGGCAGCGGTGGCAGGCTGCGCGGTGGGGCAAACTCAACTTCATTGCCCGCACGAAGCGGCCGACAGGGCAAATCCAGCGCACCACCGGCCAAAGTCAGCATTGCGGCTTTCCCTTCGGGCCAGCAATAAGGCCAGTAACTTGATGAGATCGCCACCCGCAGCCGATGCCCGGCGGGCACGTGATATGCCGTCTGGTCCAGCACCACCTCCACCTCATATTCTTCGCCGGTTTTCAGTGGCTTGACCACGTCAAATCCGTCACGGAATTGCAAGTTCAGCAAGCCAATTGACACAAACGCCGAACTGCCATCAGGGCGCAGGTCGCACAGCCGCACAATGATCTGCGCTTCTGGCTGGTCAGAGGACAGGCGCACCCGCACTTTCGGCGCCCCAAGAATATCGCGACTTTCGGTCAGTATGTCGCTGTCAAAACAGGCTGACAGCGCATCATCTTCCTGTTGATCATCTGGCAGCTCGCCGGGGCCAAATCCAAACGGAAAATACTCACCGCAAGTTTTGCCGACTCGCATGTCAGAGCGAAGTTGCCTCGAGAATTCCTCTGCTATTCCAATGGTTTCATTGCCAAATGGAAAAACCTCCGAGGTGATATTCGGCGAGGGCCAGACCTCTTCTGCCACCCAACGACCAGCCCGGAAATCAAGGCTTGGGTCTGGGGGGCAGCTGTCCATGATATAGGCGCGGTAGGCCGGATCCCTGTCCACCCCGGTGTCGATGCCTTTTAACCAATGATCCCACCACCTTAACGCCTCACCGATGTAGTCAATCGACGGGCCAACCGTGCTGATATGCGGGTATTTATGGCTCCAGGGACCAGCGATGGCCTTAACCGGCGCGGTCAGGTTTTCGGCCAGATGTGCCATTGTGTTGCGATAGCCATCATGCAGCCCGCCCATTGCCAGAACCGGGGCGGTGATTGCGGTGTAATCTTCGCAGACCGATCCGTGTTTCCAATAGGCGTCTCGTGTTGGGTGGCTCATCCACTCCCGCGCTAAAAACGGGAAATTCTCCAATCTGTTCAACCAGATATCCCGCCATTTGTCGCCTGCAAGTTCGGGATCGGGTGGCATGGAAAACCACGACATTGAGGTTGCAGCCCAGCCAATATTTTCGCCCAGCTGCAGGCCGCCTTTATAGTGGATGTCATCGGCAAACCGGTCAACAGTTGACCCAATGGTGATCACTGCAGCCAGTGGCTCCGGCGCGCGGGCGGCAATCTGTAACCCATTGAACCCGCCCAAGAAATCCCTGCATGCCAATCTTTCCGGTGCACCAGGGCTGCGCAGCAATCCAGTTTAATGCCTCTACGCCGTCCTGCAGTTCCTGCTCGGAATACTCATCGTCAAACAGGCCTTCGCTTTCCCCACAGCCGCGCCGGTCAATGCGCAGGCAGACATAGCCGTGGGCGGCAAACGCGCTGTGCATCGGCGTGTCACGATGGGCGGTGCCGTCGCTTTTACGGTACGGCAGATATTCGACGATCGCAGGAAGTGGGGCCGCAGCACCCACGGGGCGCCAGATTTTGGCGGACAGCCGTGTGCCATCGGGCATCGGAATGCCAAAGTCACGTTCTGTTTCAACAAGATACATGCAAATCCTTCCCCGGATCATGGCAGATGTGTCGCCAAAATATGCTGCGCAGATCCGAGATGACAATTGCGCTGTTTTGTTCTATATTATGCGAGTTTATGCGGCATATGGGTTTTGAGACGGAGATTGCACATGCCCCAGTTTTCCCAGAACCTGCGTGGTCTTTGCCGCGCCCATGCTTCGGTGTCGCAGGTCTGCCGAGATATCGGAATAAATCGACATCAGTTTGATCGCTACCTTAAAGGCGTATCCCGTCCTTCAGCGCATAACATGTTGAGAATATGTGAGTTTTTCCACGTGTCCGAAAACGATCTTTGTCAGGTTCCTGAGCTTACGATGTTGCGCTCTTCTGATGTGCCGCGAGGGCTGGGGGCCAAGGGGCTGTTGGAGGATATTTTCCCCGGCAATCTTTCCGCAGCGCGCAATTACATTGGAATTTACCACAGTCATTTCATCAATATGACCTGGCCGGACAAAGTGCAGCGCGCGCTGTGTCTGGTGCGCGAGCAAGAGGGAGGAATTGCCACGCGCTACGTCGGGCGGGTGCGTGATCCGCATTCCTCTCAGGTGTTACGATCTGAATTCATTGGACAATTAACGGTTCAAGCAGATCGGGTTTTCATTCTGGAGCGGAACAGAAAAACCACGGATGCCTTGGCGCAAACCATTTTGGTGCCGCCCGAACGGGTGAATGCAACCTATGTGACCGGCCTGTCGTTCATGATGGCGTGGCGTCCCTATCGCACCCCGTTCAGTTCGCGGATCATCTGGAAGCGGTTGCGCAATTCGACCAATTTTCACACGGCAATGAAACAATGCGGACTTTATGAGCCGCAATCCTCGGCGCTGGATCCGGTGATCCGCAGTTTTTTTGACACGCCGGACCCGTCGTTTCTGAAAATCTGAGGCGGGTCTGGGGGGCAAACTTTAAAGATTTTAACGGGCCAGAGCAGGTAACTTTAAAGTATTTAAAGGGGTGTACGGCAAATCTTTAAACTCTTTAAAGCGCGGAAATGTGCGATCGGGCCATTGTTTCGCCCCCCGGTTTTTGTGCAATCACCCAAATCGGGTGATAGGTCAGCGGCACTTTCCCATTTTTCTCAAACCGGGTGCGGTAGTTGTCGCAAAAGGTTCGCATCCGGGCGCGGGTCCACACCTCACGGGCGGCTCCGTTTACGCCGGTTGCGCGCAGATGGCGCAACACCTGTTGTGGTGAGGTAAACCAAAGACGATGGGTCCGGGCGCGCGCTTCATGGATCTGAAACTGTTCCAATTCGGTGGTGAGTGTGGCCGGGCGACACAGGCCCGGCGCGGCCGCAGTGGATCCCAGACTGGCAAGTTCGTGATATTGCTGCGGGCCAAACCCAGACACCGCCAGCCAGCCGCCCGGGGCCAGACGATCTGCGGCCTTTTTAATCAGCGCGGCGGGATCCTGCATCCACTGCAGGGTTGAGGCCGAGGTGATCAGATCAGGGGCATCAGGCCAGGGCAGGCGCTGAATGTCCCCGACCAGAAAGCGGGCACCGTGTTTGTCGGCCACCTCGCGCGCATCTGGCACCAGATCATTGAGGGTCAGACTGGCGATCTCAAACTGTTTGCGCAGGGCCATGGTTAGATGACCGGTGCCACAGCCGAATTCAAACCCGTTGTTGAAATGAGAGGGGGCGCCGAGGCGCTTTAGCCGCCGTGCAAGCAACGTGGCGATACCCGCCTGTAACCGGGCATTGGCGTGATAGGTTTGGAAATTGCGGGTGAAGCTGCGGCCGACGCGATTGTTTGACGGTGAGAGCGGTGTGGAAAGCTGCGCGTTCATGACATCCACTCCTGCCAGTCTTGCCCCGGCTGAAACGGCATATGGGGGGCGTCAATCTCAATAACCCGCTGCGCCTGATCTGCCCACGCGCGGTGCTGGGCTGCGGGCGGGACAATCCGGTCTTTTGAAGACACCCAGATCCGGTTGATATGGCGCGGGGGCGCATTGCCCCGTTTTGCGATGGCACACAGCTCATCGCGGCGGGAGTGGATGTCGATCTGGGGGGATGTTTCAGTCCAGCACGGCGACAAAACCGGGTGAAGTTTTCTTCCGACAGGGTGTCGGCGGTGGCGGCCACCTGGTCTGGCGCAATGCCGCGCGCGGGGTCGGTGGGGAAGGCGGTGCCATTCACTGCAACTATATGATCGGGGCAAATCCGGTCTGCTCCAGCCAATGCAGACAGCTGGCCACACCGAAGGAATAGGCCAGAACAGAGACTGTTTTATAGCTGAGGTGGCCCGGGGCGGGGGCGTCAAGCTGGCGGTAGTCGTCATAAAACAAAAGATCCTGATCGCCAGATAGCGCTAAAAATGGCGCAGGCCCAAGGGCCCAGCACCAAATGCGAGGATCAGGTGATCTGCCCCGTTTCGTTTCAGCCACTGCGTGTTCATGGGGCACCTTTGGCAAGCTGCACCATGGCGGCGCTCACGCGTGACACCTCATCCGGGGGGGTCACAAAAGGCGGCATGCAGTAGATATTATGGGCAAAGGGGCGCAGCCAGACGCCGGTGGTTATGGCGGCGTTATGTGCCACGCTGGGGTCCACCCATTCCTCCATTTCGATCACACCAATGGCGCCCAGAACCCGCACATCGCGCACGCCGGGCAGGGCGCGGGCGGGGGCCAGCTCAGCGGTCAGTTGTGTCTCTATTGCAGCGGTTTGTGTCTTCCAATTGCCTGTTTCGATCAAGGACAGGCTGGCCACGCCGGCGGCGCAGGCCAGCGGGTTGGCCATATAGGTTGGGCCGTGCATGAAGACGCCCGCTTCAGAGTTGCCAATGCCATCGGCGATCTTGCGCGACGTCACGGTGGCCGCAAATGAGATATGCCCCCCGGTCAACGCCTTGCCGAGGCAGATGATATCGGGGGTGGTGTCTGCCAGATCGGAGGCAAATAGCGCGCCGGTGCGGCCAAACCCGGTGGCAATCTCGTCAAAAATCAACAGCACGTCGTGGGCCTCGCACAGGGCCTTGGCTTCTTTTAGGTATTGCGGGTGATAGAAATACATCCCGCCCGCGCCCTGCACCACGGGTTCAAGGATCAGGGCGGCGATTTTATGGCCCTTGTCGATCAGCAGTTTAGACAGGGCGGCAAGGCCGTTGTCGCGCGCATCTTCCGGCCAATCGTGAGAGATCTGAACCGGTGGCCGGGGCAGAAAATGCTGGATTTGCACTGCGCCGCGAAACAGACCGTGCATGCCATTGACCGGATCACAGACCGACATCGCTTTCCAGGTGTCGCCGTGATAACCGCCGCGAATGGTGGCAAACTCGACCTTCTCTGTGTGGCCGGTGGCGATCTGGTATTGCACTGCCATTTTCATCGCCACTTCGACCGAAACCGACCCGCTGTCGCAATAGAAAATCCGGTCCAGCCCGCCTGGCAGCAGGCCCACCAGTTTGCGGCCGAGCTCGATCGCCGGATCATGGGTCAGCCCGCCGAACATCACATGGGGCAACGTGTCGATCTGTGCTTTCATTGCGCGGGTGATCGCGGGGTGGCGGTGGCCATGGATGGAACACCACCAAGAGGACATGGCGTCGATCATCTGCCCGCCATCGTCGCGGGTCAGCCACACCCCGTCGCGCCGGTGATCAGATGCATCGGGCCGGGATCGGCCACATTGGTATAGGGGTGCCACAGGTGGGCGGCGTCAAAGGCGCGGGCCGAGAGGGGGGCGGGTTGAGGCTCATGTCGTCCCCTCAAGATGCGCGTAAATGGTTGCCATGTCGATGGAGGTGAAGCCCTCGTGCAGTGTTTCGGGTGTCAGGTCGGGCAGGGGGCAAGGCGGCCCAGATGGGGCACATTGTTCATCTCGGTAATGGTCCGTTCCACCTCGGGTTCGGGCGCGCCATTGAAGATCACCCCCACCACGTCACAGCCTGCAGTGCGCAGGGCCATCAGGGACAAAGTGGTGTGGTTGATGGTGCCCAACTGGGTGCGGGCAACCAGCACAATCGGCGCCTGCCAGCGGGCAAATAGATCAAGATAGAAATGCTGCCGGGTCAGCGGCACCATCACGCCGCCCGCGCCTTCGACCACCAGCGCGCCGTCCACATTGGGCAGAACCAGAGCCTCCAGGTCAATCTCAACGCCCGCGTCCTCTGCAGACAAATGCGGCGAGGCGGGCAGGGGCAGTCGGTAGGTTTCCGACAGGATGTCTGCCCCGGTCAGACGGGTGACCAGTTCGCTGTCGGTCTCGTCTTCCAGACCGGATTGCACCGGCTTCCAGTAGGTTGCGTCAAGGGATGCGGTTAGCCCGGCGGACACGAGGGATTTCCCGACCCCGGTGTCGGTTCCCGTGACAATCAAAGGTTTCATGTGGCGGGCTCCTTCAACTTGGCGGGGCTGGCGTCGGGGTGGGGTGGGCAGGTTTCGGCGATGGCGGTGAACACCTCGGTGATCTGGGCGTGGCTCACGTTGCCGGTGATCGATAGCCGCAAGCGCGAGCCTCCGCGTGGCACTGTGGGCGGTCGAATGCCGCGCACGTCAAATCCTTGATCTTGCAGGGTTTTGGCCACCTTCATGGTGGTCTCCTCTGCGCCAAGGATCACCGGGATGATCTGGCTGTGCAGATCGGTCAGCCCCAACAGCCGTGCGGCCTCGGAATGGGCGTGGGCCATGCGTGCATTGCTGTCCGCCAACACTGTTGACCCCTGCGTCAGATCCCGCAGAACCGCGCGCAGTAAAGCGGCGTTAAACGGCGAGGGGGCCGTGGCAAAGATGAAGGGGCGCGCCCGGTTGATCAGCGTGTCGATCATCACCCGCGCGCCGCAAATCAATCCGCCGCTGACCCCCAACCCCTTGCCGCAGGTGTGCAAGCTCAGCAGATGGTCACCCAAATGGGCCGCAGCCCCATGGGCCAGCCCCTCGCCGTGCAGGCCAAACACCCCGGTGGCATGGGCTTCGTCCACCACCAGGACGGCGTTTTCCTCGCGGGCCAGTTGGGCCAGCTCTGTCAACGGGGCCAGATCGCCTTCCATCGAGTAAACCGATTCGACCGCAATCCAGACCTGTGCCGAGGCCCGCTCTGCCCCGCCCTCAGCGCGCCATGTGGCAAGTGTTTTCCGGGCGGATGAGACATTGTTATGGGCAAAGCTGCGGCTGTCCGCCCGACCAAGGCGCAGGCCTTCATGGGCCGACGCATGCACCAATTCGTCGTGCAGGATCAGATCCCCCACCGCGGGCAGGGTCGCGAAAATTGCCTGGTTTGCCTGAAACCCACCGCCCATGAACAGCGCAGCTTCGGTCCCGAAAAACCGGGCGGCCTCGGCCTCAAGGGCCTGATGTTCCGCGTGATTTCCACGCAACAGGCGTGACCCGCCCGATCCCAGCGGCACGTCACGCGCCAGCGCCTCAAGTGCTGCCTGTTTCATCTGCGCTGACCCGGTCAGGCCAAGATAGTCGTTTGAGGCAAAATCCACCCCGGCGCGCGGGATCAGCTCTCGGCGGCGATGGCGCACGGACAGCGCGTCGAGGGCGCCGGAAAGGCGCGTGCTGACAGGTCTGTATCCGTGTGGTTGATCGCCCCGATTTTTCCCTGCGGGCGTGGTCATTCAGCGGCCTCAATCGACGACGCGGACGCCCCGAAGGGGCGCAGGTTGGGGATTTGCGGCGCAGCTGTTACCTGCTTTTCCGCGCAGTCCATGTGATCTTCGGCCACCATCGGTTTCAGACCCAGCTTGGCAAACAATGCCATGTCCTTGTCATCTTCCGGGTTGTCGGCGGTCAGCAGCGTGTCGCCGCAGAAGATCGAATTGGCGCCGGCAAAGAAACACATCGCCTGCATTTCGTCCGTCATGTCCGAGCGGCCAGCCGACAGGCGCACATGTGAGGTGGGCATCATGATCCGTGCCGTTGCGATGACACGCACAAAGGCAATCGGGTCAATCGGTTTCAGATCTGCAAGCGGGGTATTTTCCTGCGGCATCAGCATGTTAATCGGCACCGAGTCGGGTGCTTCTTCGAGGTTGGCCAGCGTGACCAGCATATCCACTCGGTCCTCATCCTCTTCGCCCATGCCCATGATCCCGCCGGAACAGACCTTGATTCCCGCCTCGCGCACGCGATTCAGCGTGTCGATCCGATCAGCATAGGTGCGGGTGGTGATCACCTCGGGGTAAAATCGTTCCGAGGTGTCGACATTGTGGTTGTAGTAATCAAGCCCGGCCCCTTTGAGGCGCAGCACCTGGTTGTCTTCAAGCATCCCTAGGGTCATGCAGCTTTCCATGCCAAGCGCCTTCACCCCTTCGACCATGGCAACCAGCTGATCCATGTCGCGTTCTTTGGGTTCACGCCAGGCGGCGCCCATGCAGTAGCGGGTGGCGCCAGCGGCTTTGGCTTTGCGTGCCTCGCTGAGTACCCGTTCCACTTCGATCAGTTTTGAAGCGGAGAGGGTGGAGCCATTGCGTGCGGATGTGAGCAGTAAGAGCAGTCTTCAGCGCAGCCCCCGGTTTTGATCGACAGAAGGCGGGACATTTGCACTTTGTTCGGGTCGAAATTGGCCCGATGCACGGTTTGGGCCTGAAACAGCAGGTCCATCAGCGGTTGGTCATGCAGGGCAAGCGCCTGTTCCCGGGTCCAGATTTTGGTGCCGTTTTTCATTTTATAGATAAAACCTCGCTAGGTGCCATTTGAGCGCAGATATTATCTATAGTTTTAGAAAAGGCAAGTGGGATTGCGGGGCGCTGGCAGGGTTGCGCCATTTATGAGGGATGAGGAGGGGGCTGGATTAGTCCTGAGGCGAGATGTGGCAGGTTGGCGGGCTGTCCAGAGATTGCATTTCGATCAGCCGACTGCCGTCACCGCAGGCAAACACACGCAGCAGCGGATCAATCATTGCCGGGTTGTCGGTGAATGAGACCAGCCCGCTGCCCAATACGGTGTATCGCCCGGTGGGGGCAGGGGGGGACAGGTAACCTTCAACCAGCGTGACGCCGGGCGGTGTGTCAAAGGCGCCGGTTTCCAGCGAGGCGACGGTCAGGCCGCTTGGGTTCGGCTGGCCGGTCACGCGGATCACGTCCCCGTCGTTCAGGTGGTGCGGGGTCAGCCCGGTGATGTCGGTGGTGCCAATGCGCACCCTGTCTGCAAGCTGTTGTACGCTGCCTTCAATCCGGGCGTGGCCGCTGCTGTCCAGCAGGTCAATGCGCGAGGCAATGACCCGGTTGTTCTGCCACAACCCGCTGACTGCCACCCAGCGATCTTGGGGGGGCGTGAAGCCTGCTGGCGGTGTAACTTCGGTGCCCAGCACGGTAAGCGCGCCTGAGCGGCTGATGTTCAGCGGACCAACCAGTGGGGCGATCTGACGGATATGCTGTGCGCGCCAATCTCCGTCCTGTTTGGGGTCGGGCGTGGCGATCACTGCCACCGTATGACCGGGTTGCAGCGCGCGCGCAAATTGCACCGAGCTGCCGTCTGCGACCTCCAGCTTTGCATCAAACCGAATGTGCTGCCCGTTCACATAAATACTGCCAAGCTGGGTGATGGTGCCGATGATCCCAAGATTGCTGATCCCGGTGCCCAGAATGCCACCTTCCCGCTCGTCCTCGGACTGGGCAAATCCGGGCGGGATCGCAAGAATGCAAAGCGCAAACAGGGTAGAGATCAGGGCGCGAAACATGCGTATCAAGTGTCCTTCTTCGGAGCGGGCCGGGGGGCGTCTTTGTCAGGGACTGCCTCTGTGTCGGGGCGGGCAACACATAGGCACCGGCCGCAAATTTGCCCCGCGCCTGTGGGGCGGCCTTGGCATCGCGCTCTTGCAGCTCCAGCGCGCGGGCGTTCAACTCTTCCAGCATCCGTTGCGCTTTTTGTCGGGCCAGAGTGTCCAGTTCCGCAACAGATGCCGCACTAAGGTGAGAGCTGTGCACAATCCGATCAAAGTGGCGCGGCGCGCCGTGATCTGCCAGCAGGTTGTGGGTGGCGGCAGACAGATGGGCGGAAAGTGTCC